>WKJB01000343.1_pt1 | contig 9652 bp, 4 predicted proteins | sample 5403331 | NCBI WGS metagenome assembly WKJB01 (sample SAMN13198853, study PRJNA488119) | plastic metagenome | isolation source: water-polyurethane dispersion (WPUD) containing a polyether... | place: Mexico: Mexico City | collected 2016 | reverse complement strand
TCTCTTTTTCCCGTATTTAAACGCGAGTTATTTCGCGGTTTCGCAGGATCGAACAGATGATAATCTTTTAGGGTGACACGGTCCAAATAACGGTAGGTCAATCTACTTCTGAAATCCCCGAATTTATTGTCCAGTTTGGTAATCAGTTGGTGTTTCAGATTGTCCAGAGCGTAACGCGATAATCTGCCGTCATCCTTGTAACTGCTGTTTAAATAAGTATAACCGACAGCCAGACCGTCAATAATGCCGTTAAACCGGTATTGCACCTCGGCTTCCACGCCTCGCGTGTTGATTTTGCCTCGGTTTTCCGCCGTCCACAAGGCATCGGGGCGCTCCTTTACCCAGTCGATCAAATTCTCGGAATCGCGGCCGAAGTAGCTTGCTTCCAGTCTGAAATCGCAGTAACTAAAACGGTAGCCTATCTCATAAGAAAGTGCTTTTTCAGGTTCCAATGCCGGAGTTCCTTGCTCTGTTTTGCTCAGATAGAATAAATCGGTGTAAGTCGGCAGACGGTTGACTTGTGAAGCATTCGCAAAGAATTTATGTTGATTGCTGAGGCTGAAACCCGCATCCAAACCCGGCAGAAAATAATTGCCGATGCCCGGATAATGGGTCCAAGCGATTCCGGGAACCAATTGTAATTTATCGTCGAAAAACGACAAATGCTGATCAATGAACAATTGTGTAATCAGCCGCTCGTGTTTGCCGAGGTTATTGCTGCGCAGATTCTCTTGACGGACATCTGCACCAACGGTGGTCAAACCGATCTTTGAATTTATCCCCACATTCACATTGCCGCCGATATTGTTTCCGATATGCATGTTGCGGTACGCGGCAGGATTGCTGCGCACAAACAAATACATGTCTTGTGCACGCCGCCAATAGATGCCGGCATTGATGTCCAAGCGATTGACTTGCACATTGTAAGAAGCGCTGGCCAGAGAAATTTGGGTTTCCTCATATTGGTCTTTTGCAGACGGAGAAGCATAGAAACCGTTGGCGCCGAATTTCTTTTGGCCAAAGCCGCCTTGCATCGTCAGTTCGCCTTTCCCCACGATGAAACGATTCTGATACCAGTAATTATCAGCGCGGTAATCCGTATTGTAACGGTAGCCTTCCGCTCCGGCCGAATGTGCTTGAAAATAATGCGCAGCCTCGGGTTTACCCAAATCTGCACCTGCCGTCAATGACCATGATCCGAAGTCACCGCCCGAAGCGCCCGTCATGAAAGTATCATCGCCTGCTGCTTTGGTTACAATATTTACCACGCCTCCGTAAGCGTCGGTGCCGAAACGTCGAGCCGCCGGACCTTTGATAATCTCTATCCGCTCGACCGATGCCAGATCAAACGGAACATTCATCATATTGTGTCCTGTTTGTGCATCTTTCATACGCACACCGTTTACAAGAAGTAGTACTTGATCGAATGAACTGCCGCGAATACCTAGATCGCTTTGCAAGCCTTGAGGCCCGCGTCTGCGGATATCGATTCCTGCGGTGTTGCTCAACACCTCTTCTATGCTGTTTGCAGCGCTGCGCAGAATTTCGTCGCGCGAAATCACTTCTATGTTGACGGTAGCCGTTTTATACGGCAGCTGCAGAACGCGCCCGGCAATGGTAACAGGTTCAATTTCCTTGTCTTGCTCTTGTGCTTGTCCCATGGCAAAAGCGCACGCAAGAACGGCAACGCAATATTTTTTCATTTTTAAATTTTTACTGCGCAAATTTATTGTGAGAATCTTAATAGCCGTTTTTCTTGTTTAATCTTGACTGCACGCAATGGCACGCTTTGTTGACATCCGATTAAATTCTGTGGTATTTCTATTTCAATGCATTTCGTTTATTTGTGCGAAAACCAAAACGCCGGGTGCAGTATTTTCCACCGAAAATTAAAGTGCTTGAAGATCAATCGTTTAAAAATTTATTATAATTTCTTCCAAAAACGCAGAATGTCTTAATGGATAAGATGCTGACTTACAGCGCTAAAATGGCCCGGATTTCGTATCTTTACCGGTCTTTTTAAATTATGGCAACAGACCAAACAATCGATATAAAAAACGAATTATTTGTTAAGAATGCACATCTTAACAATCTGAAAAACATTGATGTAACCATCCCGAAAAACAAACTCGTGGTCATAACGGGTGTCTCGGGCAGCGGAAAATCTTCGTTGGCGTTTGACACCATTTACGCCGAGGGCCAGCGCCGTTATGTGGAGAGCCTCAGCTCCTATGCCAGACAGTTTTTGGGGAAACTGGAGAAACCGAAGATCGACGACATCAAAGGCTTGGCGCCGTCAATCGCTATTCAGCAAAAGGTGATTTCCAGCAATCCGAGGTCTACGGTAGGTACCACCACAGAGGTTTACGATTATCTGAAACTCATGTTCGCGCGCATCGGTCGCACTTTCTCACCCGTTTCGGGAAGAGAAGTAAAAAAAGATGATGTGCACGATGTGATTGACTTCATCAAGAGCCAAAATACGGGCGATGCATATCTGCTGCGTGCACCACTGGAAATTGTCGGAAAGGACTTTGCCGAGCTTCTGAAAACGCTAAAACTTCAAGGTTTTACACGTCTGGAAGTGGGCGGCAATGTGGTAAGCATCGACGATTTGCAAAGCTTTGGCTTTACGCCGGACGGAAACGCCGAGGTATGGCTCGTCATTGACCGTTTCACTTTTGAGGACGATGAGCTCTTCTTGCAACGACTGGCAGATTCGGTACAAGTGGCGTTTTACGAGGGAAAAGGCTACTGTTCCGTAAAAAATACAACCACCGGCGAAGACCGTGAGTTTTCCAATAAATTTGAGTTGGACGGAATTGTCTTTAACGAGCCAAACGCACACTTCTTCAGTTTCAACAATCCATACGGCGCGTGCCCGACATGTGAGGGTTATGGTAAAGTCATCGGCATTGATGAGGATTTGGTCGTTCCCGACAAGAGCTTGTCTTTGTACGAGGATGCTGTGGCCTGCTGGCGCGGCGAGTCAATGCGGGAGTGGAAAAAAGCTTTTATAAAGCGAGTCGCCGCCGATGATTTTCCCGTTCATAAACCTTACCATCAACTGACCAAAGAACAGCGCAATCTTCTGTGGCGCGGCGACGGGAGCGGTAATTTTCCGTGCATCGACAATTTTTTTCGGATGCTGGAGGAGAATCTCTACAAGATTCAATACCGCGTGATGCTGTCGCGTTATCGAGGTAAAACAACCTGTCACACCTGCGACGGCCTGCGGCTGCGTGAGGAAACCTCTTGGGTTAAAATAGACGGACACAATATCCAATCACTGGTAGATTTGCCAATCGACGAATTGCTCCCCGTCATGGAAGGGATGCAATTGTCCGAGCACGATTACGCAATCGCGAAACGATTGTTGCATGAGATCACCTCGCGGCTGCGGTTTATGACGCAGGTCGGCTTGGGCTATCTTTCCATCAACAGAAACAGCAATACTTTATCCGGCGGAGAAAGTCAAAGGATTAACTTGGCCACATCGCTGGGCAGCAGTTTGGTCGGCTCCATTTATATTTTGGATGAACCGAGTATCGGACTGCATTCGCGCGACACCGAGAATCTGATACAAGTATTGGAGCGCCTGCGAGATTTGGGTAATACGGTGATTGTGGTAGAGCACGACGAGGACATTATGCGTGCAGCGGATTACATCATCGACATCGGCCCCGAAGCAGGCTCACACGGAGGAGAAGTGGTTTTCAGCGGCAACTTCGACGAAATGATGAATGCCGATACGCTGACAGCCGAATATCTGAACGGCGAAATGGAAATAGAAGTTCCGGCGCAAAGACGGAAGCCTCGCAACTTCATCGAGATCCGTGGCGCACGCGAGCATAATCTGAAAAATGTAGATGTAGATGTGCCGCTGGAGTGCATCACGGTGGTTACGGGCGTTTCGGGCAGCGGAAAATCTACTTTGATGAAAGAAGTGATGGCGCAGGCCATCCAGATACAGTTGGGCATGGGCGGTGCAAAGGCTGATTTCGACAGTGTCACGTTCCCGAAAGATTTGGTACGCCATATCGAAATGGTAGATCAGAACCCGATAGGTAAATCTTCCCGCTCCAATCCTGTGACCTATCTGAAGGCTTACGACGATATCCGAGACATCTTCGCGAAACAGAAAATAGCCAAAAATATGGGACTGAAAGCCAAGCATTTTTCGTTCAATGTAGACGGCGGCCGTTGTGACGAGTGTAAGGGCGAAGGCACCATTACCGTATCGATGCAGTTTATGGCCGATATCGAGTTGGAATGCGAAGTCTGCCACGGCACGCGCTTCAAAGATGAAATTCTCGAAATAAAATTTGACGAGAAAAACATTTCCGATATTCTGCACATGACCGTGGATGAAGCCATCGACTTTTTCAGAGACAACAAGCAGGATAAGGTTGTGACGAAGCTGTTGCCGTTGCAAGAAGTGGGACTCGGATATTTGCAATTGGGCCACTCGTCATCTACGCTTTCGGGCGGCGAAGCACAACGCGTGAAATTGGCTTCGTTCTTGGTAAAAGGGGCTACGCACGATAAGACGCTTTTTGTCTTTGATGAACCTTCTACCGGTTTGCACTTTCACGACATTAAAAAATTGATGAAATCTCTGCAAGCTTTGGTCGAGCTCGGGCATTCGGTGGTGATCATTGAGCATCAGCCCGACATCATTAAATCGGCAGATTACATCATAGACATCGGTCCCGAAGCCGGCAAATACGGCGGTGAGGTTGTTTTTACAGGAACGCCGGAAGAGCTGACAAAGCATCCCGAATCCAGAACGGCAAAGTATATTGCCGAGAAATTATAGAAATAAAATGCAGACGTCTCACGGTCTGCATTTTTTTGTCAATTGAGAAAACAGTCGGCGAATAAGATGAAACGCGGAATCCGTACTTCAAACTCTACGCCCGTCACCATATTCAGCAATGTATAACTTCCGCTCATGTAACCGATGCCGGAACGAAGCGCGACGTTCGAAAAATAGTTGAATTCATTGTTTGGGCTGATCTCAGGTGTAAGGCCGATTACGCCCTCGCCGTCAACGTTGCTAAAGCCATAACCCACGTCATAAATAGTCCAGCGTCTACGCAAAACTTTTACGTCATCGTTGCCCATATTCTCGATGAAAATATGGTACATGAAGAAAAAATTATTGTGCTCGGGCGAACTGTTTCTGGCATCGTATGACGGCGAAGCAGTTACTCTAATGCTTTGTGTAATCAACGAGGTCATGGTTATTGTATTTAAATTCCGGTGCTGATGCTTGCAACAAAAATCCCGCCGTTATGCAACCGCGGGAATATTTCATTAGAAAAGGTTAGACTTAGAGTTCCAAAGCTCTCTTAGGATCTCCATCCATCAAGAACTGAATAGGATCGTCGATCGCTTCCTTCACGGCAACCAAGAAACCAACCGATTCTTTGCCATCGATGATTCTGTGGTCGTAAGAAAGGGCTACATACATCATCGGACGAATCTCCACTTGACCGTCAACGGCAACAGGGCGCTGGATGATGTTGTGCATACCCAAGATCGCGCTCTGCGGCGGATTGATTATCGGTGTGGAAAGCATCGACCCGAACGTACCGCCGTTGGTGATGGTGAAGGTACCGCCGGTCATTTCGTCAACCGAGATATTGCCGTCGCGAACTTTGGTGGCTAAATCTTTAATCGAGGCTTCGACGCCGCGGAAAGACATATTCTCGGCATTGCGCAATACCGGAACCATCAGACCTTTTGGTCCTGAAACCGCGATGGAGATATCGGCAAAGTCATAATTGATTTTGTTGTCGCCGTCGATCATTGCATTTACATCGGGATACATCTGCAATGCGCGTACAACCGCCTTCGTAAAGAATGACATGAAACCGAGACCCACGCCGTGCTTGGCAGCGAATTCTTCCTTGTACTGTTTTCTCAGTTTGAAAATTTCGGACATGTCCACCTCGTTAAAGGTCGTCAGCATGGCCGTTTCGTTTTTAACCGACACCAGTCTGGCAGCCACCTTGCGGCGCAACATACTTAGTTTGGTAGTCTTGCTGCTGCGCGAACCTGTGGTCTGAGCACTGCCCATAGGCACTGCTGCATTTACCGCATCTTCTTTGGTAATACGGCCTCCTACTCCGCTGCCGCTCACTTTCTCGGGTGCAATACCTTTTTCGTCCAAGATCTTCTTGGCGGCCGGTGACGGAGTGTTGGCGGCGTAGCTTGTTTCCGGCTTTGGTTCCTCTTTTTTCACTTCTTGTTTCGCCGGTTCGGCTGCCTTCGGTTGTTCAGCAGGCTTTTCTTCGGCAGGTGCAGCGGAAGAATCGGCAGGTTTTGCCGCATCGGTATCGATAAGGCAAACCACCTCACCTACCTGCACCGCATCGCCTTCCTCGGCTTTAAGCGTGATAATACCGGATTGTTCTGCCGGCAATTCCAGCGTTGCTTTATCGGAATCAACTTCAGCGATGGGTTGATCTTTTTCTACGTAGTCGCCATCTTTTACAAGCCAGGTTGCGATTTCTACTTCCGTAATCGACTCGCCCGGCGAAGGGACTTTCATTTCTAATATAGGCATTGCAATAGGATTTTTTGGTTTTCAGCTGCGGGCAGCTTATAGTTTATAATGAGAATACTCGGTTAATTACGTCTTTTTGGTTGATGTCGAAACGCTTGTGCGTTCCCGGTGCAGGAGATCCTCCGGGTACGGGCGAGATCACTTCGATCCCGGTGTTGCGGTAGTTGCGCAAAATGAACGACCACGCGCCCATGTTCTCAGGTTCTTCTTGTGCCCAAACCAAAGACTTGCGGTTTTTGTACTTGGCGAACACGGCATCGATGGCGTCTTGCTGCAAAGGATACAATTGTTCGAGGCGGACCAGAGCCACTTTTTCATCGTTGGTTTCTTCCTTCTTGGCCAGCAGATCATAGTATAATTTACCGGAACAAAGCACCAATCTTTCCACCTTCTCAGGATCTGCCGAAGCATCGTCTATAACGGGACGGAAGCTGCCCTCGGCCATATCTTCAAGCTTGGAAACCACCTTGGGATGACGTAAAAGTGATTTAGGCGTCATGACCACCAGCGGCTTACGGAAACCGAACTTCATCTGTCTGCGCAACAAGTGGAAGAAGTTGGCCGGCGTGGTGCAGTTGGCCACGAAGATATTGTCGTTGGCTGCCAAGGTTAAAAATCTCTCAAGACGTGCAGATGAATGTTCCGCACCTTGACCTTCATAACCGTGCGGCAACAGCATTACCAGACCGTTTTGCAGTTTCCATTTTTCCTCGGCGGCAACCAAATATTGGTCAACAATAATCTGCGCACCGTTGACAAAGTCGCCGAATTGCGCTTCCCAGATTGTTAACGTATCAGGCGACGCAGCGGCGTAACCGTAATCAAATCCAAGAACACCGTATTCCGACAACAGAGAGTTGTAGATGTCGAACATTTCGTCGGACACATGCTTCAGCGGAACGTATTCTTCCTCGGTATCTTCTGTTTTCAACACCGCATGTCTGTGTGAGAAAGTACCGCGCTCTACATCTTCACCCGAGATACGCACGCTGTATCCTTCTGTCAACAATGTAGCGTATGCCAAGAGTTCGCCCATTGCCCAATCAAGAGAATTGGTTTCGGTAACCATCTTCAATCGCTGGTCGAACAGACGTTTTACTTTGCTTAGGAATTTCTTGTCTGCAGGCAAAGTCGATATTTTCTCGCCCAGCTCTTTCAATTTTTCGAAAGGATAAGAAGTATCGACCGCTTCGTAAACATTGCTGTGAGCATCGAACGGATATTTCTTCCATGTATCTTCCATGAAAATGGACAGAGTGTTGACCTCGATTTCCTTCGATGCGTCGAAGTTTTGATCGAGCAATGCTTTAAACTCTTCCTCCATTTCCTTCATTACTTCGTTTGAAACGATTCCTTCGCCGATGAGTTTTTCTTTGTAAATCTCGCGTGGATTGGGGTGCTTGCTGATCAACTTGTAAAGCTCGGGCTGAGTAAACCTGGGCTCATCGCCTTCGTTGTGACCGTACTTGCGGTAACCCAACAGGTCGATGTAAACATCCTTGCCGAAGCGCGCGCGGAAATCGGCCGCAAAACGCATGGCGTGTACCACGGCTTCCACATCATCGGCATTGACGTGCATTACCGGAGAATCGGTAACTTTTGCAATGTCGGTACAATATAAAGATGAGCGTCCGTCGAGATAATTGGTGGTAAAACCTACTTGGTTGTTTACCACAATATGCACCGTTCCGCCTGTTTTGTATCCGTCGAGGGTCATCATCTGTGCCACCTCGTAAACAATGCCTTGACCGGCAATGGCTGCGTCGCCATGAATGACGATGGGCAGAACTTTTTTATAATCGTTTTGATACGTATTGTCCACTTTCGCACGGCAGATACCTTCCACCAATGCCGCCACTGTTTCTAAGTGCGAAGGGTTGGGGACAAGGTTGATGTTAACCTTTTCGCCCGCCTCGGTGGTGATGCTGCTGCTAGCGCCCAAGTGGTATTTAACGTCGCCGGCGAAAACATCTTCCTCAAACTCTTTTCCTTCAAATTCGGAGAAAATCTGTTTGTACGATTTTTGGAAAATATTGGTCAAAACGTTCAGACGGCCGCGGTGCGCCATTCCCAAAACAACCTCGTCCACTCCGTGCACAGAAGATCTGGAAATAAGCTGGTCCAGCGCCGGAATCAACGATTCTCCTCCTTCCAGCGAGAAGCGTTTTTGGCCGACAAATTTGGTATGCAAATAATTTTCAAACGCAACGGCCTGATTCAGTTTCTTCAGAACGTGTTTTTTCTCGTCCGGAGAAAGTCTTGCGTGGTTTTCGTTTTGTTGAAGCCATTGACGGATGAACAGTTTCTCTTCCACATCGTAAACATGCATGTATTCCACACCGATGGATTCGCAGTAAATGCGTTGCAGTCTGTTGACGATGTTCTGAAGCGTGTCGGCACCGGAAAAACCGATCTCGGTTGCGCTTTTAAAGACTTTTGACAGATCGCTTTTTTGCAGTCCGAAATTCTCGATGTCCAGCGTCGGAGAAAAATATCGACGCTCGCGTACGGGGTTTGTCTTGGTGAAAAGGTGACCGCGCGTGCGATAAGCTTCGATAAGATCCAACACTTTGAATTCCTTACGGATATCCTCGGATATTTCACTGATGTCTACTTCGGGGCAGTCTGCCACTGCTGTTGCGAAGCTTTCGTCTTGATCGCCGTAATTTTCGCGAGCAAAGTCAAAGCCTTGAAAAAACGCCTTCCACGACGGTTCCAGCGAGTCAGGATATTTCAGATATTGCTGATACAGATCTTCAATAAACTGAGAATGTACCGCATTTAGGAATGAGTATCTGTCCATTATTTACTCTGTGTAAATGTTTATAATTTATGAGCCCAAATTTACAAATTTTATCCGGCTCGCGGCAGCATCATTGTTTAAAATGAATTGCCCGCGCCATGCCCATGTGTCAATCTGTGTATAAACTCAGTTTTATGATGGTGTCATCATTGCCGGGATCGGTCAGGAAAGTCTGAACCAGCTCACGCGGACGGTAGCCGTTGTCCTTTGCGTGTCGCGCCAATAATTCTACCTTGTTTATCATGCCCGCATAATTTCCTTTGTAATAGATTACC
>WKJB01000342.1_pt1 | contig 9730 bp, 9 predicted proteins | sample 5403331 | NCBI WGS metagenome assembly WKJB01 (sample SAMN13198853, study PRJNA488119) | plastic metagenome | isolation source: water-polyurethane dispersion (WPUD) containing a polyether... | place: Mexico: Mexico City | collected 2016 | reverse complement strand
CAACCGTATTATTTGTACAAACGCGAGGTGCGCTTGCAGTAACATTATAATTTATTTAACAAATATTTCATAATATTTGCACAGATAAATTGTTTTTAAATTCACAGTTAACTTTATATTATAAATTCTAAAATGAAAGGAAAGTTTGGTTTAACAAAAAAGATAGCGATTGGTGCGGCAGCATTTTTCATCATGAATTTTGCCGGTGCACAAACCGTTGACCAAGGCATCAACAGCATTGACAGCTACAAATTTGCACAAGCAAAACAGATTTACAGTACGCTTGCAGAGCAGTCACCGTCAGACGCCAACTACTTCTACTTAGGCAATACATATCTGGCCCAAAGTGAACCCAACTTTGAAAAGGCTCAGGAATATTTTAATAAAGGCTTGGCCACCAATCCTAAAAAAGCTTATCTCAGCAGGATTGGTAACGCATCGGTACAAATGGGCCGTGGGAACGTAAACGGCGCCGTCTCCGAGTTTAACGCCGTAGCCAAAGCAACCCGCGAAAAAGACCCTGAAGTGCTTTACCGCATCGGCGAAGCGCTGATCATGTACGACAACCACAACAACCCGAAACTGGCTATTGAATACCTGAAGAAAGCGGTAGACCTTACGCAGCGCAAGGGTGTTCCTGCACATTACTACTACACGCTTGGCGACGCTTACCGCAGAGACAAAGATTGGGGCAACGCCATGACAGCGTATGACAACGCTTCTGAAGTAGCAGGAAACAAGGCGCCGGCCTACACACGCCGAGGAACGTTGTGGACCTCTGCAAAGCAATGGCAGCAAGCGAAGGAAAACATCGACAAAGCAATTGCTGCGGATCCGTCTTACGCTCCCGCTTATAAAGCTTTGGGTAACTATTACATCATCTATCAGCAATATCCGGAAGCGGCGGCCAATTACAAGAAATATCTAGATTTGGCTGACACCGATCCCGATACTGTATTGGATTATGCGAAGCTTGCTTACTTGGCCAAAGACTTCAACAATGCAAAAGCTTCTTTAAACTCCGTTTTCGATAAAGTAGAGGATCCGATTAAGTATCGTATTCTTGCGCTGATCCAATATCAAGAAAAGAACTATGACGAGGCTGAAAAGAATCTGAACACTTTCTTGAGCAAAGCAGAGAAATCCAGAGTATTACCGAGTGATTCCGGTTTGATGGGTCTCATCAATCTTGCAAAGGCAAAAGCCAATAAGAACAGTGCGTTGCAACAACAGGCCATGCAACAGATTGCCGTAGCCAAAAACGCAAAAGACGAAACCCTGAATTGGGATGAAGAAGTTGCAGCCATCACCGGCGGTTTGGCAGGTGGCAATTCGTCTTCCGTCAACAGCGGGCCTACCAATCCGGCTATCGAAGCGTTAAAGAAGCAAGTTGCAGCAGATCCCAAGAACTCTGATCTGATCTATAAATTGGCAAACGCTTACCAAGAGGCTCAGAACTGGGGCGGAGCTGCACAGGCATGGCAACAGATGGCGGCTTTGCTGCCGACTTGGGAGCCTGCCTATTACAGCCTTGGTTATGCATACCAAAAGCAAGGCGATGTGGCAGGTGCTATGGCAGCGTTCCAAAAATATGTTGACGTATTGACCGCGAAGCCGGCAGCCGAGCAGCAAAAAAGTATGGAAACACTGAGCAATGTTTACTATAACATGGCGGCCCTGTCGGCAAATACCGATCGTGCAAAAGCTCTGGAATACGCAGAGAAAGCCGTAGAGACAAATCCAAGTTCTACCGATGCGGTGAAATTGAGAGACAGTCTCAACAAGTAACTTTTCACAAGAATATTTATCTCGGCCTGAATGCAGGCCGAGATTTTTTATCTTAAATTTCGGAAATGAAAGTAGATATTCTGGCAATCGGCGCACATCCCGATGATGTAGAACTCAGCTGTGGCGGCACGCTGGCCAAGCTGATCGACGAGGGAAAGACAGTAGCCGTTGTAGATCTGACTGAAGGTGAACTCGGTACACGCGGCTCACGGGAAATTCGCGCATCGGAAGCTGCGGAGGCGGCGCGCTTGTTGGGAATCTCTGCGCGCGAGAATCTCAATATGCCCGACGGTTTTTTGGAGAACAGTAAGGACTATCAATTGCGCATCGTGCAGAAAGTGCGAAAGTACAGGCCCGATATTGTAATTGCCAATGCCATAGATGACCGTCATCCCGATCATGCCAAGGCAGCTAAGTTGGTCTCTGACGCTTGCTTTTTGGCAGGATTGCGCAGAATAGAAACCGCCGACGAAAACGGACAAGCGCAAGAGGCGTGGCGACCGTCGCACATTTTTCACTACATACAGTGGAAAGACGTAAAGCCTGATTTCACGGTAGACATCACGGGTTATTTGGATAAGAAAATCGAGGTGTGCATGGCTTATAGATCTCAATTTTACAACCCCGATTCCGACGAACCCATCACGCCTATTGCAACCAAAGACTTTATGGAGAGCCTCAGATATCGCGCGCAGGATTTGGGCAGGTTAAGCGGCGTAGAACACGCGGAGGGCTTCACCACCGAGAAACTGATCGCACTGAATAATTTTGACGGAATAGTTGTCGGTTAAAATTTTAGTAATTATATTTGCACACGTAAAACGGTGGATGTAGCTCAGTTGGTTAGAGCGTCGGATTGTGGTTCCGAAGGTCGTGGGTTCGAAACCCATCATTCACCCTCAAAACAAAACCCTGTCGATTTCGGCAGGGTTTTTTCTTGGATAGATTCTTCTCGATAAAGCTTAAATTTCGTCTTCGGTTTTGATGGTAAACGGGTTGTTTTTAAAGCCTCTGTCGTGGCGCTCGCTGATGACCTCCTCACCCTTCTCGTCGATAATGAAATCGGTCGCTTCTTTGAAGAGCTCTGAAAAGTTTTTGAAATCTTCCTTATACAGGTAGATCTTATGTTTCTCAGAGCTGCGGCTGCCGTCGTCCGAATAGTTCTTTTTGCTCTCGGTAATCGTCAGAAAATAATCCCCGGCCTTGGTTTCGCGCACGTCAAAGAAATAGCTTCGGCGGCCCGCTTTCAGAACTTTTGTGAATATTTCCTCCTCACGTTGTCCGTTATAATCGCTCATTGTTAATAATTTGTTAAAAATAGTGTTGTTTAACAAATATAGAAGAATAATCCGAATACAGAAATAAAATTGAGCGGTCTTGTTTGCAGGCGGCTATCGGCAGATAATCAAGCGATTAAACGTCAGTAAGAACGGCGCGCGCCTTTCTCAATCACTTCCATAATCCTCCCGTTGTCCAGCCGGATGATTTTATCTGCGTTTCGCGCGCTTGATTCCCGATGCGTAATAATGATCGATGTATTGTTGCCGATTTCTTTTTCGATGTTGTTCAGGATGTTATCCTCCGTTTCAGTATCGAGCGCGGATAAGCTGTCGTCAAAAATCAGGATCTTGGGTTTGCCTATCAGCGCGCGGGCAATGCTGATGCGCTGTTTTTGTCCGCCCGAAAGCGTGACGCCGCGCTCACCGACCACGGTTTGGTATTTGTCGCGGAAACCCATGATGTTTTTGTGGACGTCGGCCACCTTGGCGAAATGTTCTATTTCTTTCTCCGACGGTTTGTCCACTGCAAAGCCGATGTTTTGGGCAATGGTATCGGAGAACAAATAACTTTCCTGCGGCGTAAAGCCGAGGTGGTCACGGTAAACGATAAGGTTATGTTTTTTCAGATCTTTGCCATCGACCAAGATCTGTCCTTCCGTCGGGTCGATCAAGCGCGCCAGCAGCAGGGCGATGGTAGATTTGCCGCTGCCCGTCTTGCCCATAATGGCAATGGTTTCGCCGGCGTTTACTTTGAAACTTACATTGTTCAGCGCGCGGATTCCGGTATTGGGATAGACGTAGCTGACATTTCTGAATTCGATATCGCCGCGGATATTGTAGATGTCATGATTAATGTTGACGATCTCGCTCTTCTGATCCAAAAATTCATTGACGCGCTGCATCGAAGCTTCGGCTCGTTGATTGACCGAAGTTACCCAACCTACCATGCTGATTGGCCAGATAATGATATTGGTATACATGAAAAAGTCGGCAATGGTACCCACGCTTGTCACGCCGCGGATATACTGTTCTCCGCCGATGTAAAGAATGGCCACGTTCAGCAGCCCGATGACAAACAGGATAATGGTGAAAAAGTAAGCTTCGGTACGCGCCAAATCCAAAGCCTTCATCATGTAATCCGTCACTTTTGATTTGTAATTCTTCTCGATGTATTCTTCCTTGTTGAAGAACTTTACCACACGGATTCCGGAAAAAGAATCCTGTACAAAAGTGGAAACCGCCGACTGGCTTTTCTGCATTGTTTTGGATTTGCCGCTGATGATGGAACTTACCTTGTAGATCACATACGAAAGCAGCGGCAGCGGAACCAGCGTCCAGAGCGTCATCCGCACATCGGTCATCAGCATATAAGCTGCGGTTATGATGATGAGTACTGCCGTATTGACCACGTACATTACCCCCGGACCCAAGTACATGCGGATGGCCACCACATCCTCACTCAAACGGTTGAGCATGTCGCCGATCGTCGTTTGTTTATAAATGCTGAGAGACAGTTCCTGGTAATGACGATAGATGCGGTTCTTCAGTTCATACTCTATTCTGCGTGACGCTACAATAATGGTCTGCCGCATCATGAAACGGAAAAAACCGGAGAGCACGGACGATCCCACAATAATTCCGCCGTTGATCAGCAAAGTGCGAAACAGCACCTCCTTTACCACATTTTTATCGGTAAGAACTTCCTGAATAACATTGACCGTTTGCCCGATAAACTGCACCTGATAAATAGCAAAGAAGTTGCTGAGGATGATAAACAGCAAGCCCCACGCGAGCAATACGCGGTGTTTTAAAAAGTAGGGATTGAGTGATTTTAAAGCTTTCAAAAGAGGCAGATGTGTGGCCCGAAGCATGGGCTCTATTGCAAAATTATGGTTTTTTATCCAAAGAGATTTGCCTAAATTTGCCGCTCTAAAAGTTCTTTGAAAAATGGTAGGAAGAAGGCAACTTCGCGAAAAGATCATCAAAACGGCTTATGCTTATCGGCAGAACCCGATCCGTACAGATGTTCTGGAAAAAAATATGTTTACCGAGATCGACAAGATTTTCAATCTCTACGTATACGAACTGAATTTCTTGGTCGGGCTTCATCAATTGGCCGAGGAACAGCTGGAAATAGCACGCAAGAAATACTTCAAAAACGAGGAAGATGAAAACCCGAACCTGAAGTTTTTGAACAACCGTGTCTTGCAGCAGATCATCAACAATGAAGAACGCATAGAGTTTACGGAAAAGCACAAAGAACTGGTCTGGGAAACCCACGATGAACTTTTGGTGAAGACCTTCCAACGGATACGCGCCGGCAAGCGTTATCAAGATTATATGTCGTCTTCCGAAGATTCTTTTGAGGACGATCAAAAGTTCATCGGTAAACTTTTTTTGCGCTACGTTGCAGAAAATGAAGATTTGCATGACCGTTTCGAGAGCCGAGAACTCGCTTGGTCAGACGATTTGCATATTGCCAATTCCTTGGTTCAGAAAACCATCGGATACATGCGCGAAGACCGCCCCGTGCACACGCTCATCAGCATTATTAAGGATGACGACGACCGCAGTTTCGCCGGTAAGTTGCTGCATCAAACGCTTTCCGACTGGGACCACACAGAAAAGAAATTGGTAGAGCGTCTGCAGAATTGGGATATAGAACGCGTATCGCTCTTGGACAAAGTGATTCTGCACACGGCCATGACCGAGATGGATAATTTCCGTCTGACACCGTCTTCCATCATCATCAACGAGTATATCGAGATTTCAAAAGTTTACTCGTCAGAGAAAGCCAACGTCTTTATCAACGGTATTTTGGATAAATATTCAAAAGATACCGCTCGAATTTAATTTGTATTTTTAGCACATGAAAAAAGGAAGATTCTTAATACTGTGCACTGCCACAACCTTTTTGTTGGCAGCTTGCGATAAAAAGCAGCCTGATACGACGGCTGCTGCCGATACACAGATGACAACTGCCGGCATGCAGGACGCAGACCAAACGGCTCCCGTAACAAGCGTTGCAGTGTCTGAGCCGCATTTTGATTTTGGCGACGTCAAAAAAGGCGATGTGGTGTCTCACACCTACGATATCACCAATACCGGCGAAAATCCGCTGATTATCTCCATGGTAAAACCCGGCTGCGGTTGCACGGCACCCGAATATTCGCGCGAGGCGATAGCACCGGGCGAAACGGGCAAGGTTACTTTGCAATTCGACTCTTCTACCTTCCAAGACAAGGTGGAGAAGTACGCCGAAGTTTTCGCCAATACAGAGAAAACACCGATTATGTTGACTTTCTCTGCCAACGTTAAATCTTAAATATGAATATGTTGACGATACTATTGCAAGCAGCGCCGCAAGGTGGCTCCATGCTCCCGACGCTGCTGATGATGGCGCTGATGTTTGTGGGCTTTTATTTTCTGATGATTCGCCCGCAGATGAAAAAGCAAAAACAAGAAAAGAATTTTCAGGAATCTCTTAGACCCGGTGCACGCGTGGTGACCACCAGCGGTATCCACGGAAAAATTGCTCAAGTTATGGAAGACGGCGTCATTGTAGAAACGATGGCGGGCAAACTGAAGTTTGAGAAAGCGGCAATTTCTCGCGAGTTTACGCAAAACCGCTTTCCCGAGATGAAGGAGGAGAAGAAATAATTAACATTTCTATAAAAAAGTAAAGCAGCCTTTTCTCGGCTGCTTTCTTCGTTTAGATCGATTTTAGTTTCCCGCGAAAGTCATCAATGCTGTTGTAGCCTTTTTCTTTCATGATGGTTTGTAGTTCGGAGAGAACACGATCGAAAATCTGCGGACCCTCTTTCGCCAATTGCGTACCTATCTGCACCATTTGTGCCCCGCAGAGCAAGTGTTCGAAAACATCGCGGCCGTTTTCTACGCCGCCGCACCCGATTACTGCAATCTGCGAATCCAACCGAGTATAAAACGCTCTGACGTTAGCCAAGGCAGTCGGCTTTACATAAGCGCCACCGATGCCGCCGAAACCGTCTTTGGGTTTGATGACAACCGATTCAGAATCTGTGTCGATGTACAGGCCGTTTCCCACCGAGTTGATGCAGTTAACATATTGCAGCGGGAATTTGTTCAGGATGGCCGCCATTTGGTCAAAGTGTGCAAAGTCAAAGTAAGGCGGCAGCTTTACACCCATCGGTTTCTGGAAAAACTCGTAAACTTGACTGAGGATTTTCTCCGTCGCCTCGAAATCGTAACCGACCTGCGGTTTTCCCGGAACATTGGGGCAGGACAGGTTCAATTCGGTAATGCCTTTAAAATCCGACGAATCTATTTTTTTCAGCATTTCTAAATTGTCGTCTGCGCACATCCCCGCAATGGAGAGAAAGTTGATTTTCTCCGGATTCTCATTTTGGTAACGGAGGGAATAGTCGAGGTAAAAGTCAAAGCCTTTGTTCGGGAGACCCATCGAGTTGATGCTGCCGAGTGGAACTTCCACATAACGCGGCGAAGGGTTTCCTTCGCGCTGCTGCGGCGTTGCACTCTTGGTAACAAATGTGCCTGCCTGGGATCGCTTCAGTTCGTCCAACTGCTCGGCTTCTTTGCACCAAACGCCGGAAGCGTTCATCAACGGATTCTCAAACTCGAAATTGGAAATGCGGGAGGTAAGATTCATTTTACTTTTATTGTTTCAGATCGGGATATAAAAAAAGCGGAAACATCTTCCGCTTGTCAATTTATTCGGTTATTTTAAGATTCAGTTCATCCAGCTGCTCATCGGCAATCGGTGCAGGCGCATCGATCATCACGTCTCTTCCCGAGTTGTTTTTGGGGAAAGCAATATAATCGCGGATTACCTCGTTGCCGTCCAATATCGCCACCAGTCTGTCCAAACCGAACGCCAATCCTCCGTGTGGCGGCGCGCCGTATTTAAACGCATTCATCAGGAAGCCGAACTGCGCCTCGGCAGCCTCAGGCGTAAAGCCCAAAAGGTCGAACATTTTAGACTGTAATTCTTTGTCGAAGATACGGATAGAGCCTCCGCCGATCTCGTTGCCGTTCAACACCAAGTCGTATGCATTGGCGCGCACTTTTCCCGGATCGGTTTCCATGAGCGGAATGTCTTCCGTTTTTGGCGAAGTGAACGGATGGTGCATGGCGTGGTAGCGTCCTGTTTCTTCGTCCCATTCCAACAGCGGGAAATCTACGACCCAAAGCGGCGCAAACTCATCGGGTTTGCGGAGGCCGAGGCGGTTGCCTAATTCCATGCGCAGTGCGGAGAGTTGCGTTCTGACCTTTGTGGCAGCACCGCTCATCAGTAGCATAAGATCGCCGGGTTGGGCGCCGAATCTCTCTGCAATCGTGGATAAATCTTCTTCCGAGTAAAATTTATTTACGGACGAAGTCAGCTTGCTGTCGGCTTGATACTTTATCCAGATCATCCCGGTTGCACCGATTTGCGGACGTTTTACCCAATCGATAAGTTCATCGATTTGTTTTCGGGTGTAATCTGCGGCGCCTTCTACATTGATGCCTACTACCAATTCGGCCTCGTCAAAGATTTTGAAGTCTTTGCCTTTGACCAGGTCGCTCAGTTCCACAAACTCCATCCCGAAACGGATGTCGGGTTTGTCGTTGCCGTATTTGCGCATGGCTTCATCAAAAGTCATTCGCGGGAAGCTGCCGAACTCTTTGCCGGTAACCGTCTTTAGCAGATGCGCAGTCAGTCCTTCAAAAACCTGCATGATGTCTTCTTGCTCCACAAAAGCCATTTCGCAGTCTATCTGTGTGAACTCGGGTTGGCGGTCGGCGCGCAAATCCTCATCGCGGAAGCACTTCACAATTTGGAAATATTTGTCCAGTCCGCCTACCATCAACAATTGTTTAAACGTCTGCGGAGACTGCGGCAACGCGTAGAACTGCCCCGGATTCATGCGGCTGGGAACCACAAAATCACGCGCACCTTCGGGCGTGGATTTAATGAGGACAGGAGTTTCCACCTCGATGAAGTCTTGGTCGGAAAGGTAGCGGCGTATTTCCTGCGCCATTTTATGGCGGAAGATCAATTTATTTTTGACGGGATTTCTGCGGATGTCCAAATAACGGTATTTCATGCGCAGCTCTTCTCCGCCGTCTGTTTCGTCTTCGATGGTAAAAGGTGGCAACTCGGCTTGGTTCAGAACTTTCAGGTTTTCCACCAAGATTTCTATTTCGCCCGTAGGGTTTTTCGGGTTCTTGCTCTCGCGTTCTATAACGGTACCGTGGACTTGTATTACAAATTCGCGACCCAACGTTCGCGCTTCTTCCATCAATTTTTCACTGCTGCGGCTCTCGTCAAACACCAGTTGCGTTATTCCGTAGCGGTCACGCAGGTCTACCCAAATCACAAAACCTTTGTCGCGGACGGTCTGTACCCAGCCGCTAAGTTTTACCTTTTCATTGACATTTTTCAGGGAGAGTTCTCCGTTGTTGTGCGTTCGGAACATTGATGAATTTTAATTGGCGCAAAGATACGCATTCGGCATAAAAAAACGGACCGCACAAAAGTACGGCCCGTCACTGTATCGCCCGAGGGCTTATTGTTTCAGGAAGATGTTGAAGAAGTCATCAATCATGCTGCCGTCATTGTCTTTATCCAAAAACTCGGTGGCCAAAGTGACCAAAGAATTGTTTTGCACGCCCTGCGCTTG
>WKJB01000340.1_pt1 | contig 9761 bp, 9 predicted proteins | sample 5403331 | NCBI WGS metagenome assembly WKJB01 (sample SAMN13198853, study PRJNA488119) | plastic metagenome | isolation source: water-polyurethane dispersion (WPUD) containing a polyether... | place: Mexico: Mexico City | collected 2016 | reverse complement strand
CGAGGGTGTCAACGACCTCACGCGCGATCACCGCGCGATAGCTCTCCGGATGCCCCTCCGGCAACCCGACGTACTCGTCGAGGGCGAAACCCCGCACACGCGACCAATCCAGCCCACGCCGCGCCAAGGCACCCCAGACCGGCAACGGCGTCGATCCCGTCGCCAACCCCAGCACCGCGTCCGGCTTACGACGCACCACGCGCTCGATCAGATCCGCCGCCAACTCACCCGCAGCAGCCTTCGCCTCCTCCGGGGAACCCGGAAGGATCACCACCTCAGCCATGTACGCACCTTTCGAACGGGAGGAGAGAGCGTCAGGCCGCCACCGTCACGAGCGGCATCGAGAAGCCGGGGCGGGCGACCTCGCGTGCGAGCAGCAGGGCGCCGTCGAGCGCGCCGCCCGCGGCGGGGCGCAGGCGAAGCTCGGGGCGGAGCTCGGCGATGCGGGCGCGCAGCACGGCGCCGAACACGGCGTCGTCGAGGCCGAACAGCCCGCCCGTCAGCGCCGCGACGGGCGGCACCCCCGGCGCGAGCGCGGCGGCGAGGGTGTCGGCGAGATGCTCCGCGGCACGACGCAGGATGTCACGGCTCACGGGGTCACCCGCGGCCGCGGCGGCGCCGAGCGCCGGGACGACGGAGGCGATGACGCGCGAACGGTCGTGGCGCGTGTAGATCTGAGCGGGCCACCCCGGCACGGGTCCGAGCTCCCGCTCCGCGAGCTCGAGCACGACGGCGGCGTCCGAGCGGCGCCCGTCGTGCTGGGCGGCGCCGGCACGCAGTGCCTCCATGCCGATCCAGGCTCCCGAGCCGAGGTCGCCCACGATGTGCCCCCAGCCGTCGGAGCGGCGCGCGACCGAGGCATGGTCGGTGCCGTAGGCGATCGCGCCCGTGCCCGCGGCGAGCACGGCGCCGCCCTCCCCGGCGAGCGCGCCGAGGTGCGAGGTCACGATGTCGGAGGTCACGGCCACGGGCGCGCCGACGAGCGCGCGCAGTCGGGATGCCAGCTCGCGGGGGTCGGGCACGAGGCTCTCGAAACCCGCGGCGCCGGCCGCGAAGCCCGCGACGCCCTCGCGCTCCACCTCGGGCCAGGCCGCTCGCGCGATCTCGACCGCGCGCGTGAGGGCCGTGAGGGCGATGCTGCCCGCCGCATCCGATCCGGTCGCGGGACCCGCGAGCGGCTGCTCGTCGACCGCGCGGCCGTCGCGCGCGCGGGCGATCCGGCTGCCGCTCGCGCCGAGGTCGACGGCGAGGGACCAGCTCACTTGCTCATGCCGGCGGTGAGGCCGGAGACGATCTGTCGGGTCGCCAACAGGAAGAGCACCACGAGGGGGATCGTAGCGAGCGTGAGTCCGGCGAACAGCGTCGCCCAGTCGGTCTGGAACTCGCCGAAGAAGCGCGTGAGACCCACCGGGAGCGTGTAGGCGTCGCGGTTGCGCATGAGGATGAGCGGGTAAAAGAAGTCGTTCCAGATCGGCACGAAGCGGAACACGACGACGGTCGCGATCGCGGGGCGCACGAGCGGCAGGATGACCGCGAGGAAACTCCGGAAGGGTCCCGCACCGTCGATGCGCGCGGCCTCCTCGAGCTCCGGCGGGAGCTGGCGCAGGAACGACGCGAGCACGAACGTCGAGAACGGGATGCCGAGCGCCGAGTAGACCATGATGAGGCCCCACAGGTTGCTCACGAGGCCGAGCGAGTCGAGCAGGTAGAAGATCGGCAGGATCGCGAGGTACACGGGCAGCATGAGGCCCGAGAGGAAGAGGCCCTCGAGGGCGCGGAAGAACTTGCCGCGCGAGCGGGCGAAGGCGTAGGCCGCGAGGAGCGACACGGCGGTCGAGATGATGACCGACGTGATCGTCACGAACATGGAGTTGAGGAAGTAGCTCGAGAAGTCGGCCGTGATCCAGGCCTTCTCGTAGCTCGCGAAGCTCGGGTTCTGCGGGAGGCCGAGCGGGTTCTTCGCCATCTCGGACGTGGTGCGGAACGAGTTCAGCACCATGAGGATGAGCGGCGAGATCGCGACGACGACGTAGATCCACAGGAACGTCTGGGTCGCCGTCCGCGTGAGGGGCGTCCCCGACTGGAGTCGGCTGCGGCGCGACATCAGAACATCTTCCTCTCACGCGTGTCGAGCAACCACCGCATGAGCACGGCGACGCCGAAGATCACGAGGAACAGCAGCATCGCGATGGCCGAGGAGACCCCGATGGCGTTCGTCGACCCCGACTCGAAGGCGGTGCGGTAGAAGAGCAGCGACATGACGTCGGTGGCGCCGGCGGGGCTGCCCGTGGAGCCGCCGAGCGCGTACGGGATCGGGAACGACTCCATCGCCCCGATGAAGGTCAGGATGCTGACCGTGCCGATCGCGGGCACGAGCAGCGGCAGCGTGATGCTGCGGAAACGCTGCCACGAGGTGGCGCCGTCGAGCGAGGCCGCCTCGTCGATCTCCTCGGCGATGCCGCCGAGCGCCGCGCCGTACATGAGGATCGGGAAGCCGATCCACTGCCACGCGGTGACGAGCACGACGACCCAGATGGCGGTGCTCGGGTTCCCGAGCCACGGCTGGGCGAGGTCGCCGAGGCCGATCGCCTTGAGCAGCGCGTTGACCGGTCCGAACAGCGGCGACAGCATGAGCGACCACAGGTAGCCGATCACGAGCGGGCTCACGAGGTACGGGAGCGTGTAGATCGTCTGGAAGAAGCGCTTCATCCGGCCGATGCGGTGCAGGAGCGTCGCGATCAGCAGACCGATCGTGTTCTGGAACACCATCGCGCCGATGAAGAGCAGGAAGTTGTGGGCGAAGGCGTTGCCCACCTCGTCCTTGTAGGGCAGCTGGGTGAAGACCGTGACGTAGTTCTCGAGTCCCACGAAGTCGTCGCGGACGATCCCCCGCCAGCTGAAGAACGAGTAGCTCAGAGCGGTGAGGAGAGGGTAGAGGACGAAGACCGCGAACAGCACCAGCGCCGGCAGCACGAACAGCATGCTCGTGCCCCACGACAGGCCCGTGCCCGTCTTCAGGCGTCTCCTGATTGCAGGCATCCTCGTCCTCTCCCTCTCCTCGTCAGCTCAGAGCTCTATCGTCACTCGCCCGGGACGAACCACTGGTCGACACCGGTCTGGAGCTTCTGCGCGAGACCCGCCGCGTCGAGCTCGCCGAGGAAGAGCTGCTGCACGCCCTCGCCGAGGACGGCGGTGCCCTGAGGCTCGCCGTAGCGGAAGTTCACGAGCAGCAGGTAGGACGCGGGGCTCGCGGTGTAGAGGTCCCACATCTCCTGGAGCAGCTCGTCCTTGTACTCGACGCCCGGGATGGCCGAGAACATCGAGAGCTCGTCGGCGAACAGCTGCGCGAACTCCTTCGAGGCGATCCAGTTGAGGAGCTCTGCGGCCTCCTCCTGGTGCTTCGAGGCGGAGTTGATCGCGAAGCCGCCGTCCGCGTAGGCGGGCGTGACGGGCTGGTCGGCCTTGGCCTGCGGCGGGAGCGGCACCTGGTAGACGCCGAGCTCCATGTCGGGGGCCTGGGTCTTGAAGGTCGTCAGCTCGAACGTGCCACCGGGGTACTGGGCGGCGAGACCCGAGGTGAACTGGATCTGGCTGTCGGTGTAGCCCACGCCGACGACGTCGGGCGAGAGGTACTTCTGCATGTCGGCGACGAGCTGCAGCGAGGCGACGTAGTCGGCGTCGGTGAAGTTCTTCTCACCCGACAGGACGGCGGCCTCGAAGTCGGTCGCGCCGTAGCGGCCCGCGCCGATGATGTCCGCGAAGATCGGCAGGACCCACGAGTCCTTCGCGCCGAGCGCCATGGGCGTCACGCCTTCGGCGAGCAGCTTCTCGTTGAGGGCGATGAACTCGTCCCACGTGGTCGGCTCCTCGAGACCGAGCTCGTCGAACAGGGTCTTGTTGTAGAACATCTGGAGCGTCTGGGTCGCGAACGGCACCGCGTAGATCTTGCCGTCCTCGTGGCCCTTGGCACCCGCGAGCACGGCGGGCTCGATGGCGTCGAGGCCCTCGACCTTGTCCTCGAGCGCGACGAGCTGGCCGGCCGAGACCCAGCCCTGCAGGCCGCCGTAGGAGCGGACCATCGCGACATCCGGGCCGTCGGAGCCCGAGAGGCCGGTCGTCAGGAGCTGGTTGTACTCCGTGTTGAGGAACGCCTCGAACTCGATGGTGACGCCGGGGTGCGCCTCCTCGTAGACGTCGAAGATGCGGTTGTACTGTTCGATGTCCTCGGTGCGCCACGACCAGACGGTCAGGGTGACGTCCTCGCCCGACTCCTCGGAGCTGCTGCTGCTGGGCGCGCATCCCGTGAGGGCGAGGGCGCCCGCGGCGACGATGCCGGCCATGCGGAGGGTGTTGCGTTTCATGCTTCCCACTTTCTGAGTGTGATGTGCGGGTTATCGGTGGGGGTCTAGCTGCGGACCGCGCGCGCGATGGCGTCGCGCACGGATCCGCGGGTCTCCTCGAGCAGGGATCGCGCCTCGTCGACCCCGACGCTCGCGAGACCCGCGACGAGGGCGGCCTTGAGGTCGCCGCCCGCGCTCTCGAGGAGCTCGCGCGCCTCGCCCTGCTCGATCTCGAGCGCCTGCATGAGGATGCGGGTCGTGCGGGCGCGGAGCTTCTCGTTGGTCGCGACGACCGAGACCATGAGGTTCGACCACGTGCGGCCGAGGGCGACCATGAGGGCGGTCGAGAAGCCGTTGAGGATGAGCTTCTCCGCGGTGCCTGCCTTGAGGCGCGTCGATCCGGAGAGCACTTCGGGGCCTGTCACCGCGAGCACCGGGATGTCGGCGAGCGGGGCCAGCGCCGCGTCGGCGTTGCAGGCCACGAGCGCCGTGAGCGCGCCGTTCGCGCGCGCCGCCTCGAGGGCTCCGCCGACGTAGGGCGTCATCCCGGAGGCCGTGATGCCGATCGCGACGTCGTCGGGCCCGAGGTCGCCCGCCTCGCGCGCGCCCGCCTCCCGGGAGTCCTCGGCGTTCTCGACGGCGCGCGTGACCGCGGCATCGCCTCCCGCGATGTGGGCGATGACGACGCCGTCGGGCAGGTTGAAGGTCGGGAGCAGCTCGGCGGCGTCGAGCACGGCGAGTCGGCCGGAGGTGCCGGCGCCGAAGTAGTGCACGCGACCGCCGGCGCGCACGCGCCCGGCCGCGGCCTCGACGAGCTCGGCGAGCTGCGGGAGCACGGAGCGCACGGCCGCGACCGCGTTGCCGTCCTCGGTGTTGAGCAGTTCCAGCACCTCGAGGGCGCTCATCTCGTCGAGCCCGAGGCTCGCGGGGTTGCGCTGCTCCGTCCCGATGCGAGCCGCTCGCTCGAAGACGCCGTCGTCGGCAGTTGTGATTTCCACGGGACGATCATGACAAGACTTTCCGCAAATGTCATCTTCTGGGGGAGGTTTTTACATCTCGGTAACGTCTCGCCCTACGATGACGTCATGGACGACGTCGCCGAGCTGATCACCGAGCGCCTGAGCGCTCCGCGCGGCGAGGGCTTCAGCGCAGCCCAGCTGACCGTGCTGCGCGACGGCGAGCCCGTCGCCCGCCTCGCCCTCGGACATCCCGCCCGCTACGCCGGCCCAGACGCCGCCGAGCTCGCGCCCGAGCAGCTCGAGCCCCTCGCTCCCACGACGCGCTTCGACATCGCGTCGCTCACGAAGCTCCTCACGGCATCCGTCGTGCTCGAGACGCTCGCCGCGCACGGCGTCGGGCTCGACGAGCAGGTCACGCGCCACCTGCCCGCGTTCGCGCACGCGGGGGTGACGATCCGCCACCTGCTCACCCACACCTCCGGCCTGCCTGCCGTGTGGGGCGGTTGGCGCGAGCGCCCCGCGCCGGATGCCGCCCTGGCCTCCGTGCTCCGCGAACCCCTCGAGGCGCCTCCCGGCACCCGCCACCTGTACTCGTGCCTCGGCTACATCGCCGCGGGCGCGCTCGTCGAGCGCGTCGCGGGCGCCCCGCTCGACGAGCTCCTCGCGACGCTCGTGACGACGCCGCTCGGCATGACGCGCACCGGCTACCGCCCCGCCTCGCCCGCCGACACGGTCGCGACCGAGCTGCAGGAGCTGCCGACGCGCGGGGTCGTCCGCGGCCGGGTGCACGACGAGACGGCCGCCGTGCTCGGCGAAGTCGCGGGCAACGCGGGCGTCTTCTCGACCGCGGACGACCTCGCGCTCTTCGGCGAGGAGCTGCGCACGGGCTCCGCCGGGGTGCTCGGCGCGCGCACCCGGGAGCTCATGACGACGCCGCAGACGCCCGACGGCGTCCCGACACCCTACGGCCAGGCCGTCGGGCCGCGCCTCGGCGACCCGGCCTTCATGGGCGAGCTCGCCCCCGGGGGTATCGGTCACACGGGCTTCACCGGCACAATGCTGCTCGTGCACCCGGAGCGGCGCCTCACCCTCGCGCTGCTGACCAATCGCGTGCACCCCTCGCGCGACAACGACCCGAACCCCTTCCGTCGCGCGATCGCCGCCGCGATCGCGGACGCCTGACCGAGGAGGCCCTGTGGCGACCGATGTGCTCGTCCGACTGCGGCAGGCGCTGCCGACGCTGCGCCCCGCCGAGCAGCGCATCGGCCGTGCCGTGCTGGAGAACGCCGGGATCGTGCGCGACTCGACCATCACCGAGCTCGCGAAGCTGTGCGAGACCTCGCCCGCCACGGTCGCGCGCTTCTGCAACGCCCTCGGCTTCTCGGGCTATCCCGAGTTCCGGATGGAGGTGAGCACGGCCGCGGGACGCGAGGAGGCGGAGCGCGCCCGCTTCAGCATCGGCGAAGGCGACATCGACCCGCGCGACAGCGTCGACGACGTCGTCGCGAAGGTCGCCTTCCAGGAGGCGCTCACGATCGAGCAGACCGCCAAGGCGCTCGACCGCGAAGCGCTCGACGCCGTCGTCTCCGCGATCGTCGCGGCCCGCCGCATCGACATCTTCGGCGTCGCCTCGAGCGCCCTCACCGCGCAGGACCTGCAGCAGAAGCTGCACCGCATCGGGCGCGTGTCCTACGCGTGGGGCGACGCGCACCTCGCGCTCACCTCGGCGGCGCTGCTCGACGAGGACTCGGTGGCGATCGGCATCTCGCACTCGGGCCTCACCCTCGAGACGGTGCAGGCGCTCGAGGTCGCCCGAGCGGCCGGGGCTCGCACGATCGCGATCACCAACTTCCCGGACTCGCCCCTCACCGAGCGCGCCGACCTCGTGCTCACGACGACGGCGCGAGAGACGCGCTACCGCTCGGGCGCCATGGCGAGCCGCATCGCGCAGCTCGCGGTCGTGGACTTCATGTTCGTGCGCATCGCGCAGCAGCTCTACGACGAGATGACCTCGTCGCTCGAGCTCACGTACAACGCGGTGCAGAGCCACCGCCTCGACTACGACCGCCGGGCGCGGCCGTGACGGGCCTGCGTCTCGGCGTCGACCGGCTCGACCTGCTGCGGGAGGTCGTCGGCGCCTCGGCCCGGCTCGGCCTCGTGACGAACGACGTCGCCCTCACGAGCGACCTCGTGCCCGCGCGGGTCGCGCTGCGCGACGCCGGTTTCGACCTCGTGCGCCTGTTCAGCCCCGAGCACGGCCTCTCCGCGCAGGGCCGCGACGGCTCCTACCAGCGCGACGCGATCGACGGGCTCACGGGCCTCCCCGTCACGAGCCTCTACGGCGACCGGCTCGCGCCCGACGCCGAGAGCCTCGCGGGGCTCGACGTCGTCGTCGTCGACCTCCCCGACGTCGGCTGCCGCTTCTACACCTACGCGTGGACGATGAGCCACGTGCTCGAGGCGTGCGACGCGGCGGGCGTGCCCGTCGTCGTGCTCGACCGCCCGAACCCGCTCGGCGGGCTCGCCGAGACCGTCGAGGGGCCCATGCTCGACGCGTCGTGCGCGTCGTTCGTGGGCCGCTGGCCCCTCCCCGTGCGGCACGGGCTGACGATGGGCGAACTCGCGCGCCTGTGGCACCTCGAGGGGCGCTTCGCCGCGGAGCCGCACGTCGTGCCGCTCGAGGGGTGGGCGCGTGCCGACCACGCGCTCACCTCCGACCGCCCGTGGGTGCCCCCGTCGCCCGGCATGCCGAGCGCGCACACGGCCGCCGTCTACCCCGGCCTCGGGCTCCTCGAGGGCGTCACCGTGAGCGACGGCCGCGGCACCGCCGTGCCGTTCCGCGCGCTCGGGGCGCCGTGGATCGACCCCCTCGTCCTGTGGCGCGAGTTCTCCGCGCGGGAGCTCCCGGGCGTCGCCGCAATCCCCTACGCCTTCACGCCGAGCGCCGAGAAGTACGCGGGCGTGCTGTGCCGGGGGCTGCTCCTCACCGTCACCGACGCGCATGCCCTCCGCCCGGTCCGCATGGGCGTCGAGCTGCTCGCCCTCGTCATGCGGCTGTGGCCCGAGCATGTCACCGAGCACCGATACACGACGCGCGCCAACCCGAGCGGCATGCACCACCTCGACCTCCTCCTCGGCGTCCCGGACGCCGCCGACCGCGTGCGCGCGGGCACCCTCCCGCTCGAGGCCCCCGCGGACTGGGAGACGAAGACCGCGCCCGCCCGCCTGTACTGACGGGGCGGCACCCTCCGCGGTTCTAGGCTCGACTCGTGACACTGCTGCTTCATTCGGCCCTCCTCACCGACGAACGCGGGGAGACCCCCGACGGCTGGGTGCTCTTCGACGGCGACACGATCACCGCCGTCGGGTCGGGCGAGGCCCCGGATGCCGCGGAGCGCATCGACCTGGAGGGCGCGCGGCTGACGCCCGGCTTCGTCGACATGCACGGCCACGGCGGCGGCGGGCACGCTTTCGACGACGGCGGCGAGGACCTCGCGGCGGCGCTCGCGACCCACCGCGCCCACGGCGTCACGCGCTCGGTCGTGTCGCTCGTGGCGAACCCGCTCGCCGCGCTGCGCTCGAGCCTCGCCGAGATCGCCGAGGTCGCCGCGTCCGACCCGCTCGTGCTCGGCACCCACCTCGAGGGCCCGTTCCTCGCACCCGGCCGCAGGGGCGCCCACCACGTCGACTACCTGCGCGAGCCCGACCTCGTCGACGTCCAGCAGCTCATCGACGCCGCCCACGGGACGCTGCGCCAGATCACGATCGCACCCGAGCTGCCCGGCGCCGACGACGCGATCGACGCCCTCGTCGCCGCAGGCGTGTGCGTCGCGGTGGGGCACACCGAGGCCGACTTCGAGACCGCCGCGCGCGCCTTCGACCGCGGGGCGAGCATCCTGACGCATGCCTTCAACGCCATGAACGGCATCCACCACCGCGAGCCGGGCCCCGTGATCGCGGCGATGTCGGACGAGCGCGTCACCCTCGAGGTGATCCTCGACGGCTACCACGTGCACGACGCGATCGCCGCGCTCGCCTTCGACGAGGCCCCGGGCCGGGTCGCGCTCATCACCGACGCGATGGCCGCCGCCGGCAGCGCGGACGGCGACTACCGCCTCGGCAGCCTCAATGTGACGGTGCGCGACGGCCTCGCGCTGCTGTCCGGCACCGAGACGATCGCAGGCTCCACCCTCACCCTCGACGCCGCCCTCCGCCGCGCGGTCGACGTCGTGGGGCTCCCGTGGCCGGATGCGGTGGGCGCCGTCACGGCGGTTCCCGCGCGCGCGCTCGGCTACGGCGACCGCCTCGGCCTCCTCGAGCCCGGCTACGCCGCGGACGCCGTGGCGCTCGACGCCGACGGGCGCGTGACGGGCGTGTGGGCCGCGGGCGCGCGCCTGCGCTGACCCGTCAGCGGGCCCAGTCGGGGCGGTTGTCCCAGGCGTACCGGTAGTAGTCGGCGAAC
>WKJB01000339.1_pt1 | contig 9766 bp, 10 predicted proteins | sample 5403331 | NCBI WGS metagenome assembly WKJB01 (sample SAMN13198853, study PRJNA488119) | plastic metagenome | isolation source: water-polyurethane dispersion (WPUD) containing a polyether... | place: Mexico: Mexico City | collected 2016 | reverse complement strand
CCATCCGGTGTTCACGAAGCCGATTCGTTGCGCTCGCAATGTTGCAAGCGGTTCCATTCATAACCGGTCTTGCTCGTTTTGCCAAGAGGCAATCTGGCGCGCGTGTCGTTTCGGCAAGATGGGAAACGCTTGCAATCCGGAGTCGATGCCCTACCGTGGTGCCTATGACTTCTTCCGAGTGGTGGCGCAGTGCCGTCATCTATCAGGTGTATCCGCGCTCCTTCGCGGACTCGGACGGCGACGGAGTAGGCGACCTCCCCGGTGTCACGCATCGCCTCCCCCACCTCGCCGAGCTCGGCGTCGACGCCGTCTGGCTCTCGCCCTTCTTCACCTCCCCCCAAGCGGATGCCGGCTACGACGTCGCGGACTACTGCGACGTCGATCCGCTCTTCGGCACGCTCGAGGACTTCGATGCGATGCTCGCCAAGGCGCATGAGCTCGACCTTCGCGTCATCATCGACCTCGTCCCCAACCACTCCTCGAGCGCGCACCCCTGGTTCCAGGAGGCCCTCAGCTCGCCGCCCGGCTCGCCCGCGCGTGCGCGCTACATGTTCCGCGACGGCAAGGGCGAGCGGGGCGAGCTCCCGCCCAACAACTGGGAGTCGGTGTTCGGGGGCGGTGCGTGGACACGCGTCACCGAGCCCGACGGCACCCCGGGTCAGTGGTACCTGCACCTCTTCGACGCCTCGCAGCCCGACTTCGACTGGTCGAACCCCGAGGTGCGCGAGTACTTCCGCGGCGTGCTGCGCTTCTGGCTCGACCGCGGGGTCGACGGCTTCCGCGTCGACGTCGCCCACGGTCTCGCGAAGGCCGAGGGCCTGCCCGACTACACGCCCCCCGCCGAGGCCGGCAGCATGGGCGGCGACGAGGCCAACGTGCCCTACTGGGCGCAGGAGGGCGTGCACGAGATCTACCGCGACTGGCACGCCGTGCTCGCCGAGTACGGCCCCGACCGCATCCTCGCGGGCGAGGCCTGGGTGGAGCCGCTCACGAAGCTCGCGAAGTGGGTGCGTCCCGACGAGATGCACCAGACCTTCAACTTCAGCTACCTCGAGACCCCGTGGGAGGCCGCGGCGCTCCGCAAGGTCGTCGACGAGTCGCTCGACGCGTTCGGATCGGTCGGCGCGCCCAGCACGTGGGTGCTCTCGAACCACGACGTCATCCGTCACGCGACGCGCCTCGCGCTCACCCCGCCTCCCCCGCAGGGGCAGGGGCTCGGACCGCGCTCCGAGTCGCGGGCGGACGCCGTCCTCGGCCTGCGCCGCGCCCGCGCCGCCACGGCGTTCATGCTCGCGCTGCCCGGGTCGTCGTACCTCTACCAGGGCGAGGAGCTCGGCCTTCCCGAGGTCGTGGACCTGTCCGATGAGGCGCGCCAGGACCCGAGCTTCTTCCGCACCGCGGGCGAGACCTACGGCCGCGACGGATGCCGCGTCCCGATCCCGTGGGAGGCCGCGGCCCCGTCGTACGGCTTCGGCCCGACCGACGCGAGCTGGCTGCCGCAGCCGGCGTCGTGGGCGGAGTACGCCCGCGACGTGCAGGTCGGCGTCGAGGGCTCGACGCTCGAGCTCTACCGCAGCCTGCTGTCGCTGCGCCGCGAGCACCGGCTGGGCTCGGGCGAGCTCGAGTGGCTGCCGGAGTCGGCGGGCGACGTGCTCGTCTTCCGCAACGGCGACGTCACGGTCGCGGCCAACACGGGCGCCGCGCCCGCCGCGCTGCCCGCGGGTCGCGTGATCGCCTCGAGCGGGCCGCTCGACGGCGACGTGCTGCCGGCGGACACCACCGTCTGGCTCGTCGCGGAGTGACCGCGGGCGCCCGCCTCACCGCCGGGTGAGCGGCGGGCGGCCGGTCGTCAGCCGGCGTGCGTCTGCAGCCACACGAACGGGTCGACGTGCGCCCCGTTCACGATCACCTCGAAGTGGAGGTGCGGGGCGGTGGTGACGCCGGTCGAGCCGACGAGGCCGACGAACTCGCCGACGGGCACGCTCTGCCCGACGTAGAGCGGCGACGAGCCGAACTGCATGTGGGCGTAGCGGGTCTGCACGACCTGACCGTCGATGTGGTGCTGGAGCACGATCGTGTGCCCGAAGCTCCAGTGGTCCTCGCGCTCGATGACGACGCCGTCGGCGACCGCGAAGATCGGGGCGCCCGATCCCGGCACGAAGTCGATGCCGCGGTGGTCGGTGGAGCAGGCCGCGCAGTCCTTCGCACGGAGGCCGTAGCCCGACGAGATCGGGACCGTGTAGGGGAACGGCCAGCGGATGGCGCCGGATCCGTTGGAGGTGTAGCTGAAGTTGCGCGAGCCGTACTTGTCGCGCAGCACCTGGGCCCACGACTTCACCTCGAAGTCGTCGCGCTGGACGACGACCGAGTCGTGGTCCTCGTGGACATCGAGCCCCTGGCCCTCCGCGACGAGCGTCGCCGCGATGAAGTCACCCTCGACCTCCGCCGTCTGGGGCGAGTAGACGCCGAGCGCGTTGGCGGGGAGCGACATCCCCACGACGAGCGCCCCCGCGGAGGCGAGGGCCGCGAACGAGAGCAGGCGCGAGGCGATCGTGTGGCGCACCGTGCTGCGGGCGGGACGCGCGGCGGGCGCTGCGGCGACGGCCACAGCGGGCGACGGGGCGACGGGCGCAGCGGGTGCCGCGGTCTCGGCGCGCGCCGCATCGGCCGCGCGCTCGCGTTCGCGCAGCTCGCGTCGGGATGTCGCCGGGGGGAGCGAGTGGTCGTTCCCCGCCGTCACGATCTCGGATTCCGGTCGCGGCGACGGGGCGCGGTGCAGACGTTCACGCTCTCCTCCGGCTCGCGACGAGTGATTCGGGTGGGTTTCGGGCAACACCCGATGCTACCCGAGGGCCTTTCGGGCGGCCAGGCCGTGGATCAGACTCCCAGGCTCGCGAGCAGCTCCTCGAGCGGCTCCACGACCTCGGGGTGGCCCGCGATGATGAACTCGCTGCTCGGGTGCGCGTCTCCGCGACCCTTCACGACGGCGCCCGCCTCCTGCGCGATGAGCGCGCCGGCTGCGTGGTCCCACGGGTTGAGCGTGCGCTCGAAGTAGACGTTGAGGCGCCCCGCGGCGACGTAGGCGAGGTCGAGCGCCGCGGTCCCCCCGCGCCGGATGTCGCGCACGATCGGCAGCAGCCCTGCGGCCACAGCCCCCTGCTCGCGGCGCACGCCCGCGTCGTACGCGAAGCCCGTGCCGACGAGCGCCTGCTCGAGCGGCGTCGGGTCGGCGACGCGGATGGCACGGTCGCCGAGCCGGGCGCCGCCGCCGCGCGAGGCGGTGAAGAGCTCGCCGTTCGCGGGGTTGAACACGGCGCCCGCGAGCGCGGTCCAGGTGGCGGGGTCGGGCTCGCCCTCGACGACGGCGATCGAGACCGCGTAGTGCGGGATGCCGTAGAGGTAGTTGACGGTGCCGTCGATCGGGTCGACGACCCACGTGACCCCGCTCGATCCGCCGGAGACGCCGCCCTCCTCGCCGAGGATGCCGTCGTACGGACGCGCCTCGGCGATCCGGGTGCGCACGAGCTCCTCGACCTCGCGGTCGGCGGCCGTGACGACGTCGACGATGTTCGACTTCGTGGCGGCCACCTCGACGCCCTCGCGGCGACGCGCCGCGGCGAGCTCACCCGCCTCGAGGGCGATGGAGCGGGCGAGGTCCAGAAGCTCGGTGGTCATGCATCCACCTTCCCACGCCGGAAGGTGCGCCCGGGGATCCGGCCGGAACCGCCATCGTGCGCGTGCGTCAGTTCGCGCCGTTCGTCTCCGGGTTCGCGTCGTCGACCGGGTCGGGGTCGACGGGCTGCCCCGTGTCGGGGTCGACCGGCAGGTCCGCCCCACCCGACTCAGGCCCGGACGTGCTCGCCTGCTCGAGGCCGGCCTCCAGTTCCTGCGATGCCAGCTCCTCGTCTCGCTCGTTCGTGTCCATACGGGCACCTCCTTCTCCCGCCAAGGTCACACGCCGGGCGGATGGGCGGGAGGGGCTTGACAGGGCGGGCGGCGGGCACGCTGCCGCACGACGGGCTGCGCGCGGCGCGGGCGTCGTGATCCACCCTCGACCGTCGGGAAGCAATGGGGTACAGAACTCGAAGCGAGGGTCCCGCAGTTTGCGGGTGATTTGTTCATTACCCTCGATATCGGGGTACGTCGATGTGAGGGTGTGTTGACGCGTCCACAAGACCGACACGAGGTGAACACGGTGCCCTCAGCCATCCCGACGACGGCTTCCTCCCCTGCGACCGCCCCGCGCCTGCTCGCACTGAGCGCGCTCGCGGCGGCCACGCTGCTCGCCGGAGTACTCGTGCCCGCCGCCCCCGCATCCGCCGACGCGACGACCCGCTGGGTCGACCCGGCCGCCTCCTCCACGGCGCCGGGCACCGGATGCGGCGGGGCGGCGGGCTACACCACGATCGCCTCCGCCATCGCGGCCGCGGCGGCGGGCGACGAGATCCGCGTGTGCGCGGGCGACTACTCCGAGGGCAAGATCACGGTCGCCACCGCGGGCCTCTCGCTGTACGGTGCGCAGGCGGGCGTCTCGGCGGGCGTCGGCTCGGCGCGCAGCGCCGCCCCCGCCTTGGAGGAGTCGAACGTGGACGTCGAGTTCACCTTCACCAAGCCCTTCACGACGATCGACGGCTTCTCGTTCTCGAGCGACAACCGCGCGATCTACGCGATGGGCGCGGCCGACGGCGGCACCGTCGTGAACAACCGCTTCGTGGGGACGGCGCGCGGCGTCGCGAGCTACGGCGACCTCGTCGAGGTGTCGCACAACCTCTTCGCCGACAGCACCTGGGGCGTGCACCACGACGACGCCGGCACGGTCGGCGGGCTCGTGAGCGACAACGTGTTCCGCAACCTCATGTACGCCGTGTCGTCGGCGGCGCACGACCTCGAGATCCGCGACAACGTCGTGAGCGGGGTGCGCTACCGGGCCTTCACGCTCTACGGCTACGCGAACACCGTGACCGGCAACGCGATCGACATGCCGGCCACCGCCGGGGGCGAGGGCGCCATCACCTTCTCGGGCACGGCGCGCGGGGTCGACGTGCGCATGTACCTCGCGACCGTGCCGACGATCGCGGCGGGCGGCGTCATGGGCTCGCCGCACGCGGTCGAGCTGCCGTTCGTGTTCGGCACGACCGCCGTCGCTGCGGAGGACGACTTCGTGGCCGACGACGAGGAGAACCGCGAGCTCTCCGAGCGCGTGCAGGAGCTGTGGGCGTCGTTCGCCCGCGACGGCGAGGCGACGAGCCGCGGGCTCGACTGGGCCCTCTACGACACCGCCACCCGCTCGTCATCGCCGCGATGATCGGCTGGGAGTGGATCTGGACCGGCCTCGCCGTGCTCGTGGCGCTCGTGGTCGGCGTCGTGCTGCTCGTGCGGTGGCGGCGCCGCGTGCGCCGCACCGCCGCGGGAACCGCTGCCTTGTGAGCGCGCCCGAGCTCACCACGCGCCGCCGCATCCACCCCGCGTGGTGGATCGCCGCCGTCGCGTTCGTCGTCCTGCTCGCGGCGGCCGGGTTCCGCGCCGCGCCCGGCGCGCTCATGGTGCCGCTGCACCACGAGTTCGGCTGGTCGACGAGCGTCATGTCGGCGGCGGTCAGCATCAACCTGCTCCTCTTCGGCCTCACCGCGCCGTTCGCGGCTGCCCTCATGGACCGCTTCGGCATCCGACGCGTCGTGGCGGTCGCCCTCGCGTTCATCGCGGCGGGCGCGGGCCTCACGGTGCTCGCGACCGAGGCGTGGGTGCTGCTGCTCACGTGGGGCGTGCTCATCGGCCTCGGCACGGGGTCGATGGCGCTCGTGTTCGCGGCGACGATCGCCAACCGCTGGTTCGTGAAGCGGCGCGGGCTCGTGATGGGGGTGCTCACGGCGGGCTCCGCGACGGGCCAGCTCATCATCCTGCCGCCCGTCGCGGGCCTCGCCGAAGGGCCCGGATGGCGTGCGGCCTCGCTGCTCATCGCCGCGATCGCGCTCGCCGCCGTGCCGCTCGTCGCGGGCGTGCTGCGCGACCACCCCGAGGATCTCGGACGGATGCCGTACGGCGCCGACCCCGCCCGCCACGTCGCTCCCCCGCGCCACACGGGCAGCGCCGCGCGCCGCGCGATCGACGGGCTGCGGATGGCGGCCCGCCGCCCGGCGTTCTGGGCGCTCGCGGGTGCGTTCGCGATCTGCGGCGCGACGACCAACGGCCTCGTGGGCGTGCACTTCATCCCCTCGGCCCACGACCACGGCATGGAGGCGACCGTCGCGGCCGGCCTGCTCGCGGTGGTCGGCGTCTTCGACGTCGTCGGCACGATCGCGTCGGGATGGCTCACCGACCACGTCGACCCGCGCATCCTGCTGCTCGTCTACTACTCGTTCCGCGGCGTCGGGCTGCTCGTGCCGCCCTGGCTGCTCGCCGACACCGTGCACCCGAGCATGATCGTCTTCGTCGTGGTCTACGGGCTCGACTGGGTGGCGACCGTGCCGCCGACCTCCGCGCTGTGCCGCGAGATCTTCGGCGACCAGGGCACGATCGTGTTCGGCTGGGTGTTCGCGTCGCACCAGGTCGGCGCGGCGATCGCCTCGCTCACGGCCGGCGTCATTCGCGACACCCTCGGCACCTACACCTACGCCTGGTGGGGCGGAGCGGCGCTGTGCGCCATCGCGGCCGTGCTGTCGATCGTCGTGCGACGGCAGCGCACGCCCGTGTCAACCCCCTGACCGTCCGGGTGCGGCATCCGTAGCGTCGAGGGCATGTGGGCTCTCATCTTCATCCTGCTCGCCATCTGGCTGCTCGTGACCGTGCTCGGTTTCGCGATCAAGGGCCTCGTCTGGCTCGCGGTGCTCGGCATCGTGCTGTTCGCCGTCACCGCGGTGTTCGGCATGATCCGCCGCGGCCGCACCGGGACGCGCGTCTGACGCGGTCGTAGGGTGTCGGGGTGGTCCCCCCTCCGACCGCCCGGATGCCGACTGGCCGGTCGGCGAGGACGTCGCGCGCCGCGTGCTGGTCGGCTTTCGACCTGAGCACGTCGACGGGGTGACGCACGTCGCGACCGGCTGGGACAACGCGATCTTCCGCGCGGGCGACGTCGCGGTGCGCCTGCCCCGGCGCGAGGAGGCAGTGCAGCTGCTGCTGCACGAGCGACGCTGGCTGCCCGAGCTCGCCTCCCGGCTCCCGGTCGCCGTCCCCGCGCCCCTCGCGAGCGGGGATGCGGCGCCCGGCTTCCCGCACCCGTGGGCGATCGTTCCGTGGTTCGACGGCACAGCGCTGTGGCACATGCCGCCCGCTGACCGCCGCCCGCTCGCCGAGCCGCTCGCACGCTTCCTCGCCGCGCTGCACATCCCCGCCCCCGGGGAGGCGCCGGTCAACCCCGTGCGCGGTGTGCCGCTCGCCGAGCGCGCCCTCGCGGTGCCGCCGCCGTTCGACCGCCCGGAGTCCGTTCCGCTCCGGCCGCCCTGGGAGGACGGCCTCGTCGCCCCCGTGTGGGACGGTCCGCCCGTGTGGGTGCACGGGGACCTCCACCCCGGCAACATCGTCGCCCGCGATGACGGCGGCACGGTCGAGCTCGCCGCCGTCATCGACTGGGGCGACCTGGGCGCGGGCGACCCCGCGTGCGACCTCGTCGTGGCGTGGTTCGCCTTCGACGCCGAGGGCCGCACCGCGTTCCGCGCCGAGCTGGAACGCCGGGGCGCCGTCGACGACGCCATGTGGCGCCGCGGCCGCGCCCGGGCCGCCGCGATCACCGACTCGATGCTGCACACGACCGCGGGCGACGGCGACGTGGCCCGGATGAGCCGCCGCGCGGTGTCCGAGTTGGCGTCTGGGGCCTGAGGAGCTAGAGGCTAGACGCTCATAGCCTCCGAGTACCACGGCAGGAGCCACCTCCGGGACGCGGTTAGATTCGCCATCCTTCCCGTCGAGCGAGTTCAACGAACCCAATCGTCTCAATTCCATAGTCGCTCGCCACGTTCGGGATCTTCATATTGTGCGGGTGAGTGTTGGGGCCCGCTCTTCTCTCGTCAGTCACGATGACCCGCGCATGAACAGCACTGTGGGAAATGACGAACGGGTCCGCGGCGTTGCGCTCCAATCGCGCCCACCCCGGATACCGTTCGGAAATCTGTGTGGCAAGCTCGAGCTCTACTCGGCCAGGGGGGCATAAGAAACCGGATTGCGACAAGGCCCAATCGTGGAGATCGTCGTCCCCTCGACTCGTCTCATCAAGGGCCTCAGAGCAAATACATGCCCGTCCACCTGCGATGAGTTCCTCGAGCGGGGCCCAAACGCTCGGAAACACATCTCGCGGATTCCTGCGCGTCAGACCGATCAAGATGCTCGTGTCGATCGTGTAGTCGCTCACTCGCGGCCGCTCCCCCCAGAACGGCGGAAGTCCGCGATCATGTGCTCCACTACACCCAGCCGCGCATTCAGGAGATAGGTCGCATCTAGGTAAGTCAGGCGATCAGAGTCGAGGGCTTCGACCACCGCACCAAGGTACGTGGGGCCAACATCGCGCGTTCGCAGTGTCCACTGCGGGGGGAAGCCTTCGCTGTCACGAAGCCGCTGCCGCGCCCGGGCCCAGTCTGCTTCAGCCTCAATGCGGAATAGCTCAAGCGTCTCCTCATCGATGAGGTCGAGAGAGCGAAGCCGGATCGCTGCTGCGTACTGACTGACCCTGAACTCACCCGCGACATTGCGGATGAGCTCTCTACGATCCGGAGACGGTCGCATAGCTCGTACTTCTGCCTCGGGCATTAGGAAGTTGGCTGCGAACCTATTGGCAAGGGCTTCGATGGCAACAGATTCGGCGAGCATGCAGACGCCGCTCGTCCTATTCGCGATATGAGCAACCTCGTGGAAGAGGGAGAAGACCTTGCCATTGGCCGCATCGGCCCCGTTCACGAGGATTACCGGGAGTTCATCGTGATAGATGGACAGCCCTCGGAACACGTCATGGTCTACGCCGGTCGTCTGAAACACCAGGTAGCCCTTGGCCTCTAGCTGACCGCGCCAAAAGTTGAAGACGGCGCCAGCCTGGCTTTCAGATGGGCGAAATCCGTCACGAAGCCCCATGGCACGCCGAAACTCGGAAGCTCGAGAAGCAACGTTGTCGAAGTCAATCGCGCCCGGCTTCACTACCTCGGCGACGCTGTCAACTAGGTCGAGGAACGCCGCACGCTGCGCATCCGCTCGACGAATTTGCTTATACAGCGCGGGAGGAAGACTGCCGGTTGCTCGCGCTCTAAAGTCGACCGTCTGCGCTACGTCGATTTCGCTGGGGGGAGGCGCCAGCAAGAACGCCAGAGTGCGGTCGAGTCGCTTGGCGATCAGCCTGGCTTGCCGAAGCGTTGGTTCAGCGCCTCCTGCCTCGATCTCGAGGTAGCGCTCTGGGGCGAGGTTCGCTGCGCGAGCAACGTCCTCCGGCTCGAGACGCAGGATTGTACGAGCCCATACGAGAGTTCTCGGATTGACAGGCACCCGCGCGGTCATCTCACACCTCCCTCGTTCGCCCTCACACTAGGCGAGTACACCCGAACCGTAGGACATTACTTTGCCCTAACCGGACGCAGGCCCCGACGCAATGCCGGTCCCGCGAATCCAGGCATCAGCGGAGGGGCGCGGGGGCCAACGATAGGTGCCGGTGTGAGCGTGAAACGGACCACCTGCCATCGACTCGCGCGCTCTAGGTGTACTGCCCAGCCAGGTTGTTTGAGATCCGGCTGATGGGCGGGAGCTTCCCGATCGCAGTGTGGGGCCTGTGGTGATTGTAGAAGTGCAGCCAGGC
>WKJB01000338.1_pt1 | contig 9831 bp, 8 predicted proteins | sample 5403331 | NCBI WGS metagenome assembly WKJB01 (sample SAMN13198853, study PRJNA488119) | plastic metagenome | isolation source: water-polyurethane dispersion (WPUD) containing a polyether... | place: Mexico: Mexico City | collected 2016 | reverse complement strand
CGTCAATAATCAATCGGTTCATTTGGGTATTTTAAGATCAATTCCCTTATTTCTTCGCTAAATTTACGAACTATTTTTTCCCACCGTTCCGGACTGTCAGCAGCATAACCTTGTAAATCAGCAACCACGGGGTCAGACACAGCCGTTGCCTTTGAAAGTTCCGGATTGAGGTCTTTCATCACCACACCATATGCGTAAGTCCCCATTAGGTCCATATACCTGAAATTGCCTGCAAAAGGCAAGTAATATCCAGCATCATTCCGACAGGCGCGGTCGATACTTTCGATCGAAGCATAACCGTTTTCAACTAAGTAAAAAGCCTCCCTCGCCCAGGCGGCCATCATCCGCGCACGTACGCTGAATCCAGATTTTACCGTGTAGGGATCCTTATTCCATCCATTTTTTGCCATTACCTCCAATGCGCGTACGCGATCCGGAACCGTCCTTTCATTGCAAATGATTTCCAGAAAAAAAGTCAGATCCGCGGGGTAACACCAGTTCAATCCCAAAACCCGTTCCGGATAGTTACTTGAAGCCTGCAACTCTTCCAACGGGATGCTTTCCATGTTGATGGCGATCACGGCGGCTTCATCAATGCAACCCTCCAATCGCTGGATGAGTTGCCGTTTGATGTCGCTACGCTCCTCCGTAACGACAACGATCCATTGATGCGGCAACACAGCCGGCCAATCTTCCGGCAAGATCAGTTTTTTCACGTTATCTGCCACAGCCCGCTTCACGGCCGGATAAGCCGCGGCCACATCGGATGTCAACAAGGTTGTCTCCTGACCTGCGCGCAATGCATTAGCAGCGACGCTATAGGCCAGCTTGCCGTCACCGACAACCAACAGCGGAGGGAGTGATACATTCGTTTCTTCCATTAGCTGTAGTTATAGGGACTTCAACACTTCGTTGGCCACGGCAATGGCCCGTTCAATTTCTTCATCGGTATGTATCGCACTGATATACCACAACCCTCTGCCAATCACGCGGATGCCCCGGTCGTGCAACCCGGCAATGAACGCATTCAATTTGGCCTTGTCATTTGAAAGCGTATCGCGATAGTCACATACCTGTTTCAGCGACGTAAAGGAAGTATTAAACATAGGCCCCATCCCCTGCACCAAAAGCGGTTGACCTGCTTTATCGGCAGCTTCCTGCAAGCCTTTCATCAACTTTTTGCCTAATCGGAACATGCGGTCATACGTATCCGGATCCTGCTCCAATACTCCGATCGTAGCCAATGCAGCCGCCACGGTCGCATTACCGGCATTCATGGTACCGGCATGGATCACGCGGGCGGTTTCGATTTCTTCCATCCATTCCCGTTTCCCCACAATGGCACTGATCGGATAGCCACTTGCAATCGCTTTCGCGAAAATGGACAGGTCTGGGGTAATCCCGAAATATCGCTGTGCACCTCCGAGACCAAGCCGGAATCCCGTAATCACTTCGTCAAAAATCAACGCAATGCCGTAGGTGTCGCATAGCTCACGCAGCCCTTCCAGAAATCCACCCTGCGGGGCAATGCAACCGTTGTTACACATCACCGGTTCCGTGATGATTGCCGCCAATTCTGCATGGTGTTCAGCTACCGTTTGGCGTACCAACTCGATATCATTCCAAGGAAGGATGATAAACTCCTCCCCACTGTGGGCCGACAAACCTCCAGACCAGGGGTAAGCGTTCGGATGCTCCCGGCTGCCCAGCGCATCCACGGAAGGTGTGCTGATGCCCCAGGCTACGTTATCCAGCCAACCGTGGTAATGGCCTTCAAACCGGAGGAATTTCGGCCTGCCAGTTTTTGCCCGCGCCACGCGAAAAGCGGTCTGTACCGCTTCGGAGCCATCCAGGCAGAACCGCATCAACTCGGCCGAAGGGATGAGGTGTTGGAGTTTCTCAGCAAGTTCGATTTCTTTCAGATGTTGCCCTGCAAACAATTGCCCTTGCGTAGCATATTCCTGAATGGCGGCCAGCACATCGGGATGGGAATGCCCCACGATCAATGGCCCCTGACTTAGGGTAAAATCGAGGTATTCATTTCCATCTACATCGTAAATGCGGCTCCCTTTGCCATGTGTATAAAAAATAGCATGCGGATGGTTATACTTCCGGAATTCGGAGGAAACCCCGCTTGCCAATACCTGCTTTGCCCGATCCAACAACCGGGCCGACTCCTGGTAACGATTTGTTGCCATGTGTTTTCTTAAAATATATGTTCTTTCCTTGCCAAGGGTAATTGCTGTTCGTTATATCGCGAGGCTAGTTCGTAAATGTCCTGATTGAATTGGGCAAACTCCTTTTCCCACTTTTTTGCCTGTTCATCGGTGTATACATATAAACCTGACCGGTTATGTATTCCCCTGCCCACACTCGCTACGAGTTGCTGCATGATCGCAGGAACATCCTCCCGATTGTTAAGCTGGCCGAATAAGCGTTTGAATATGTTTAGGGAATCTTCCAAGCCCATGAAATCCATCCGCCTGAAAATCCCCATCAACGTAATCCAAGCCCCTGCATCGTAGCGGAGCGCTTTATCCGCATCCACCAGGGTGGTGTGGCCCGCCTCAACTAGCGACAGTGCTTCCCGGTAAACCGCATACATCAACCGGTTGGTGATAAATCCGCGGATATCTTTCTTGAGTAACGTCGGCTCTTTGCCCCAAGTGAATCCCAATGACACAACGTATTCGGCGACGCTTAGATCGGTATCGCTACCACATGTCACCTCTAAAAAACGGGTCATATAGGCAGGTTCCGCCCAGTGGATTCCCAAAAAGCGTTCGGGATGGGGTACCAGCAACTGTAATTCACTGATCGGTATCGCCGATGTATTGGAAGCGATAATTGCGTTGCTATCCACCGAAGACGTTATTTGTTGATAAACGCTTCTTTTTATTTCCTTGTCCTCTACGACACATTCCAACACCACCCGGCAATCCGTTAATTGTCCATAATCTTCCACCAGCTTCAATGCATCAATGCACGACGAGATGCCCTGTGGCAAAATACCCGCAGCGCCCGCATGCCGTAGCAAATCACCGATATGTCTGGCCGCTTTTTCTTTCTCGCCAGGCACTGGAGCCAAGGCAATCACCGGATATCCAGAGGCTAATAAAGACACGACGATGCTACTACCCATCAGCCCAAGTCCCACCACACCGACCTGTATGGGTTTGATTTGTCCGTTGTCCATAACCCGCTACGGTAGCTTCGCGATGCAATCAATTTCTACACGGATACCCTCAGCCAAGACCGATTGTACCGTTGTGCGGGCAGGCCGCACGCCCGTGAAATACGTAGCATATACCGCATTGAAGCGATCAAATTCGGCGATTTCTTTCAGATGTACCGTAGTTTTCACGACGTCATCCATTGAAACCCCGGCCGCCGCTAGGATGGCTTGAATGTTATCGAGGGTACGTTGGGTTTCTTCTTCAATCGTACCCAATACGAATTGGGAGGTTTTGAAATCAACAGAGGCTTGGCCACTCACAAAAAGAAAACCTCCCGCAATGACTCCATCGGAATAAGCCCCTGTTACAAAGTTTGCAGCCCGATCAGGGTGCACAATTTTCTGTTTACTCATATCCACTACGTTTTTTATCGCTGGTAATTACTTGTAAACAAAGGTAGGCCGATCGCGTTTGGGGGTCTATTACATTTATGTTTATTTATAGTATTATTTTTCAATCCGTCCGTATCCGCGTAATCAGCTCGTTCGCCACTATAACAAGGTCTGTTCTTTCATCCAGTAAACACACCTTCCAAACCATTCATCAAATGCCGGAGCGGTTAAAAAGCCGTGTTCACCCTTGGAATAAATATGCAGCCCTGCGGCAACCTGATTCCTGTGGAGCGCCTCATAAAAAAGAAGGCTATTTTGTACAGGTACTACGACATCGGGGTCCGAATGCACCAGAAAGGTCGGCGGAGTCAGTGAATCGACCTGTAATTCATTTGAAAAAATATGGATCTGTTCATTGGACGGTGTACCGCCCAACAGGTTATCTCTCGACCCCGTATGTCCAACGCTATCTGTCATGCTGATCACTGGATTAACCAACAGCATAAAATCCGGACGCAAACTGGTATGTTGTGGATTATCCACATAATCGGTATCAAAATGAGTCCCTGCAGTGGCAGCCAGATGGCCTCCTGCCGAAAACCCCATGATTCCGATTTTTGCCGGGTCTATCCTCCAAGTGTCAGCCCTTTCCCGTACCAGGCGAATCGCCCGTTGGGCGTCCTGCAGCGGGCCGATGGATTTATCTACTAGGATTTCATCATTAGGTAGGCGGTACCGAAGGACAAAGGCAGCAATACCTAGTTTATTAAACTCCTTGGCTACATCCGACCCCTCACGTTTCGTCAACAACACATGATACCCGCCACCCGGGCAGATAATCACAGCCGTGCCATTTGCCTTTTCGGGAGGAGGCAAAAAAACGGTTAAGCTGGGTATGGAAACCTCAAACGTCAGCGTGTCTACCGCTGCATTCGGTTCGTCGTACTCCCGATCAGCCGTTGATTTTGAATTGGGTATCGTCCCTTCGTAAAGTGGTATGCGCTGCTGCGCCTGGCAACAATAGGTTATCGCGAAAAAAGATAGGATAAAAAATAGTTGTTTCATGTCATCAAAAAAAATACAGCTGATTCGAGATTGCAGGATTTACGGATTCCATACGCCAAGGTACAAGAATTTATTCAACGAACAATGATTTGCATCTCCCATCCGTAGATTTCCGCTCGCAGACTATTCCAATACAAATACGTGAATTTTACTTCTTTTAATACGGCAGGAAACCAAACAACCGACCTTCTCCTGGCTGTAATGTTAAGGTAATACTCCCACCGGAAATAGTAAGCGGTACCTCTAATCCCGTACTTTTGGATATCTCCACCATATCCGTTATCCATCCTGCGATTTGGAACGTGTAGGTTTTCGTCTCTGTCAGCGATTTGTTCACAACCATTGCGTAATTCCTCCCCCCTTCAGACCAATCCTTCATATGACTGATCAAAAGATTTGCGGTGGCGTCAACCGGTTTGATATAATGCAGTGCTGGCAATGTTTCCGCACCAAAGGGGATAGCAGTTCCTGTATGGTAAACATTATAGCTCTGAAGTCTTATCAAGGTGCTTCCCAATTGTTTCATTTCTCCATTCAACACTTGAAACGGCAAATATAGATCTGTTTTATTTCCAAGCGAATCAATAATTGCATTGGTAAACGGCTCTCCCTGATTAACCGGTGTAAAGTAAGTAAACCAAACCGGATACTTAACACCATACGCAAGCATGGAATAAACATTGTATTCCAATTCATTGGCGTTGGGTCGCCGATAGTGTCCTGTAATACCAATTGATTGAAGATACGCCGATGTTTTTAACCCACCGTTTGCGATCGCCAATCGTCTGATGACATCAAGATTTGAATAATAGGCATCGAGTATGGAACCATCCCAGCGAAAGGGATAAACATCTACTGATAGGTATTTCAGATTCGTTGCCCCCACTTTGTTAATCCACGCCTGTACATAATCGTCCTCATAATCAATCGGCCCAAGAATATCCGGGACCGCGAGGTCCGGAAACAAATTGACATGAGGCAGGTGATAATTATCGTACGACAGTATTTTCTGGTAGATGGATGAAGCCCAATCAAGCTGGGTCATGTTAGGTTCATCTTTAATATAATAACCTGCTAATCCGGGATGCGATTGATAAGTTGAAACCATATCAGCGATATCCGTATCCGAGCCGTATGCCCTCGCATCAAAAATAATGGAACGCAAACCATTTGCCGCCGATTTATCCAAGATCGTAAGATTTTGAGCCTCTGTATACGTGATCACATATTGCAAAATGTCCACATTGGACTCTCCCAAAACCCCAAATGTTGTATCATTGACATCCTCCCAGGTAGGAGGCCAAAATATACCGACCAAAAAATCATCCGTAATATCGTCTCCAAAAGCAGTCGGAACTAATGATCGATCCGATGAAAGAAGGTCAGTTTCAGCAACCGTAGCCGCATCTTTTTCGAATTTTTGACAACCCGCCAATATTGAAAATCCAAACGCAATTACTGAAAATACCGTAAAAAAAGATGTTTTTGTTTTCATAATAGGATATAGTTAATTTTTCTATTTGCTATGTCAGCAAGGCCCTTTTAAAATTAATTCCTTTCCACAGCGAAAAGTTTACCTTCCCCTGGTAAAAAATGATCCGTAATTTGCCCGTTCGTCTTAGCCATACTACGTTTATCAATTCGTCCATTTTTTACGGCAAAGCCATCAACATGGGTTACGTCATCGCTTAGTTGGAAAGATAACTGTTTGGACACGGTAAGTGACTTATTGACCACCATCACATACGTTTGATGCCGATTGTCACTAAACCGGCTGATGAGCAAATCATCGGCTTTGTCTACTGGCGACCAGAAATACCCGTCGGGCAACATTTGTGTTCCAATAGGTACGTCGTTGCCTGAATGAAACACCTCGGTTGCTTCCAGCCCAAATAAGATATCGCCAATCGGTTTGACCATTTCGTTCAATTTGCTGAGTGGCTCATACAGATCTGTTTTATTTCCTTTGGGATCGATAATTGCATCCATAAATATTTCTTTGCCCGCATCAGTTGGTGTCCAATAGGTAAACCAAACTGGCCGCTTAATACCATAGGCCAAGGCGGTAAACATATTAAACCTCAGTTCACTGGGCGTGGGTCTACGATACGCATCAATAATGCCGACCGATTGAAGATAAGCCGAAGTTTTGATATGATATTTGATGCCTACTCTTCGAACGATTTCCAGGTTTTCAAAATAGGTCGGCCTGATGTAGCCGTTTATCATAAAGGGGTACTGATCAAATGTAAGATACCGGAGGTTTTCAGCACCTACGGTGTTGACCCACCGTTCGACATGATTCGTTTCGTAATTCGGTATCACGAAATTCGGAAAAAGGTTAACGTGGGGAATATGCATGCTGTCCAACGCAACCAACTTCTGATAAATGGCCGCTGCCCATCCAAATTCGGTCGAGTCGGGTTCATCTTTAATGTAATACCCTTCGAGTGCGGGTAAATCCCGATAAACTTCAATTGCTGACCGGATATCATCGTCACTCCCGAAAATACGGGGATCGGCTATGGAAACCCGAAAACCATAACGGTCGGCCAGCTCAAGCATCTTCAGGTTTTGTTCCTCCGTAAATAGGTTGGCATTCTTGACATTCTCAATGAAATCAATATGGGCTTCCTTGATCCATTTGTATTGGGTATCTGTCGTATGCTCCCATACCGGTGGCCAAAATATGCCGATGGAAAACCCGGTATTCGTATTTTCAACCCACGAGCGATCTTCCTGCTGGGTCAGGGTGCTGCACGAGACGAGCACAAGCAATGAAAAGAGGAGCGAAAAAAAATGAGTGATACGGTTCATCTGTCGTATTATTAAGTAGTAAAAATCGGTCCGGAGTGGGAAGTCGGACCGATTTAGTTGATCATTCGAAAGCTTAATTATAACCGGGATTTTCCACTAGGTTGGAATTTTGCTGCGTCCTTGCTTGGGTAATCGGCAGGTAGTAATTATGCGGCTCGAATATCGCCCCAACGTTGGGGCCGCCGTCTACTTTTTCAAGCACCTGCAATTCAAGCTTACCGGTTTCATAGTCCAACACATATCGCAAACCTGTCTCACGATGTGTCAACACATCCGTAGCGATTCGCCAACGGCGCAGGTCCCAATAGCGGGATCCCTCAAATGCCAACTCCACTTTCCGCTCTTTCTGAATCAATTCAAAGGTTATATCCGAGCGCAAGGCTACCCCCGCCCGGGCTCTTAATTGATTGATCGCACCAAGTGCTTCTTCCCGTTTGCCCAATTTATAGGCAGCTTCTGCGTGATTAAGCAACACTTCGCCATAACGAAAAACAATCCAGTCTTGGCTGGAAGCAAAATCTGCCAGCATGTTGTTTTTGTTTTCATCAAGGTATTTCAATACACCAAAACTGGTATAAGGCCCACTTTTCTGCGCTTGCAATCCCAAGTGCGGTACACCATTATATGCACCGTTTTGATCTGACAGATACTGCCCGTTTACCTTAAGCGCTTTATGCCAGTCGATAGTCAATCCCTGCCAAGGTGTGCCATAGGTAAAGATGGTAGCAAAAAAACGGGGTTCCATGTCTTTCCAAAGTTCATCGATGCCCCAAAGTTTTCCCGTAAGGGTGCTGGTCGACAAATCGGGAAGCGTACCGTCAACATGCTCAAAGGTAGACGCGATAAACGAAAGATAGGGAGCGTTTTGGTTGCCATTGAACCAGGCATTTGGCATCGGCCCCTGAATAAAGTCGTAACGCCAGCCATTTCCGCCTGCTGAAATCATATCTTTATCGTTGTGAGCCACTACAAAAATCGCCTCCTCGTTATTCTTTACGAGAAAGAGATCCCTGAAATTCCGGACTTTGTCAGCATTTACATCATAAAGCCGATGCACGCCATCTTGCATAATGATAATGGATGCATCGTAACTCTTCTGGTAATATGCCTGCGCCTCGGTTGCCGGAATGCCCAATAACCCGTCCAATTGCATGGATCCATACTCAGCAATACTTCCGGCATACAGGGCCGCCCGCGACAACAATGTCAATGCCGCATATTTCGAAGCCCTACCCGATTGTGCTTTTGCGGGCAAATCTGAATAGACCGCCTGCATTTCATTGATCACGAAATCATAAAGCTCCTGCTCACTGTTTCTCCGGGGATACAATTCCTCCTGCGGATCATTCAATGCTTGTACCTTGGTAATCAACGGTACGCCACCGTAACGCCGTACCATGGAAAAATAATTGTATGCCCGTAAGAAGCGAGCTTCGGCAACCAAACTCTGTTTCAATTCATCACTGATTGGCGAATTTGGAACTTGTGCAATGAAGTCATTCAGTTGCCGGATAATGACATAAGCGTTCTCCCACCATTCCAACAACCCCCCATTGATCGTAATACCTGTATTACGGAAAACCGCCCAATCCGGGTACATCCCCCAAGTAGCTTCATCTGTGATCGTGTTTATATAGCTAAAGCCATTCTGTGCGGCTGTTGTCCAACCCACTCCCGGTCGGATCCCCACATATTTCTCTGGCGTCTCGTTCTCCAAGACACTCATCATGCTGTAGCTTCCTGCTAAGTGGGCTTGAATGGCATTCAGGTCATTCCAAACGATATTTTCAGCTATCCGGTCCAAAGGACCGCGATCCAACAGGTCTTTTTGGCACGAAGTAACCAATTGGGCCACGATCAGTACCAATATATTCAGTCGTCTCATCTTTTTGTAATCCTAATTATAAAGAAATGTTCACACCTAGCATGATCGTCTTTTGTTGGGGATAATAGGAAGTCGTCGGCTGACCATCCTGGATGGTATAGGGCGACTCCGGATCCAGATCCAATTTATTCAACTCCGAAAGTGTAAACAGGTTAGTGCCTCCAATATAGATTCGCGCCTCACGTATATGAACGGGCGATAGCAGGGACGTGGGGAGACTGTATCCGACCGCAATTGATCTCAACCTAAGGTAATCCGACTTGATAAAATTTCGGTCTGACAATAACCCGTTGGTAGATGCCCCACCCAAGCGTGGTATGAGTGCCTGCGCATTGTTATTTTCCGCTGTCCACCGGTTGTCAAAAAACGTCTGCGTAAAAGACCCCAATGAAACACGCTTGTAATATCCAAACGCACCTTGGAATGATGCGGCCAGGTCAAACCCTTTGTAATTCAAACCCAGGTTCAATCCCGAAATGATGTTGGGAATCTGACC
>WKJB01000336.1_pt1 | contig 9885 bp, 9 predicted proteins | sample 5403331 | NCBI WGS metagenome assembly WKJB01 (sample SAMN13198853, study PRJNA488119) | plastic metagenome | isolation source: water-polyurethane dispersion (WPUD) containing a polyether... | place: Mexico: Mexico City | collected 2016 | reverse complement strand
CGTGCCAGCCCGCAAAGGCGTTCCCCAAGTTCAACCACGGCCAAGTCAACTCCCAACTCAGATGCATCTTTTCAAAGCATATCCACGAAACCACGAGGAAAACCAAACCGAAATAAGTGCCCGTCTTTTTTCGGTAGAAATGATAAAACACAAAGAGCAATGCCATCAACGTGGGATTAATAAGATTCGGGATGATACCCGCAATCCACGATCTGGTTCCGTCAGGGTTCAATGAGTTGAACAACCACCAAGTGGTGAGAATATTCCAAATAAAGAAACTCAGGAACGATAAGAGGAAGACCGTCAGGGCTTGGCGCTTTATCTCATGCGTTCGGGTAATGCGATGCTCGGCCAAAAGCAACGGCACAAAAGCAAAGAATATCAGAAACGGAAAGCCATGCGCGGGCCACGCGGCGGCAAACAACAAACCGCTGAGGACGGATAAAGCTATATATCTTAACATATTCATTTATCAAATTCTTGTTCGTCAGAAGCAGTCTTCGCCACTTCTGCAAATATTTCATAAGAGCGCAGTCGGGCATCGTGGCTATAGATATGAGAAACGGCCATCAGTTCGTCGGCAGCAAAAACGCTTTGAAACTCACGCATCTGCTTTTCCACAGTTTTAGGTCCACCGATGAAGCTGGCCCACAACTGCTTTCTGAGGGCTGCTGCCTCCATGGGTGACCACAGACCGTCCATATCATCTACCGGAGGTGGGAACGGCTTGCGGTCGTTTCTCACGATATTCAGGAAAGCTTGGTAAAGCGTCGTCGCCAAATATTCGGCATGTGCATCGGTATCGGCTGCAATAACATTGACGCACGCAATAAAGTAAGGCTCGGGGAAATGTGCCGACGGTTTATAATTCTCGCGGTAAATCCGTTGAGCAACTTCCATCTGTGCCGGCGCGAAATGTCCTGCAAAGGCATACGGCAAACCGAGCGAAGAAGCCAGCCACGCGCTGTCCGTGCTCGATCCCAACATATAAATAGGAATATCCAGTCCTTCTCCGGGAATAGCGCGGACTCTGCCCGACCGGTTGTCCTTGGAAAAATAAGTTTTCAGCTCGCTGATTTGCCGCGGGAACTGCTCATTTATAACGGCAGGATTTCTGCCCAAAGCCGCAGCGGTTACGCCATCTGTGCCCGGCGCTCTGCCGATGCCGAGATCAATACGGCCCGGATATAAAGTCTCCAAAGTGCCGAACTGCTCGGCAATTACCAAAGAACTGTGGTTGGGCAACATGATGCCGCCCGAACCGACACGAATTCTCTGCGTGCCCTGTGCAATGTAACCGATGAGTACGGAAGTGGCAGAGCTGGCGATGCTGGCCATATTGTGATGTTCTGCAAGCCAAAAGCGCTTGTAACCGAGCTTCTCGGTGTGAACGGCAAGGTCCAAACTGTTTTTAAAGCTTTGCTGTATGCTGTTACCTTCACTGACAATTGCCAAATCCAGCACAGAGATATCAGGTTTCTTCATTTTTTTTTTTTAAATAAGAAATAATTGAGGAGGATGCGCAACTCGTGGTATTCAAAATCGGGCAGCGCAACTTTCCAATCATTCAATGTATGACGGTAATCTGTGGCAAAAAGCGTGCGGAACTCATCAATCTTGGATTGCGGAAAAAGTCGGCCGATATCCAAAAGGCCCGTCTCGGCCACCTTTGCCAGATGTCCGTAGACCGTAGAGGTTACCAAACCGCGCTCTTTGGCTATTTCTCCGGGCGACTTTCCGTCTTCAAACAAAGCATAAGTAACCAAGTGCGTAGGTTTCTTCTTTACTTTTACGCTGAGGTCTGCTTTGTCCGTTGCCTTAAATAAAGCGCGGTCTAACAAATGAAGGTCGGTTATGCGTTCCAAATAGTCTGCAATTTCGTCTAACAAGCTTTGTAGCGATTCGTTGTAAGCCTTCAGTCCTTTTACGCCTTTGCTCTCGGCGTATACATCTTTCAGCGGTTCAAAGATTTTCTCGGTTACCGAATTGTAGAAGAAGTTAACGGCGCCCTCGGCCTTTGCTTCAATATCCGTCCACGGCGTTTCGCCTTCCACAAACGCGACGGTCATCTGACGCAATATACGGCTGAACTTCTGCGAAATTGCATTCAGATTTTCCGCTTCCGCTATGAGTGAGTGATTTAAAGCAGCCAACTTTTTCTTATCCGAGAACCGCGAAGCCAAGGCAAAGGCGTACCATTCATCTATCCCGCGCTTCAGCCAAGACAGTTGCAATCCGTCGATAATTTTACCGATGGAGAAATCATATTTTTCGCGCTCCACGATATTTTTCACTTCTGCATTCGCATGAGTATCGCGGTGAAAAACAGCAATGCGTTTGTCACTGAAAATGATGTCGGGAGTGATTTTGGATTTCAATACAATTCCGTCCAGAGTTCGGCAGCGTGAAAGCGCCACGTACACCTGACCGCTGGCAAAGGATTTGCCGGCATCTACAATCAAGCGGTCAAATGTGAGACCTTGGCTTTTGTGAATGGTAACCGCCCACGCCAAGCGTATGGGGAACTGCTCATAACTGCCGAGAATTTCTTCTTGAATCTTCTTCTCGCCATCCAAGAAATATCGCTTCTGTTCCCACTTCTCGCGCGAAAGGGTTATTTCCTCGTCGCTGTCGGCCAAAATAACCTTAATCTTTTCGTCGGTAAGTTCCGAAACTTCAGCCAATTTGCCGTTGAAATATTTTTTATCGGTCGAGGTATCGTTGCGTATGAACATCACCTGTGCGCCTATTTTCAGTTCCAGTTCTTCATCGTTGGGATATTGGCTTTCACTGAAACTGCCCGAAACATCGGCCTTGTATCGGTAGGTATTGCCACCCAGTTCGTTGAGCTTTTTTTGGTTGATGGCGTCTGCCATTCGGTTGTGCGAACAGAGATACACGTAGGTGTCGGCGCCCGGCTCGAAGTCAGGTTGGTAACGACGGTTGAGAGCTTCCAACTCTTTTTCGGTAACCGTGGAATTGCGGATGGCATTGAGCAGTGAAACAAAATGTTCATCCGTTTGTCGGTAGATTTTGGTCAATTCCACCGTCAGAGGCTGATTCCCCCGAAGCGCATAAGCCTCAAAGAAAAACAGCGAGGGATAGTACCGAGACAGCACTCGTTCGGCATCCTCTCGAACAACGGGCGGCAGCTGGTACAAGTCGCCGATGAACAACATCTGTGCACCGCCAAACGGACGAGGGTTGCGCCGAACATGACGCAGTGAAAGATCCATCATATCCAAGACATCTGCCCGCAGCATAGAGACTTCGTCAATGATGATGATTTCCACCTCGCGCAACAGCTTCAGCTTGTCCTTTCTGTATTTGAAATGCGGCATCAGATCAGGGATGTTCATCGCTGCCGAACGGTCGATATTCTCGGTCGTCGGAACAAAGTTGCGCAACGGAAGTCCGAACATGGAATGGATGGTGACGCCGCCGGCATTGATGGCCGCGATGCCCGTAGGCGCTACAATGATGTGCTTTTTTCGGGTTTTAGAAACAAAATCGTTGAGAAAAGTCGTTTTCCCGGTGCCGGCTTTTCCGGTCAGAAAAACGCTGCGCCCTGTGTTTTCCAGCAAGTCAAATAGTCCGTCCATAAGAATAGCTCAAAGATACGAAAAGCAGCCCGCGCCATCGGGCCGAAATTTCGCATGGTATTTGATGCCGACAACAAAAATCCAAACAATGAAAACCCTTACCGCAGTTTTTCTTGGCGTACTGTTGACCTCTTGCACCGCGCGACCTTTGCCCGAAAAAGACAATCAACAACTGTTGCCCGAACAGAATATAAGTGACGAACAGCGCGATGCACAAACGCTTCAACAGCTCAGAACCGAGATAGAAACTTTGGCCGGAAGCGAACGCTGTGACAATGCCGCGGCTTGGAAAACCATTGCCATGGGTGCCAAGGCTTGTGGCGGTCCGCAAGCTTACATCGCCTACCCTGCCACGCTGGACGGCACGGAATTCCGGGATAAGGTAGAGTTGTACAACCGACAAAGTGCAGAGTTCAACCGTAAGTACGGAGTGATGTCCGATTGCGTGATGGTCTTACCACCGGCCGGCGTACGCTGCGAAAACGGAAAAGCCATTCTCATCCCGAACCATCAAATCAATGTGGAGTGATTGTCTTTTAATTTTGGATCTACAACGGTTTTCTGTTTGGGATCGGCCCATTCCGCGTGGCTGGACGGCTTGAACTCGTGGTGGAAATGAACAGCATAGACCTTGGTAAAGGCGGCACCGAAAAAGATCAACTGACAGGTATAGTTGATCCAAAGCATCAGCAGCACCAAAGTACCTGCCGCGCCAAATGCAGAACCGGGGTCGGAATATTTGAAATAGAGACCGAGCAGATATTTACCCAAGCTGAACAATATCGATGTGACGATGGCTCCTACCCATAGCGAGCGCCACTGTATTTTGACATCGGGCAAAACCTTGAACATAAGCGCAAACAGCAATGTCACAATCGCAAAACTGATAAGGATGTTCATCAGGTTGACCAGTTGGTAAGTCTCAAAACCCAAATGCGCGGTAATCCAATCGTTCAGAAGACCGATGATGGAAGTAAGTATGAGCGTTATCAGCAACAGAAACGCAATGACCAAGATCATCCCCAACGAAGTGATGCGGTCCACAACGAATTTTTGCAATGCCTTCTTCGGTTCGGATTTCACGCCCCACATCCGGTTCAAGAATTTTTGCAATTGAAAAAACAAATTGGTGGCACCAAATACAAGAGAGGCAACACCCACAGCCTTCATCCAAAAATTTTGCTTATCAATGAACGCCGCAGCCACCACGCGCTGCACCGTGCGGGCTACGTCCTCGCCCATCACGCCGGCCAACTTGTGAGTGATTTCACCTTGAATAGCCTCTTCACCAAAGAAATGTCCGGCTGCCCAAATGATGATTATCAAAAGACCCGGCATGGAAAATATGGCGCTGTAGGCCAAGCTTGCGCTGTTGTCGCTCGCGTCGGAGTCGCTCCACTCTTTAAAGGTTTGTTTGAATAAGGACCCGAGTTCGGAAAGTTTCTTCATGGAGAAAGTTTAACAAACTTCCATTCCAAAAGCATTCCATTTCCTGCAGCAGAGGCCCTAATCCTCCTTATACCAAGAGGAATATTTCACATAGTTGTTTGCTATGCGGTTGATTTCGCCTTCAATCAATTCCATGGAAACCTCGCGGATGCGCTTGGCGGGCACACCTGCCCAAAGCTCGCCCGCTTTGATGTGCGTACCTTGCGTAACCACCGCGCCCGCCGCCACTATGGCATTGCTCTCTACCACGCAATCGTCCATCACAATGGCGCCCATTCCTATGAGCACATTGTCTTGGATGGTACAGCCGTGGATGATGGCATTGTGACCGATGGAAACATTGTTGCCTATGTTGGTGGGGCTTTTCAGGTAGGTGCAATGGACCATCACATTGTCTTGGATGTTCACCTTATTGCCCATTTTGATATAGTTGACATCGCCGCGCAGGACCGCATTGTACCAAATACTGCACTGCGCGCCCATCTGCACATCACCTATCACCGTAGCCGTTTCTGCCAAAAAGGTGTCGTCTCCTATCTGCGGCGTCTTTCCATTTAGTTCGCGTATCAGTGCCATAGCCTAAGTCTTTCCGTTAAAGTTTTATTTCCCGCCAAATTACGATATTTTTGCATGGACTATATCTATAGAATCATGCATACAATCACAATAGAACCGACCGAGAATCCAAAGGTGACAAAATTTGTTGCCGACTATACACTGATTCCCGGCGCGGTGGAACTGGACCGCAACTCCGATATCTCTGAAATACCCCTTGCCGAAGAACTGTTCAAGTATCCGTTTGTCGACAAGATTTTTATTACCGCCAATTTTATTGCGGTGGCCAAACAAGACGGCGTGGAATGGGGCGATGTGCAGGACAGCCTGAAGGCGATCATCTCCGACGAACTTTTGGCCAACCCCAGAATCTACCGTCAGAAGCGCAGAGAGCTGTATCAGATCTACGCGGAGATGACGCCCAACCCGGCGGTGCAAAAGTTCGTTTCCAACCGATTGCTCCTCGACGGCTTTGTGGAGGTCAAGAATAAAGAAGCGGCAGAAGAGGTTCCGTTGGCCAAAGCTATTTTTGATGAGTTTGATTTTGTGCGCGAAGTTTTTATCAACGACAACTTTGTGGCCGTTACCAAGGACGACAGCGTGCAGTGGCACGAGGTGATGATGGCCGTACGCTCTCTGATAGCCGAGTATCTGCAAGCGGGGAAAACCGTAAGCAACCTGCCCGCGCAGAAACACGAGGCACCGGCGCAACAAATCATCAACCGCGACTACAGTGACGACGAGCAGAAAATCAGCGACATCTTGAACGAATATGTGGCACCGGCGGTGGAAAACGACGGCGGAAAGATCTCACTGATCGAATACGACGCCGACACCAAGACCGCCAAAATGCTGTTGCAAGGTGCTTGCAGCGGCTGCCCGTCTTCTACGGCTACGCTGAAAAACGGCATCCAAAGCATTCTGAAACAGTTTGTTCCCGAACTGGTGGAAAACGTGGAAGCGGTAAACGGCTAACGCATCTATGTCGGCTGTAAGTGTCGATGAATGACCAAAGCGGCGGGCGTCAGCCCGCCTTAACACAATATTAGCGCGCCCCGGCCTGAACGGAGCTCTTTTTGCGAGGAGGAAACGACGAGCAAAAAAGCGGGAGTGGAGGACGGAAAAGGCGCCCAAACAAAAAATATGGGTAAGAAAGGAATCTTGCTGGTGAACTTAGGCTCGCCAAAGTCCACCGAGGTGGAAGATGTGAAGGAATATTTGGATGAATTCCTGATGGATGAAAAGGTGATAGACTACCGCTGGTTCTTCCGCTCTCTGCTGATTCGCGGCATCATTCTGCGCAAACGGCCGGCAAAGTCCGCCGAGGCTTACAAGACGATTTGGACCGATGAAGGCTCGCCCCTGATTCTGATTACGGAACAAATAAAAGAGAAACTGCAGCAGCGTGTGGATGTTCCCGTGGAAATAGGGATGCGCTATGCCGAGCCGAGCATCAAAACCGGAATCCAAAAACTGGTGGACCAAGGCGTTACCGATATTACGCTTTTCCCGCTCTATCCGCAATACGCCATGAGCACGACCGAAACGGTGGTGGACAAGGCCGAGGAAGTGAGAAAGGAGTTCTTCCCGCAGGTACGCATCAATTATGTGGAGGCCTTCTACAACCGCGATATCTACATCGACTGTCTGACGGAGAGCATTCGCGAGAAACTGCCGACCGAGTTCGATGCACTGCAGTTTTCTTACCACGGCGTGCCCGAACGGCATCTTTACAAAACCGACCCGACAAACACCTGCCGCATCGGCGAGTGCTGCCAAATGGATGATTATCCGTCGCACAAATTCTGCTACCGCCATCAGTGCTACAAGACCACCGAACTGGTGATTGAAAAACTCGGAATCCCGAAGGAGAAAACGGTGGTATCTTTTCAGTCGAGACTCGGCAAGGACAAATGGATTGAGCCTTACACCGACGAAACACTGGAAAACCTGCCAAAGCAAGGTGTAAAGAACCTGGCGATTGTCTGCCCCGCCTTCGTGTCGGATTGCTTGGAAACACTGGAGGAAATAGCCATGGAAGGCAAGGAAGAATTTATGGGCGCCGGCGGCGAGCAGTACCATTACATCCCCTGCCTGAACGCGGAAGACCGCTGGATAGAGGTGGTCAAAACATTGTGCGAAGAAAAGCTGGAAGAGTTTTATCTGATTGGATAAACAAGGCTATAACGACAACTCTTCGGGATTGCGTCTGCCGTCCGAAAAGGCCAAAATCTCTACCGTTCGGTCGCTCCGATTTACACGATAAAAGAGTACAAAGAATTCAAGTAAGTACACCTTGTAGGTATCCTTAAACCCGACGGGTGTGCCTATAAGAGGATTTGCCGCAAGCAAGTCCTCTTTTTGTTCCACGGCATCCACTATCCGCTCAGGATATAGCGGAGATTTATTGCGGTTCAGCCAATATTCTACCGTTTTCTCGTAATCGGTAGCGGCATCTGTTGACCAGACTATTTCAAACCTCGCCGCACTCTTTGGCTCACCTCCGCTCTGCTAAGAGTTCTGCCCTGACGGAAATCCTCCAAGCCTGCGTTTATCTTCTGTTTTTGGACTTCAGTCAACTGCTCCTCGGTTTCAGATTCGGAATAGTTAAGCTCCAAAGCTTCGAAGAAAGTTTTGAGCAACGCTATATCTTTCTCTGTTTTCGGGATGACAGTAAGTTGCTTCCTTAAGACTTGCGGCTCCATAGGACGATAATTTTGTATTAAAGTTAGCGATTATTTTCTACTGAGCTACCGCACGGGCGTCCTAAATTCGCCGTACCCCAACAATGCATCGTAATTCCTGCCCTGCGGACGGTAGTAGAGAAAAGCTTGGTAAAGGTTTTCCGTTTGCCAGAAGTTGCCGTTGATTTCGCCGTAATCAAGCTTTTCGCTTCCCGGCGCACGCGTGGCCAACAGATAATTGTAGAAGCCTTGTTTCAGATAGATTTTCGCGACATACATTTTCAGCTCGTCGTCGTAATGCATCTTGCTTTCGTCGTCGGGCGTATAGTCGTTGAACTGCCCCAGCACAAAGATCTCTTTATCGACGGGTCCTGATTCCAGCGAAAAATAAACCCACGAATAATCGCCTTCGGTATCGGGATTTCGCTCAATCCCCAGATCATTTCGGCGGAAATAGAAAGCGCCGTTTACATCGGGGTTGAATTGGTAATTCAACGGAAAGGCCCAAGTAGGATGCAGCCATGTGTGGTAAGCGCCGCCGTCACTGTCGATGCGGGCCACCATGTCCATCGGTGCCGTCAGGTTTTTGTTATCAAAATAATAAAACTCGTTATTGCCCGGAAAAGCAATGTCCGTTTGTTGGAAAACAGCGCTATTTCCCACGGTAGAAGACGGCCGAATATTTGAAATCAAAATTTGCGGATTGTTGTTTTGCATCACACTGAGCGACAAGGTAGATAGGTTTTGTGTGAAGTCAGCCCCTGCGCCCTGCGCCCTTACCTGCACACGTTGGCGCACATCGGGTCGGCGCGCGTCGGCGGTTCTATCTACGCTTACCGCAACAACAGCCGCATTTTCATAGATGGAAAAGCGCTTGGTGAACAAGGGTTTCGACGGCGAACTCTCGTACACCACGAGTTCAAAATTGCCTGAAATCTTGGGTTGAATCTTGTCGTTCGGGAAGGTCAATCGGTAATGGACATACGACTGCAAAGTATTGAACGACGGTCGGTAATCGGTAATCAAATCGTTCATCGGACCGTTGGCAATTTCGGTATAGAACAAATCGTCGTGCTGCCAATTTCGGTCGAGGTGGCGAATGGTGTAGCGATAATTCCGCGTGGAATTCTGCAAGTCGTCAAAGCTTAGAATCAACTGCTCGCCAGCGGCTATGACTGCTGTTTCGTCGTTGGTCTTGGGGTTGAACAGCTGTACGCTGCGGATGTTTTGCGCAGTGAATAATGACGACAGCAACAGAAAGCCAAACAAGACGCGCATTTTCATCAATCTTTCAGAAACGGATTGTACTGTTTCTCGAAGCCAATCGTCGTCGGGTTGCCGTGGCCGCTGTATACCTTGGTTTCGTCGGGCAATGTAAACAACTGCGTACGGATGCTGCTCAGCAGTTGCGCCATATCGCCTTTGTACAAATCGGTGCGGCCGATGCTTCCTTCAAACAAAGCGTCGCCCGCAATGACAAAACCGCCATCCTTGCTGTAGAACGCCAAGCTGCCCGGCGAATGCCCGGGAACAAAGCGCAGTTCTAATGGTTGGTCGTCGAGACTCAATGTATCGTTCTCTCTGATGTGTTGTAT
>WKJB01000334.1_pt1 | contig 9912 bp, 5 predicted proteins | sample 5403331 | NCBI WGS metagenome assembly WKJB01 (sample SAMN13198853, study PRJNA488119) | plastic metagenome | isolation source: water-polyurethane dispersion (WPUD) containing a polyether... | place: Mexico: Mexico City | collected 2016 | reverse complement strand
CAAAAGACAAGGTTGAGCACATCGGAAGAAAAAGGAAAAGGTGCGGCATCGGCCGAGGCGATGACAATGCCGGCAACAAACAACAGCGGATCACCAGGCAACATAAAGCCAAAAAAAACACCGGTCTCTATAAAGAGGATCAGTAAAACAAGGTAAAGCCCGCCGTTCTTCATGATCCAATCGGGATCGAGCAGATGCCGGAAAAATTCTAAGATCAATTCCATTTTATCAAATCGGTTTACCGCAAAGGGTGATTACTCCTGATGTAAGCTATCGGCCGGCTCCTGTTTTTTTCTCGCGCGGATGTTAAGAAGTTCCACCGCCAAGCTGAACGCAAGGCAGGAATAAATGATGCTCTTGCTGATGTGTTGATGGATTCCTTCGGCCACCAGAATAACGCCTATCACGACCAAGAAACTCAGTGCCAGCATCTGCAAACTCGGGTGGCGATTGATGATGCGGCTTACTGCACCGGCAAAGGCCATCATAATACCGATGGAGAATACAACTGCAATAATCATGATCACTACATTGTCCACCAAGCCTACGGCCGTCAAAATGGAATCCAACGAGAACACCATGTCCACGAGGATGATCTGGATGATGACGGTTGCCATGGCTGCAGAGGCTTTCCTGACGGCAGATCCGTGATGCTCGGTATCGCCCTGCATCTTGGAATGAATCTCCAGCGTACTTTTTACGATCAGAAAGAAACCGCCGACAATCAGAATGATGTCTTTCCAACTGATCGCCAACGGCAGACCTTCGGGATCGTCTATCCAATCGAGCGTAAACACCGGATTCTTCAGGCTTATGATCCAGCCGATCATCAGCAGTAAACCCACCCTAAAGATCATGGCGAAGGCAAGACCGATATTGCGGGCGCGCCGCTGTTTCTCCTTCGGCAATTTGTCCGAGATGATGGAGATAAAAATGATGTTGTCCACTCCCAAAACAATTTCCAAAAAAGTCAGCGTCAGGAGACTGATCCAAATTCCCGGGTTGCTGAAATCGGGCCATTCAAGTATGCTCAGTGGCAGCATAGGCTATGCGTTTTTATTTGTTGTCGCAGGGTACTCTTCACAAAACAATGTCAATCCGTTTACTATGTTATGTAAGGTACCTTCATAAAGATTGCTGCGGCAAATGTAAAAATTAAACAATCAACTTTATTGCTTTTGTTTAGATTTAACATTTTAATTGACACAAATAAATTGCGGCAACAAGATGCTGCCGGGACTAAATAAAAATTACTACTGTTCCTTATCCTCTGCAGAGACCGCCAAGCCATTCAGCCATGAACTACCGCAACAAAAAATTCAGACCCGTCAGCAATACTGCAAACGGAGAAACCACGGCCGATACCGTATTCCATTACAAACAATTCGGCAATATGCTGACAGCAGAATATTCGGGCGGAAGGATCAAATACGGGCACTTGATCGGTTTGGTCGACCACAAAGGAAATATAGAAATGCGCTACCATCAGATCAGCGACAAAGACGAACTGATGACGGGCATTTGCACCTCCACGCCCGAAGTGCTCGCCAACGGTAAAATTCGCCTGCATGAGAGTTGGGAATGGACCTCGGGCGAGCGATCAAAGGGCCGATCGATTATTGAGGAAATGTAAAAGCTGTAGGTAGAAACTCGACCCAACGATAGTTTCCTCACCCCTGCCCTCTCCTAAGGAGAGGGAGTTCCGGGGCATTATAGTCGAGAGTTGTTGAGATTCCTGCGGCGCGACAAAAGGACGCTGTTTGAACCACAACAGATACAAAGCCTTTGATGCTTAAGCCATTCCGGAACATAGTTTTTCTGCAATTTGAAGTGCACAAAAGTTTAAAGATCTTACGACTTTTATTAATATACGGAGGGAGGGCGCTACTTTTGTCACTCTGAAAGAGTCTAGACGCCGATAAGTCGTCAATAGCAGTTTAGATTCCTACGGAATGACAAAACGGAGTGCTTTCCTCAGTGCAAGGAGTATCATTTGCGCATACTGAGACGAACAGAATTTTGTCATCTTGAAAAAGGTCTAAACCATGCATGAACTCTTGGACTTTATATCAAATATGCCACTGCTATTATCACAACACGCTCCGGCTGGGAAGATCACTAAAAATAAACAGAGCTTGCAAATTTGCAAGCTCTGTTTCGCAGTTAGTCAATAATGAGTTTCGTCGTATTGACCGCAGTTCCGGTCACTGTGCGCAGTATGTACATTCCGGGCAATAACCTCAACTGTACTCTATTTTCACCGGCTTTCAAATTAAAACGGTGCAGAGAGCGGCCGTTGGCATCCAATACAACCGCCTTACCCGACTCTTTAGCCGTGACAACGAAGCTGCCCTTGTTCGGGTTCGGATATACTTGCGGTCTTTTAGCCGTTGCTTCTACCGTGCTCAGGGGACCTGCGCAGTTGAACGGCGTATAGTTTACCAACCCCAAAGCAGCGTCGTCGTTTTTATGGAAGATCACCTCTTCCACCATTTCAGCGGTTGATGTTTCTCCTTCGCGCCAGCAATTGAATCTTGCCTCAACGGGATTCGGAGTATTGTTGTAAAGTGCATAGGTAACGCCACCGTTGGCATTGCCGGCAAAAACATTCTGACCGACATTCTCCTGCCCCGCAAGATCACTGCCCAGGTTAGCTCTGGCGTTGCCCACCAGCGTTATGCCCCAAAGGTTGCCGCGGATTTGGTTTTTGGTTACAAAGATATTCATCACCTCGGGACCGTTTCCTGACAAGGATATGCCGCTGCCGCCGATATTGGGTTGACCTTCAGTGTTGTTGTTCTCAATGATATTGTTGCGGATGTGGCCGCCGCTGTTGTTGCCGGCAACGGTAATTCCGTAACGGTTGTCGCGGATGGTATTGCCGTCGATGATGACGCGGTTTACCACGCCCAGAAGCGTCGAAGCGGAGATGCCGCCTACTTTGGTAAGGCTGCGGTCGCCGATGATGGTGTTGTTCACTATCCTTAATGTATCAGTGCCGCTCGGCCCCATATTGATCTGCGGCCGGTTGCTGTTGCTTTTGTTATTGTACAGCAGCTTGTTATTCGAGAATGTTGCTGCTACTGATGCGTTGGCCGCCGAGGCAAATGCGGGCAAATCATTCTCGAGGAAAGTACTGTTCTGCACCACGGGTTTGCCGCGCGAAAATGAAATGGCGGCACCCGATGAAATCCCCGAGTTGTGACGGTAGAGCAGGCAATTGTCCATAAAGAAATCGCCGGTCAATACGCGCAGGCCACCGCCATATAAAATATCCGTATTGCGCAGGTCGGCTTTCGATCCTTCTTCAAAACGGATCCCCTTGAACGGCTGCGTGCTATTGATGGCCGTCATCACAAATTTCGGTACGTTGACTCTGAGCTCGCCACCGATCGTAAGCAGAATATTCTGCGCTATTTTCAGTGAATCCGACTCGGTGATCTCCAAACGGTCGCCCGCAGAAATGGTAATATCGGCGTGCATTTCATAAGCAGTAGCTGTGTGTCTCAGTGCAGAGGGCGCCGCAGTGGCCAAACTGCCAAGCGAATAAGTGGTACCGTTGCCCGGCGATACAAACTGAGCCTGCATCCAGACTGACAATAATGTCAACAAAAACAGATAATTCTTTCTTCTCATTTTTTAATGAAGATTTAAGGTTAAACCAAAATAATACCCGAAGGTAGTATTTATTGATCGAACAAGACCGCAGATAGCGCTTCGTCGCACAATTTCACACAGTCCAAACACGGCAGAAGCCGCTCTCAACACTTCCGTTTCGCCATGATTTTTCGTATTTTTACGGGTTCAAACTTTCTCTGAGAAACTCCCTATGTTCCTGATATTCGACACCGAGACCACCGGCTTGCCCAAGAATTTTAACGCACCGCTGACCGACAGCGACAACTGGCCCAGAATGGTGCAGATCGCGTGGCAGCTGCATGACGAGACGGGCCACCTGATCTCCAATCAGGATTATATCATCAAGCCCGAGGGTTACGATATTCCGTTCAACGCCTACCGCATTCACGGCATTTCCACCGAGATGGCCGAAAAGGAAGGTCGTCCACTGGTAGAAGTGCTCGAAGAATTTGCCGAGGTGCTCAAGCAGACGAAAGTGGTCGCCGGGCACAATATCAATTTCGATTACAGTATCGTCGGAGCGGAATTTCACCGAAAGAATATTCAGGATAGCTTACAGCCTTTGCCGTCGCTCGACACCATGGTGGCGGGAACGGATTTCTGCAAATTAGGCGGCGGAAAGAGCGGCCGTTACAAGTCGCCGAAACTCGATGAATTGTACGAGAAACTCTTCGACGAGAAATTTGACGAAGCGCACAACGCGGCTGCCGATGTGAATGCCACGGCGCGCGCGTTTATGGAAATGATCCGTCTCGATCTTTTCCCCGTGGACAAACTCGGCTTCGACAGCCCCGAGCTGCTGGAGCAGTTTAAACGAAGAAACCCTTCGCCGTTTCAGCCGTTCGACATCGTGGTTCGCCGTCAGGTGGCTGCGGTAAAAGGCCGACGCAAAACGGTCGATTTCGGAGATACCGTCGATGTGGAAATCGGGGATTATTTCAACTTCCACAACCACAGCATTTATTCCACCCTGCAATCCACCACCGCGCTGAAAGACTTGGTGAAAGCCGCTGCCGTCAACGCTTTTCCCGCAGTCGGCTTGGTGGACCTCGGCAACATGATGGGCGCTTTCAAGTTCATTTCGGAAGTCGAAAAGTACAACGGCGATGTTTTAAAAAAGAAAAAAGAAGCTGAAGAAGCCATTGAAAAACCGAAAGATTATGAACTGATTGCGGCGCAGAAAACACTGGTGCCGATTCTCGGTTCAGAGTTCTATATTTCGGCGCGCCATACGCAGAAACAGTTTACCAAGGATGACCCCGACCGCAGAAGCCAAGCGGTACTGTTGGCGAAGAATTTCGACGGCTATAAAAACTTGGCCAAGCTGTCTTCCATCGGTTTCAAGGAAGGATTTTATGCCGGCGTGCCGAGGATTTCCAAAGAGATTATCCGACAGTACAAAAGTGACCTCATTGCCGTAACGGGCGGTTTGCATTGCGAGATTCCCGCCACCATCCTGAACCTTGGTGAACAGAAAGGCGAAGAAGTATTTCTGTGGTGGCTGAACGAGTTCGGTGACGATTTCTATGTGCAGCTTCAGAATCACGGTTTGGACGAAGAAGCTTATGTCAACGAAATCCTGCTGAAGCTTGCCGACAAGCACAATGTAAAAATTCTTGCGCAGAACGAAACCTTTTATACCGATAAAGCCGACGCCAAGATTCAGGACATTGTCTCCTGCATCAAGGACGGCGAAAAGCTTTCGACGCCTGTCGGCAAAGGTTACGGCAAGCGAAAAGGTTTGCCGTCCCAAGAATATTATTTAAAAAATGAAGAAGAACTGAAGCAGGCTTTCCGCGAATATCCCGATGCGTTTTTGGCGTATTCGGACTTTCTGCAAAAGTTCGAACCCTATAAACTGAAGCGTGACGTACTGCTGCCGAAGTTCGATATTCCCGAAGAATTTCAGTCCGCTGAGGACCTGGTGGATGGTGGCAAGCGCGGTGAAATGGCGTATCTGCGACATTTGACCTACGAGGGCGCGCGCCAGCGTTATGAAGAAATCACGCCTGAAATAGAGGAACGCCTGAACTTTGAGTTGGATGTAATTGCCAATACCGGCTACCCGGGCTATTTCCTCATTGTGCAGGATTTCTGTAACGAGGCGCGCAAAATGGGCGTTTCCGTTGGGCCGGGCCGTGGTTCCGCAGCGGGATCGGCCGTGGCGTATTGTACGGGAATTACCAATGTGGACCCGATTAAATATGACCTGCTTTTTGAGCGCTTCCTCAATCCTGAGCGTATCTCGATGCCCGATATCGACATCGACTTTGACGACGAAGGCCGAGACAAGGTAATCAAATGGGTGATCGACAAATACGGTCAGGATCAAGTGGCCCAAATCATTACCTACTCGGTTCTCGGTGGTAAATCGGCTATCAAAGATGCCGGTCGCGTACTCGAGCTTCCGATTCCCGACACCAACAATATCGCAAAGCTCGTGCCTGCCACGCCGGGGATGAACCTGGATAAAGCTTTGAACAAACCCGAAAAACTACGGCCCGAGGAAATCCCATTGGTGGAAGAGATGAAGGCGATCTTGAACAATCCGCACGACAACCGCCACAGCGTACTGGACAGTGCGGTGAAGATGGAAGGCTGCGTACGGAATACAGGCATCCACGCCTGCGGCGTCATCATCACGCCCGAGGATATCAGCAACTTGGTTCCCGTATCGATTGCGGCCAAAGATGCCGGGATTCTCGTCTCACAGTTCGACAACTCGGTGGCGGAGAATGCAGGGTTGCTGAAAATGGACTTTCTGGGTCTGCGGACGCTGACCATCATTAAGGATGCGATTAAGCTTATCAAGCGCAGACACGGCATTGAAATCGATGTCGATCAACTGCCGTTGGATGACCAAAAGACTTATCAGCTTTTCCGCGAAGGCCGGACCATCGGCATTTTCCAGTATGAATCGGTCGGTATGCAGAAATACATGCGCGGTTTGAAACCCGATAAATTCGACGACCTGATTGCAATGAACGCGCTTTACCGCCCGGGGCCGATCAAGTACATCCCGAACTTTATCAACCGTAAACACGGCACCGAGGAAATTGTCTACGATTTGCCTGAACAGGAAGAATACCTGAAGGAAACTTACGGCATTACGGTATATCAGGAGCAGGTGATGCTGCTGTCGCAGAAGTTGGCCAACTTTACCAAAGGTCAGGCCGATACGCTGCGTAAGGCGATGGGTAAAAAAGACAAACCAACGCTGGACAAAATGTTCCCGCAGTTCTTGGAAGGCGGAAAAGCCAACGGTCTGAACGAGGAGAAATTGCAGAAAATCTGGAAGGACTGGGAAGCTTTCGCGAGCTATGCGTTTAACAAATCCCACTCCACCTGCTACGCGTTGATCGCTTACCACACCGCTTATCTTAAGGCCAATTATCCTGCGGAATATATGGCCAGCGTGATGAGCAACAACATCAACAACACCAAGCAGATCACACTCTTCATGGAAGACTGTAAGGCGATGGGCGTGGATGTTTTGGGACCGTCGGTGAACGAATCGGAATATGAATTCGCGGTGAACGATAAAGGCCAGATCCGTTTTGGTCTCGGTGCCATCAAAGGCATCGGCGAAGGCCCGTCGGAGGCGATTTGCAGGGAGCGCGAAAACGGCCGTTATACAAGCATTTACGATTTCTTCGAGCGGATACCTTTCGGACAGCTGAACAAGCGCGTCATCGACAGTTTGGTGTACGGCGGGGCATTTGATGAGGTGGACAATTTCCACCGTGCACAGTACTTTGATGTGGATGCCGCAGGAAAAAACACGATCGAGCGGTTATTGAAGTACGGCCAAAGCTTCCAGGACAGTAAGAACTCGGTGGAAAATTCGTTGTTTGCCGATTTCGCCGATGAAGTACAGATCGAACAACCGAAAATTTTGCCCGCTCCGGAATGGCCGAACATGTACAAGTTGAACCGCGAAAAAGAAGTAATCGGTTTCTATCTGTCGTCACATCCTTTGGATGAATTTAAATTCCAATTCAACTTTATCAACGGAAATCTGAGTAAGGAAGAAGTTTTGGCCAATGGAAAAGACGAAGAAGAAAGCATAGATGCGATTGATCTACACGAGGGCGACGATGCAGCAGAAGACGAACTCTTCCTTCCCGAAACTGACGAGGAAGCATTGACGGAAGAAGCGCCGACCAAAGCCGAAGCCAAGGGTCAGTTCAACTTCATCAGCCTTGATTCGGTGGATGCGTTGAAAGACAGTGTATTCATCGGTTTTACGCCACCGCCGGTAGAAAAGGGCGCCCGCTTCGATCGCAACAAACCGTCGCCGAGGGATTATCCGAAAGAGTTTACCGTTGCGGGCCTGATCACAGAATATACCGTGCGCGACGGCTTTGAAAGCGGTACCAAAGTGGCCTTTGTCACATTGGAAGATTACAGCGGCTCCTACTCTTTCCGTCTGAACGATAAAGATTACATGCGTTTCCGCGAGAAGTTGGCCGAGCAGCGCTTCGTCATTTTCCGATTGAAATTTGTGATTTCGAAAGACTTGCAAAAAACCTATGTGAATGTAACCGATGTGATGGAGCTGAAAGAAGCCTTCGACAAATTCGCCAAGAGCCTTTCCATCGTGGTGCCGTTTAACGAACTGACAAAGAACGACGTAGAGTTTTTCCGCTCGACCTTGGGGGAAAACAGCGGCGAACACAAGGTTAACTTCTTGATTAAAGATCCTGCAACCGACAATTTTATCGAGCTGCGTTCGCTGAAAACCACGGTGACCATTTCGCCCGAAAAACTCCGCTCGTTGACCGAGTACGAGAAGTTCCCCGTATTTCTCAATTAAAACCAAAACGGCTGCCTCTCACGAAGCAGCCGTTTTATCTTTCATTAATCGGATTAAAAATCCAAATGTTCTTTGCCGTCCTCAATCGGCACGTAATCTTCATGCATGGCCTCTTCATAGTTGACCTTCGGTCCTTTGGAGAAGCGTGCGATCAGGTTATCGAAAATCATATAGATCACCGGCACCACAATCAGCGTCAGGAACAGTGACGACAACAGACCGCCGATCACCACCCAAGCCAGACCGTTATTCATTTCCGCCGCGGCTCCTTTTGCCAATGCAATCGGGATCATACCGAAGACCATCGCGATGGTGGTCATCAGAATCGGACGAAGACGCGCGTGGTTTGCCTGCAACAGTGCGTTGAAGGTTGTCTCGCCCGCCGCTTTACGGATGTTGGCAAAGTCTACCAAGAGAATCGCGTTCTTGGCCACCAGACCGATCAACATGATGATACCCAAAATGGTAAACACGTTCAGCGAGTTGTTGGTCAACGCCAGCGCCACCAATACACCGATGATGGCCAGCGGCACCGAGAACATCACCACAAACGGATAGACGAAGCTGTCATACAGCGCCACCATCACCAGGTAAACCAGGATGAGCGCCGCCAGCAATGCATAACCGAGCGAACCGAAACCTTCCGATTGGTTTTCCATATCGCCGCTCCAGACATAGTCTACACCGGCAGGTTTTTTCAGTTGGGAAAATTTGGCTTCCCATTCCTGTGCAACCGTACCTGTGGGGCGACCCACCGTCTGTGCGTTGATGGTTACCGAAGGCGTTTTGTCCCGACGTTCGAGGAAGCTCGCGCCTGAACTTTCGGTTACCGTGGCAAATTGTGAAAGACGAATCTGCTCACCTTGGTTGTTGATGAACCTTAAATTTTCAACATCCGCAATGCTCGAACGGTTGAATGCGCTGTAAATAATGTTGATATCGTACTCGTAATCACCTGTGCGGTATTTGCCGTCATCGTTACCGCTGAAGGCCGTCTGCATGGTCATACCTACCGATTGCAGATTCAGGCCCAGCGCGGTCATCTTATCGCGGTCCACTTGTACGTTGATTTCGGGGTTACCGCCTTCCGTAGAAAGTCTGATCTCCGACGCTCCGTCAATGGTACGCAGTTGCGCCTCCGCTTGTTCGGCGAATTTCATTGCGCTTTCCAAATCGGTTCCCGTTACCACCAGTGCCAGTGGTGCACGCTCTGCACCCATCAAGCCGACCGGGACGGTGCGCACCTTGGCGCCCACCAATTCTTTCTCCAATGCACGCCTCATCTTGGCAGCGATGACGAAGGAACTCTCGTCACGTTGGTTCTTATCGACCAACACAACGTCTATCTCAGACTTGTACGGTGTGGCCTGCACGGCACCCATACCGTCGCTGCTCTGACCCACGGTGGTAATCATGCGCGTAACCGTCGGTTGTTTTTTCAGGAAGTTTTCGGCTTT
>WKJB01000331.1_pt1 | contig 9949 bp, 9 predicted proteins | sample 5403331 | NCBI WGS metagenome assembly WKJB01 (sample SAMN13198853, study PRJNA488119) | plastic metagenome | isolation source: water-polyurethane dispersion (WPUD) containing a polyether... | place: Mexico: Mexico City | collected 2016 | reverse complement strand
GGCTCACCTCATCGAGGCCAACACCAAGAACTACACCACCAGCCGGGACGTCACCTCACCCACCGCCACCGGGGTCGAGGCCTCCCGGCGAGTGATCGTCACGAGATCGTCGAGCGAGCACTCCAGCGCATCGCACAACGCCGCCAACACGTCGAGACGCACCCGCTGGGGCGGCTGAGTCACCAGCCGATACACCTGCTCCCGGGACAGGTCGATGCCGCGCTCTTCGAGTAGGGGTTTCAGTTTGGAGGTCTGGAAGATCCCGCGCGACGCCATCACGCTGCGCAGATTCCAGCCGGTGTCGAGCTCAACGGTCATCAGCTTCTCCTTCGATGAGGGCCTTCAGCGCTTCGGCGAGCACACGGTTCTTGTAGTCCGAGCTGACGGAGGCGTAGATCGAGGTCGTCGAGGCATGCATATGCCCGACCTGCTCTTGGACGAATCGATCGGCGTACCCGAACTCCAGAAGGTGTGTGACATAGGAGTGCCGGAGGCTGTGCAACGTCAGGTCCTTCGACAGGCCGGCTTCATCACGCAACTCTGCGAACCTCCGATCGAGATACCCAGCAGACAGACGCGTGCGGCGCTCGGTCACCCAGAGCGCGTCGAGGTCGTCTCCGGGCGCGAAACGGGCCCGGGCCTGCTCGAGCCATTGCTGCATGCCGGGGACCCACCAGTCGAATTCCGGCACCAGCAGCACCGTGCGACGTCGTGGCGCGCCACCGCCCGCCGCCTTCGCCCATCGCACGTGGACCGCGCCGTAGCGGCCCCACTGGCGCATCTTCGCGTTGTGGTGCAAATCGACGGTATCGAGCATCACCGCCTCAGTGCGGCGCAGACCGAACGCGTAGACCGTCTTCAGCAACTGGGCATCCCGCAACGCGCCGAGCGCACCCTTTCGCCCGGAACTCACGAGCAGCTCGACGCGGGCGTCGGCCGTATCGAACAGGCGCTCGATCTCGTCGTACGTGAACGGGCGACGCTTCCCATGGCCTTCGAACTCGAACCGGTGCGCCACGGTGTTCCACGGCAGGCACACCTGCGAAGGGACCTCCCCGAACTCGCGATCGCAGATCTCCATCCAGTCGTACAACGGGTTCATGAGGTAGTCACAGAACCCACGGATAGACCCATGGTTGGCGCGCATCGTCGACAACGTCCGAGTGCGACCGCCAGACTGAGCAGTGAACTCATCCACATCCGCGACAGTCCACCTCCAAGGCGGTTTGTCCACGAAATCACGGAACCGTGTCACCGTCGCCGTCCGGTTCCGGATCGTCTGCTCACGGAGCCCGCGCGACAGCTGCTGGTTCCGCCAACCATCGATCATCGCACTGAAAACCTGCGCTTCCGGGTTCGCCAGTGCGACGTTCGATGCTGACGTGATCAGCCGAAGCGCCGCTGGAGAAGCCTCAAAATCTTGCATTAGATGCAACAAAGTATGGGACAGTGCATCACTGTGTCAACCCAGATCTCCGCATCCGCGAGATCACGCTGTTATGGTCGAAACACTTCGACACCGAAGGAGCCGAATAGGTATCGATTGCAAGCACGGACAGTTGCATTCAATGCAACATGCGAGGGTTCTCAACCCGAGCCGAGGACGCGGTGCACGAGCGGAACGCCAGGCCGGTAGGCGAGGTGCACGTGACTCGGCGCGTCGAGCAGCACGAGGTCGGCGCAGGCGCCGACCGCGACGCGTCCGACGTCGTCTCGGCGCAGGGCCGCGGCTCCGCCCGCGGTCGCCGCGTGCACGGCCTCGAGCGGCGTCATCCCCATCTCCCGCACCGCGAGGGCGATGCAGAACGGGAGCGAGGTCGTGTAGCTCGATCCGGGGTTGCAGTCGCTCGCGAGCGCGACCGTGACGCCCGCGTCGAGCAGGCGGCGCGCATCCGGCCACGGCTGCCGTGTGGAGAACTCGGCCCCCGGGAGCAGCGTCGCGACGGTGCCGCCGCCCGCGAGCGCGTCGACGTCGTCGTCGCTCAGGAAGGTGCAGTGGTCGACGCTCGCGGCGTCGAGGGCGACGGCGAGGCGCACGGCCTCCGAGGGCCCGAGCTGGGCGGCGTGCAGCCGCACCCCGAGGCCGCGCGCGGCACCCGCCCGCAGGATGCGCTCCGCCTCGTCGAGCGTGAAGGCGCCGGTCTCGCAGAACACGTCGATCCAGCGCGCGTACGGGGCGCACGCCTCGAGCATCTCCCCCGCGACGAGGTCGACGTAGCTCGCGCGATCGACGCCCTCGGGCACGACGTGGGCGCCGAGGAAGGTCACCTCGGGGGTGAGCTCGCGCGCGACGCGCACCGATCGCAGCTCGTCCTCGAGGCTCAGCCCGTAGCCGCTCTTGACCTCGATCGTGGTCGTGCCCTGGCGCCGCGCCTCCGCGACGAGCCGACGCCCGTGGGCGAGCAGCTCGTCATCCGTCGCGGCGCGCGTCGCGGCGACCGTGCGCCGGATGCCGCCCGCCGTGTAGGGGCGCCCCGCCATCCGCGCCTCGAACTCGTCGCCGCGGTCTCCCGCGAACACGAGGTGCGTGTGCGCGTCGACGAACCCCGGGATCACCGCGCGCCCCTCGGCGTCGATGCGGTCGTCGGCGTCCGGCGCCGCGGCGGACTCGCCGACCCACGCGATGCGCCCCTCGTCGATGACGACCGCGGCGTCGCGCACGATCGGCCGCTCGACCTCGTTCGTGACGAGCTCGCCGATGCCGGTGAGGAGGGTCGCCGTCATCGCGCCGCGAACCCCCGGATCGCTTCGAGCACGCACAGCGCCGCGAGCCGCACGGTGCGGCCGTCGGGCGCGTCGAGCGCGGCGTCGACCTCCGTGAGGTCGATCGACACGACCGACGGATGCGCGCCCGCGGCCCGCGCGGCCTGACGCAGCTCGAGCGCGGAGAAGCCTCCCGGGAGCGAGGCCGGGCACGCGGGTGCGACCGAGCGGTCGCACGCGTCGACGTCGAGGTCGACGTGCACGCGCGATCCGGCGACGCGCCGCAGCGCGCGTGCCATCGCGCCGCCGAGGGAGACGCGCGTGAGCTCCTCGCGCGTGACGACGGCGATCCCCGCCTCCCTCGCCCGTGCCCGGTACGCGTCGGAGTTGGCGAGCGGCTCGATGCCGAGCTGCGCGATCCTCCTGCCCGGGATGCCCGACTCGAGCAGCTGCCGCACGGGCGAGCCGTTCGAGACGCCGTCGCGCAGGTCGTGGTGGGCGTCGACCGTCACGAGGGAGTCGGCGCGTCGCCCGAGCGCGACGGGCACGGTCGCGGCGTTGTCCCCGCCGAGCGCGATGACGAGGGAGGCGTCGAGCGCCGCGATGGCCTCGGCCGCGTGCTCGGGCGAGGCGTCGGGGTCGACGAGATCGCCCGCATCCGCGATCACGAGCCCGGTCTCGAGGCTGTAGCGCCGCAGCGCCTCGCGGACGGCGGCCGGGGTGAGGTGCGTCGAGCCCGGGGTGATCGAGGTGCGCCACGTGGGCACCCCGACGAGCACGACATCCGCATGGCCCGTGGGCGCGGGCCAGTCGCCGGCCCGGGGCCAGAGCGGGTCGTCGTGGAGCCCCATCACTCCTCCATCGGCACGCGGACGCCGAGTCGTCCGGCCGTCGCCTGGGCCTCAGGGTAGCCCGCGTCGACGTGCCGGATCACCCCCATGCCGGGGTCGTTGCGCAGCACGCGCGCGATCTTCTCGCCCGCGAGCGCCGTGCCGTCGGCGACCGTCACCTGGCCCGCGTGGATCGATCGCCCGATGCCGACGCCGCCGCCGTGGTGGATCGACACCCACGAGGCGCCGGATGCCGTGTTGACGAGCGCGTTGAGCAGCGGCCAGTCGGCGATCGCGTCGGAGCCGTCCATCATGGCCTCCGTCTCGCGGTACGGGCTGGCGACCGAGCCCGCGTCGAGGTGGTCACGGCCGATCGCGAGCGGCGCCGAGAGCTCGCCCGAAGCGACCATGTCGTTGAAGCGCAGCCCCGCGACGTCCCGCTCGCCGTAGCCGAGCCAGCAGATGCGCGCGGGCAGCCCCTGGAAGTGCACGTGCTCCCCCGCGAGCCGGATCCAGCGGGCGAGCGACTCGTTCTCGGGGAACAGCTCGAGCACCGCGCGGTCCGTCTTCGCGATGTCGGCGGGGTCGCCCGAGAGCGCCGCCCACCGGAACGGCCCCTTGCCCTCGGCGAAGAGCGGGCGGATGTAGGCGGGCACGAACCCGGGGAACGCGAACGCGTCGGCGTAGCCCGCCGCGAGCGCCTCCGTGCGGATGTTGTTGCCGTAGTCGAACACCTCGGCACCCGCGCGCTGGAAGCCGACCATCGCCTCGACGTGCACGGCCATCGACTCCCGGGCGCGCTGGGCGAAGCCGGGGTCCGTCCGCGCCTCGGCCCAGTCGTCGAAGGCGACGCCGAGGGGCAGGTAGGCGAGCGGGTCGTGGGCGCTCGTCTGGTCGGTCACGATGTCGATCTCGGCGCCCATGGCGAGCAGGCGCGGCAGCACCTCGGCCGCGTTGCCGAGCAGGCCGATCGAGAGGGCGCGGCGGGCGTCGCGGGCCGCGTACGCCTGCGCGAGCGCGTCCTCGACATCCCTCGCCTCGACGTCGAGGTAGCCGTGCTCGATGCGGCGGCGGATGCGCGAGGGGTCGACCTCGACGCAGATCGCGACCCCGCCGTTCATGGTGACGGCGAGCGGCTGCGCACCGCCCATGCCGCCGAGGCCCGCGGTGAGCGTGATGGTGCCCGCGAGCGACCCGCCACCGTGTCCATCTCCCCCGCCCCTTCGGGCGGCGATCTTCGCGGCCACCGCCGCGAAGGTCTCGTAGGTGCCCTGCAGGATGCCCTGCGTGCCGATGTAGATCCACGAGCCGGCCGTCATCTGGCCGTACATCGTGAGGCCGAGCGCCTCGAGGCGGCGGAACTCGTCCCAGTTCGCCCAGTCGCCCACGAGGTTCGAGTTCGCCAGCAGCACGCGCGGCGCCCACTCGTGCGTCTGCAGGACGCCGACGGGCTTGCCCGACTGCACGAGCAGCGTCTCGTCGCCCTTCAGGGTCTCGAGCGTGCGCACGATCGCGTGGAAGCTCGCCCAGTCGCGCGCGGCCTTCCCGGTGCCGCCGTAGACGACGAGCTGCTCGGGGTGCTCGGCGACCTCGGGGTCGAGGTTGTTCTGCAGCATCCGCAGGGCGGCCTCCTGCGGCCAGCCGAGGGTGTGCAGCTCGCTGCCGCGGTGGGCGCGGATGACGGGTGCGTTCATGCGTCGAGTCCCTTCACGAGGTCTCCCGCGGCGACGAGGTCGACCGCCGCGGCGATGTCGGGGGCGAGGAAGCGGTCGGGGCCGGCGCCGGGCACCCGCTCGCGCAGGGTCGCGACGGCGCGCTCGGTCGCGGGCGCGCATCCCTCCCCGCGCAGCTCGACGCCGCGCGCCGCCGTGAGGAGCTCGATCGCGAGCACGCGGCCGAGGCCGTCGAGCGAGCGGCGCAGCTTGCGTGCGGCGCTCCAGCCCATCGACACGTGGTCCTCCTGCATCGCGCTCGTCGGGATCGAGTCGACGGAGGCGGGCGCCGCGAGCCGCTTGAGCTCGCTCACGATGCCCGCCTGCGTGTACTGCGCGATCATGTGACCCGAGTCGACGCCGGGGTCGTCGGCGAGGAACGGCGGGAGGCCGTGGTTGCGCGAGCGGTCGAGGAAGCGGTCGGTGCGGCGCTCGCTCATGGAGGCGACGTCGGCGACGGCGATCGCGAGGAAGTCGAGCACGTAGCCGAGCGGGGCGCCGTGGAAGTTGCCGTTCGACTCGATGCGGCCGTCGACCGTGACGACGGGGTTGTCGATCGCGCTCGCGAGCTCGATCTCGGCGACGCGGCGCGCGTGCGCGACCGTGTCGCGGGCGGCTCCGTGCACCTGCGGGGCGCAGCGCAGCGAGTAGGCGTCCTGCACGCGCGGGAAGCCGTTCGTGCGGTGAGCCGCGACGACGGGCGAGCCCGCGAGCACCTGGCGCATGACGCGCGCGGATGCCGCCTGGCCGGGGTGCGGACGCAGCGCCTGCAGGTCCTCGGCGAACACGGCATCCGTCCCCGCGAGTCCCTCGATGCTCATGGCCGCCGCGAGGTCGGCGGTCGTGAGCAGGCGCTCGAGGTCGTGCAGCGCGAGGCACAGCATCCCGAGCATCCCGTCGGTGCCGTTGATGAGGGCGAGGCCCTCCTTCTCGTGCAGCTCGAGGGGTTCGATGCCCGCCCCGCGCAGGGCGGCGGAGGCGTCGAGGAGCTCGCCGTCGACGCGCACCGGGCCCTCGCCGATCGCCGCGAGCGCGATGTGGGCGAGCGGGGCGAGGTCGCCCGAGCAGCCGAGCGATCCGTACTCCCCCACGACGGGCGTGATGCCCGCGTCGAGCATCGCCGCGTAGACGCGCGCGACCTCGGGCCGGGCGCCCGTGCGGCCCGTCGCGAGGGTCGCGAGACGCAGCAGCATCGTGGCGCGCACGACCTCGCGCTCGACCTCGGGGCCCGAGCTCGCGGCGTGCGAGCGCACGAGCGAGCGCTGGAGCTGCACGCGGCGCTCGCGCGGGATCGACTGCGTCGCGAGCGCACCGAAGCCCGTCGAGATGCCGTAGTGCGGGCGGGTGTCGGCGGCGAGCTCGTCGACGATCGCGCGGGACGCCGCCATCGCCTCGAGGGCTTCGGGGGCGAGCTCGACGCGCGCGTCGTGGCGTGCGACGGCGACCACCTGCTCGACCGTCAGGGGCGCCGCCCCCAGCCGCACGGTCTCCTTCGTCATGGCGCTATTCCACCGAGCGCGCACAGTCCGCGGGAGGGGGTTCGACGCTAATCTGTCTGAGATCTCAGACGATCGGAGGACGCCGGATGCCGACGATCCCCGCCGCGCGCAATGCCCTCGGCATCCTGCGCTACCTCGGCGAGCGGGCCGCCCCCGCACGGGCGTCGAGCATCGCGCGCGACCTCGCGCTGCCGCGCTCGTCGGTGTACCAGCTGCTGCGCGTGCTCATGGACGAGGGCTTCGTCATCCACTACCCCGAGCACCGCACCTACGGGCCGAGCACGCTCATGGCCGAGCTCGGCGCGGCGCCCCGCCGCTCGGCGCAGCTCACGCGCCTCGCGACGCCCCTGCTCGAGCGCCTCGTGCCGCGCGCTCCCCTGCCGGTCGTCGCGCACCTCGCGCTCCTCAGCGGCGCCGACGTCATCTACCTCGCGCGCGTGCAGGGGTTCCGCGCACCCACGACGGTCACCAGCACGGGCGTGCGGCTGCCCGCGCACCTCACGGCGACGGGGCGCTCGCTGCTCGCGGCGCTGCCGCCCGGCCAGGTGCGGGCCCTCTACCCCGACCGCGGCAGCCTCATCCGCCGAAACGAGCGCGGGCCGCGCACGCTCTCCGAGCTCGAGCGCATCCTCGCCGAGACGCGCGAGCGCGGGTGGGCGCGCGAGGACGGCGAGATCACCGAGGACTACGCCTCCGCCGGGGCAGCCGCCCTCGACGCGACCGGCTACCCCGCGGCCGCCGTCGGGCTCACCTTCCGCAGCGCGTCCGCGGGCGCCGAGCACTGGGCCGCCCTCGGGGAGGACGCCGTCGCGACCGCGCACGAGATCACCGCCCGCCTCGCCGGACGGCACTGACCGCGGCCGCCCCAGACGCGACGCGGCCATGCGCGTCACCGGGGTGAGCGCATGGCCGCGTCGAGAGGTTCGATCAGCCCGCGGGCGTGAACGGCGGGGTGACGCCCTCGGCGTAGACGGGGGCCGGCAGCACGGTGGCGTCGTCGCCGCCCTGGATCTCGCGCAGCGCGTCGACGATCTCGTTCACGTTCTCGGGCACGGGCAGGCCGCACGCGTTGAGCTCGGAGCGCAGCTCGAGCGTCAGGCGCTGCTTGCCAGCCTCCACGGCCTCCGCCGTCGTGCCCTCGCCGGGCTCGGTCGAGGCGTTCTGGATGTCGGAGACCTCGGCGCACACGTGGTAGACCGAGCCGCCGGCGACCCAGTACACGTGGTCGCGGCCGAGCAGCTGGATGACGGTCGACTGGTCGGCCGTGTACTTCTCGACCGACGGCGGGTTGAAGTCGATGCCGAGCACGACGGCGAGCGCGGCGAGCACGATGCCCACGGTGCCGGCGATGCCCTTCTGGCTCTTCGACATGTCCTTGTTGAGGAAGATCAGGATGATGAGCGGCACGAACGCGATGATCGCGATGATGGCGCCGAGCTGGTTCTGCACGAAGAAGCGGACGGTGTCCTTCTTCGAAGCCGGGTCGAGGCGGTTGGCCTTCTTCCAGAGGAACGAGCCGATGATCGACAGCGCGGCGATGACGACGAGCAGCACGATGAGCGTGATGAAGGCCCACTGCGGGAACTCGTAGGTGGCCGACTCGGAGACGAGCAGGCCGGTCTCGTCGTCACGGACGAGCCCGTCGGCACCGCCGACGAGCTCGCGCTGGCGGAGCAGCCAGAAGATGCCGACGGCCTCCCCGGCGATCGCGACGGCCCACAGCACGAGCGCGACGATGCGGAGCGTCGTGGCCTTGCGCTTGGCCTCGGGCGTCGGCTTCCAGGTCGATCCGGCCTCCGGCTCGCCGTCGACCGACTTCTTGGTGGTGGTCGCCATGGGGAGTTCCTCCTGCTGCATACGGGTTGCACGAAGCGTACCGACTCCGCCCGGCACCCCGGAAATCGTTGGCGATGCGACGGATGCCCCACCCGGCATGACGGCGACGTAACGTGGGCGCATGCGCCGCGTCATCGCCCGGATCTTCTGGGTCTTCTCCCGCTGGAAGCTCGTCACCGAGCCCGCCCAGGACCGCCCGACGATCCTCATCGGCGCACCGCACACCTCCAACTGGGACTTCGTGCTCATGCTCGGCATCGCGTGGAGACTCGGTCTCGACTTCCGCTGGCTCGGTAAGAAGAGCCTCTTCGCGGGCTGGCGCGGCCCGATCATGCGGGCGCTCGGCGGCATCCCGGTCGACCGGTCGGATGCGAGCCGGGTCGTCTCCGAGATCGTCACGCGCATCACGGATGGCGAGGTGTTCAGCCTCGTCGTGACGCCCGACGGCACCCGAGGGGGCAACACGCACTGGAAGTCGGGCTTCTACCGCATCGCCCGCGAGACGGGCATGCCCGTGACCCTCGGGTACGTCGACCGCACGACGATGACGACGGGGCTCGGCCCCACGATCGAGCTCACGGGCGACGTCCGCGCCGACATGGACGTGGTGCGCGCCTTCTACGCCGACAAGGCGGGGTTCCACCCCGAGAAGAAGGTCGAGCCGCGCCTCACCGCCGAGGACGGCCTCTAGCTTGCGTTTCGTGCGCGAAGCGCCGGTTGAACGACCCGATAAGCGAGATACGCGTTCGGTCGAATGCTCGCCGCTGCCTGGATATCTCTCGTAGAGCGAAAGAGGTTCCACAACCTTGTAAACGCTGGCCGGTCAAGCCGCCATTCACCCATGAGTTCTTGCTCGACAAGCCAACGTTCCACAGTGTGTTCGAAGAGTTCCTGGTTGTACGCACGAATCGTTCCGGTAACCACAGCGACGATCTCGTGGATCGCCTGCGGAGATCCAAGTGAGATCCAAGTCCCCGCCTGGACGCCCAGCACCCGCGCGTTGTGCTGCGAAACGTACCCCCCTGAATGAACCGCGCAATGACGAACGTGACAAACCCGCTCGTACTCGTCGAGGAGGGTCTTCAGCGAGAGGCCGGTGTCCTTTTTCCCGGTGATCTTCTTTGTCCAGGTCGTTATCGCTTCTGCACTCGAGAATGACTCTCTGTCGAGAACTGCGCGCATCGCATCTGCGACCGACGAGGTGAATACAAACTCAAGCTTGGTCTCCATCGACTTAACCCGCTCCGCCGTCAGCGCGCACACCCCAACCAGGTCGGTCAATAGGGTGCGGAAGTAGTCCTCCGCCGCTGCCACCGCCGCAACCGCAAGAATCAGTCCGTGTTGGCTGTGCCACACCTTCGCGGACTCG
>WKJB01000330.1_pt1 | contig 10010 bp, 10 predicted proteins | sample 5403331 | NCBI WGS metagenome assembly WKJB01 (sample SAMN13198853, study PRJNA488119) | plastic metagenome | isolation source: water-polyurethane dispersion (WPUD) containing a polyether... | place: Mexico: Mexico City | collected 2016 | reverse complement strand
TGACGGGATACAAACTGATAATGGACGACTGGCGCGGCTACATTATTTCGGGTTTTGCGCTCGTGTGGATCGCAAATTTCTATATGAGCGTTTTCGGTTACCTGCGTCAAAGCTTGAAATCAGAGAAAATAGAAGCCAAATTAAAAGACAATGAATGGCACGAAGTAAAAGAAACCCTCGACAAATAGAGGTCCGCCATCACCGACGAACCTTATCTTGACTCTTGGTTCTTGACTCTAAAATCTAACATCTAAAGTCTAACATCTAACATCTAATATCTAAAGTCTAACAACTAAAATCTCATCCTCTGAATCCGCACGGCGTTTAAAATGGCCAGCAGCGCAACGCCTACATCAGCGAAGACGGCTTCCCACATCGTCGCGATGCCGCCTGCACCCAATACCAACACGGCAGCTTTTACCGCTAATGCCAAACCGATATTCTGCCAAACAATCTGTTTTGTTTTGCGGCCGATCCGCACCGCCATCGGCAGTTTCGACGGTTTGTCGTCTTGGATGACCACATCTGCCGTTTCAATGGTGGCATCGCTCCCCAAGCCGCCCATCGCAATTCCGGCATCGCTGAGTGCCACCACGGGTGCGTCGTTCACACCATCGCCAACAAAGGCCACGGTGCCGTCCTGCGCTTTGATATCGCGGAATCTCTCGACCTTGTCTTCGGGCAAAAGTTCACCAAAAGCATTGTCAATTCCGAGTTCGCGCGCCACCTCAGTCACCACCGACTGTTTGTCGCCGCTCAGCATCACCGTTTTCACGCCCAAAGTTTTCAGCGCAGAAACAGCCGCTGCCGCATCTTCTTTTATTTTATCCGAAATGGCGATATAGCCCGCGTACCTGCCGTCCTCGGCCACGGCAATAAGCGTCTGCGCCGCATTGCCGTCGGGTTCAGAATAATCGATATTGAAGCGCTTGAGCAGTTTGTAATTGCCGACCAAATATTCTTTACCGTTCACCGTGGCATGGATGCCGTGGCCCGGAATTTCTTCCGAATCGGTCACTTTCAGGGTCGGATCGCCGTCGCCCACATAATGGTGAATGGCTGTGGCTACAGGATGCGTGGAGTTGCGTTCCACCGCATCAACGGCAAGGAGCAAGGATTTTTCATCGAAGCCTTGCTGCAATTTGGTTTCCCGGACTTGGAAAACACCTTCGGTCATGGTGCCGGTTTTATCGGTGACGATGGTTTTTACCTTAGCCAAAATATCGAGAAAGTTGCCGCCTTTAACCAAGATTCCGTTTCGGCTCGCTGCACCGATTCCGCCAAAATAACCAAGCGGAATGCTGATGACCAATGCACAGGGGCAAGAGATTACCAAGAAAATCAAAGCCCTGTAGAGCCAGTCTCTGAAGTCATAATCGGCGACAAAGAAGTAGGGCAGAATGATGATGGCAACCGCCAGCCCAAAAACGATGGGGGTATAAACCTTCGCCATCTTGCTGATAAACAGTTCGGTAGGCGCTTTCTGAGAAGAGGCATCCTGAACGAGTTCCAAAATCCGTGAGAGCTTGCTGTCTTCATACGCAGCCGTCACTTTTACCCGGGCCGGCGTATTCAGGTTGATCATGCCGGCCAGCACTTTCTCGCCTTTGCTGAAGCTTTGCGGCACGCTCTCACCTGTTAGTGCTGCGGTGTTGAGCGAGGCTTTGTCAGACAACAGTTCGCCGTCCAATGCCAGCTTGTCGCCGGGGCGCACCAAGATGATTGCGCCGGGCTGAACCGTTTCGGCCTTGGTCGGGATTTGACGGTCGCCGTCCATCAGAAGCACTTCATCGGGCCGCTGGTCCAGCAGTTTACTGATGTTGGTACGCGCGCGCTGCACGGCCAGTGTCTGAAAAATTTCGCCGACGGCATAAAACAACATCACCGCTACGCCTTCGGGATATTCACCGATGGCAAATGCGCCGAGCGTGGCCACCGACATCAACAAAAACTCGGAAAAGAAATCGCGGAAACGGATGCTGCGGACAGCTTCGCCCAAAACGGACAAACCGACGGGAAGATATGCCAAGGTGTACAAGACAATACGGGCCGGACCTTGGAACCAATCGGGTTTCAACCAATAATCCATCAAGAGTCCGACGGCAAGCAACGCTCCCGAAATGAGAGCAGGAAGAAAAAGCTGCAAGCGCGTCTTGTCGGCTATATCGTGCGAATGATCATGACCATCGTGGTCGTGTTGCGGCTTTTTATTTTTGGGTTCTGTTGTGCAGCATTCTGCCATAATCTTATCCTTTTAAGGCAAACTTAGTCACAAATAGCGTGCAACAGTGTTGTATCAGTCCGCGGCGTCACTGCATTCACGACAAATCCCACTGGCGGCAAAGGTCAAACCGGCCAAACTGAAACCTTCGGGGATGCTGTCGGGGTTGAGGCTGACTTCTTCAATGCAGACCGTTTTGTCGCAATTTTTACAGTGAAAGTGCAGATGGAAATTATGGTGGCAAAGGCCGTCTCCGCAGTCTTCTTCGCAATACAGATATTTGGTGGACTGATTTTCCTGTACGCTGTGCACCAGTCTTTCCTTTTCAAAAGTTTTCAGTGTGCGGTAAAGCGTGCTGCGGTCGGCATCGGGAAATTCATCCTCGATTTCGGAAAGCGAGTAGGATCGGGCGTTGCTCATCAACAAGTCCAAGACCTGCGCGCGTATGGGCGTGATGCCTACCTTGCGCTCGTACAGAAGTTGATGGATGCGGTCGGTATTCATATTATTGAATCATGTCTAAAAATTGCTGTTCATCCAGAATCTGCACCGTGCCGATTTCTTTGGCTTTCTTCAGTTTGCTGCCCGCTTTTTCGCCCGCCACCAGATAATTCAGGTTTTTGCTGACGGCCGATATGTTTCTGCCGCCGTGCTGCTCTACCAAAGCTTCTGCTTCGTCGCGGGTAAAGAGCGACAGTTTTCCCGTGAACAAAAATGTCTTGCCGCCCAAGGTGTCGGACATCGGTTCTTGTGACTGTTCCGAACGCTGCAACTGCACGCCCTGCTTGCGCAAGTCTTCTACCATGGCAGCGTTGCCTTCGTTGGCAAAGAAGTCGCGCACGCTCTCTGCAATGCGCAAGCCTACATCTTCCACTTGTATCAATTCATCAACCGATGCATTTTTCAGTTCGTCGATGGAGGAAAAATTCTTGGCCAGTTTCTTGGCAACCGTTTCGCCGACATGACGGATGCCCAGCGCATACAGCACCCTTTCAAACGGAACTTCACGCGATTTATCGATGCCGTTGATGATGTTCAGCGCAGACCGCTCGGCCATGCGTTCCAGCGGCAGCAGTTGTTCCTTGGTCAAATGGTAGAAATCAGCCACTGTTTTTACCAAGCCGGCGCGGTACAGCTGCTCGATGGTTTCCGAACCCAGATTGGCAATATTCATGGCTTTTCTGGATACGAAGTGGATCATTTTACCGACCACCTGCGGCGGGCAATGCCATTCATTCGGGCAGAAGTGTGCCGCTTCGCCTTCATTTCTGATCAGTTCTGTTCCGCATTCGGGGCAATGGGTAGCGTAGGCAACAGGCTTCGGATCGGGATTGCGTACGGCGGTATTGACACCGGTAATCTTGGGGATGATTTCTCCGCCTTTTTCTACATAGACGCGGTCTCCCTCGTGCAAATCCAATTTCAGAATGATGTCGGCGTTGTGCAGTGACGCGCGCTTCACCACCGTGCCGGCCAGCAGTACGGGAGCCAAGTTCGCGACGGGAGTCACCGTGCCCGTGCGGCCCACTTGGTAACTGACGCTCAGCAAATCGGTCTCGGCTGTTTCGGCTTTGTACTTATAGGCCATGGCCCAGCGTGGCGATTTTGATGTATAACCCAGCAACTGCTGCTGCCGCAGATTATTCACCTTTATCACAATTCCGTCGATATCGAAATCGAGATCGTGGCGGCTGGTTTCCCAATGCTCGATAAACGCCCGAACTTCATCTATGTTTTTGCAAAGCTTTGCAAAATCGGAAGTATGAAAACCCCAGTTGCGCGCTTTCTGCAACAGTTCCCAATGGCTTTCTGCCGGCAGCTCTTTGCCGATCAACTGATAAAGCACGGCCGAGAGCCCTCTTCTGCGCACCTCGGCGCTGTCCTGCAATTTCAGGCTGCCGCTGGCCGTATTTCGCGGATTCATAAAGGCTTCGTAACCTTCTTCGGCGCGGGCGGCATTTATTTTTTCGAAAGCTATATGCGTCAGGTAAATCTCACCGCGAATGAAAAACTCTGCAGGATAATCGCCGTGCAGTTTTAATGGCACGCTGGAAATGGTGCGGACATTGGCGGTAATCTCGTCTCCGCGAAAACCGTCTCCGCGTGTGACGGCTTCCGTCAACTTGCCGTCGGTGTATTTTAGTGAAATGGACGTACCGTCAAATTTAAGCTCGGCCACAAATTCTACTTCTTCCGTACCCAAACCACGCACGACGCGGTTGTACCAATCATCGATGTCGTCAAAGTTGTAAGAATTGTCCAGCGAGAACATTCGGTATTCATGCTCAACGGTGGGGAAATTCTTGGTAACGCCGCCGCCTACGCGCAGCGTGGGAGAGGTGGCATCGTAGAACTCGGGATGTGTCGCCTCCAACTCGGCGAGTCGACGCAGTTTTTCGTCGAATTCAAAATCTGAGATCGTTGGCCGATCCAGCGTATAATAGTTGTAATTGTGTTGATGAAGCTCGGTGCGCAGGTCTTCAATCTGCCGACGGATGTTCTCTGACATATTTTGACAAAAAACAAATGTAAGCAAAAATGTGCAGGCTATTCGTCCTTATAATCGTCGCGAACTTCGGCGCTGTTGGCGAAACAAACGGGAGACGCAGATTCATTCGGCGGCATCATTCCCGAGTTGTATTGTGCCGATTTTCCCCGCGGGATGCTCAGGCTCTGCCATTTTTCCGCTCGCAAATTCTTCGCTATAAAAACGATCTGGCCGATGTGGTAAGCGTAGTGAGCCACTTGCCGCAGCAGCGCGTCGAAAATGCTGTGTGCCTCGCCACGAATGGTTACGGTCTTTTCTAAGTCGTCATCCGTCAGTTCTGCAAACACTTCATCCAAGATCTGCCAAGCGCTTTCCCAGTCTGCAAGCATCGTAGCTTTATCAGAGTAGGCGTTTTCAAACTCGGTGTCTCTGTTTCGCCAAGGTTTTTCTCCATCTGTCGTGCGGAAATCTGTGAAGCGTGAGCGCATGTTTCCGCAGATGTGTTTTACGACGATAGCGATGCTGTTGCTTCCCTCATCGGGACGGCGGGAAATATCCGAATCGCTCAATTGCGCAAACGCTTTTTCGGCAAGATCTTTATAAAACAGAAATCGCTTTTGGAGGGTGGCTGTCAGTTCCATGATTGTTTTTATACAAAGCAAAACCGCTCCTTGCGGAACGGTTTTGTTGGGTTGACTTTTATTCTTCGTCTTCGTCTTCTTCCAAGTCGTATTTTTCCAGCTCGGCATCGCACCATTTGAAAGCCTCTTCGATGATTTTGGTTGCTTCGTCGGCCAACTGTTCCTCGTTGTCGCCTTCCAAGTCGTCCAGCCACTCCACTTCCTCTTCCTCAACATTCAGGATAAAGCGCGGATATTCTGTGTGAACCACGAACAGATCCTCGGGCATGTCGGTATTGTCGGCCAATAAAAACTTAGGTAGTTTCATAATTTGTAACTTTTAGTATTGTCAATTGTTTCAAAGGTAAAATAAATTTACGGAAAGTATGCGAATGCGTTTGTTTCTCGACGGTTATTTCGCAAACATCTCAGATACCTTCTCCGCTTTCTTGCTTTCGGAATAATCGTAGAAACCTTCGCCGGATTTCACGCCCAATCTACCGGCCGTTACCATATTGACGAGCAAAGGATTGGGCGCGTATTTCGGGTTTTTGAAGCCGTCATACATCACGTTCAGAATGGCAAGGCAAACGTCCAAACCTATAAAATCTGCCAATTGCAGCGGCCCCATCGGGTGCGCCATGCCCAGCTTCATCACCGTGTCGATCTCTTCTACGCCCGCAACGCCGTTGTACAGAGTCTCGATGGCCTCGTTTATCATGGGCATCAGGATGCGGTTGGCCACAAAGCCCGGATAATCGTTGACTTCTACCGGAACTTTGCCAAGCGTTTTTGACATTTCATAAACCGCATCAAAAGTTTCTTTGGAAGTGGAGTAGCCTTTGATGATTTCTACCAATTTCATGATCGGCACGGGGTTCATAAAGTGCATACCGATTACCTTCCCGGGACGCGTGGTTGCGGCGGCAATTTTAGTGATGGAAATAGATGAAGTATTGGTAGCCAAGATGCAGTTCTCGGGCGCCAGTTCGTCCATTTGCTTAAAGATTTTCAGCTTGAGTTCCAGGTTCTCAGTGGCTGCTTCTACAATAAGATCTGCATTGCCGGCTGCGTCTTCCAGTTTGGTAGAGGTGGAAATGTTGGCCAGAGTCTGTTGTTTTTGTTCTTCGGTAAGCTTGCCTTTGGCGATGATGCGGTCCAGATTGGTAGTGATGGTTTTCATGCCGCGGTCTATGGCTTCCTGCGAAACGTCTACAAGGTTTACCGTGAAACCGGTTTGCGCAAACGTATGTGCAATGCCGTTGCCCATGGTGCCGGCACCGATGACTACAATATTTTTCATTTTTGGTTAAGGTTGTTTTTGTGAAGTGAAATATTGATACGCTGCTTTAGAAATGTCAGCAATAACTTTCTCGTTTACGGCTTCGCTTTCCTTGGAGTCTGTAACAAACACGCTGATGGCGTAGCTGCGGCCGTCGGGCAATACAACAAGGCCTGCATCGTTAACGGCGGCGGTCATGCCGTTTTGCGTAGCCGAACTGCCCGTTTTATGTGCAAGAACAGCCTCCGTCGGCAAACCGGCAATCAGTCGGTTTTTGCCCGTGGTGGTGGAAACCAAAGTGTCGTACAAAAACTCCGTGCTGTCGGGCGAGAGCAGATCGCCGTTATAGAATCTGATCAGCGTCTCGGTAACCGAGTTGGCTGTCGACCAATTATTAAACTGATTGTTCCAATTTTCTGCCATGTAAGCTTCGCCGCCCGCAATATTGAAGTCGGTGATTTTTTTGCCGTTGATAAAAGCCTGTACTTTTTCGGGACCGCCGATGAGCCTGATCAAGATGTCGGCGCCGTTGTTATCGCTCTGCGCCACGGTATAAGTCAACAGTTCGATCAGCGGAATCTCAGCGTCACCGATCGGGTATTTCTCTTTCAACGGACTCCACGTGCCTTCTCTCAGTTCCGATGCTTTTACCGGAATCTTTTGGCTCAGGTAAAATCGGCCTCTGTCCACATCGGCCAAAACCGCCATGGCTATGTGAAACTTGAAAACACTTTGCAACGGAACGTGCAAACCGCCGTTCAGTCCGTAATGTAATTCGGGCCGATCGATGGAGCGGACGGCAACCGCAACCGTGGCTTTCTTGCCGCGCGTGATTTTCCTGATGTCGCGCTTTAGATTTTGCCCGAAAAGAATCTGTGAAAAGATCAATAGAAAGAATATCGTTTTTTTCATATCAACCGATAAGATTTAAAATTTTTAGTGCAACCTTTAGTGCCTCGGTGCCGTCCTGCAATGAGACTTCTACGTTTTTATCCTGCGTAATGGCATCTGCAAAGCTTTCCAGCTCGTCCAAGATGGCGTTGTTGGGCTGAATGTTCGGATATTCAAATAGGATTTGATTTTTTTCGCCCTCGGCATTTTCGATAATCATATCGAAGGCCGACGGATTTTCGGGTGCTTCTTTCATGCGGATGACTTCGGCTTTCTTCTCCAAAAAGTCGACTGAAATGTAAGCGTCTCTTTGGAAGAATCGGGATTTGCGCATTGCCTTCATCGATATTCTCGATGTGGTTAAATTAGCCACGCAACCGTTCTCGAATTCTATTCGCGCGTTGGCAATGTCGGGCGTTTTGCTGACCACGGCCACGCCGCTGGCATGTATGCTTTTCACCTCTGATTTTACCAACGAGAGCAGGATGTCCAAATCATGAATCATCAGATCGAGCACCACCGACACGTCCGTCCCGCGCGGATTGAACTCGGCCAAACGGTGGATTTCGATGAACATCGGGTCGTCTATAAACGGCTTGGTCGCAATAAATGCGGGGTTGTAGCGCTCCACATGACCTACCTGTGCCTTGATACCCGACTCATGACAAAGTTCTATGATTTCACGCGCTTGTTCCAAGGTTTGCGTCACGGGTTTCTCTATGAAGAAAGGCAGGCGGTGTTCGATGGCTTTCTTGGCATAATCATAATGGTACAAAGTAGGCGTTACAATGTCCAACATTTCTATACGCGAAAGCAACTCGTTGAAATCCTCGAAATAACGGTAGCCGAATTCTTTTTCCAAACGGCGGCCGTTTTCTGCGTCGGCATCATGAAAGCCGATCAGCTCGTACTTTGGAGATTCGTTCAACAATCTCAAATGGATTTTCCCGAGGTGCCCCGCCCCTACAAGTCCCGCTTTCAACATAGAAATAAAATTTGCGTAAAGATAAGATTTAAGCCTGTAAAATAAATCTTACTGTTCGGGAGCCGACTGCGAATCCGTTCCGAGCTTTTATATCGCGAAGCAGTTTGGTTTTGGCCGGGTTAAATCCTTACTTTTGCGCTATGCTCGATTCGTTTGTTCATAAGGGTAAGCGCAGGCTTCTCATAGATTATCTGCGCGATCATGTGGGAATTGCCGATGAAGCCGTATTGCGCGCAATGAATGAAATACCGCGTCATTTGTTCTTGGAGAGCGTTTTTGAGGATTTCGCTTATGAGGACCGCGCGTTTCCCATTGCTGCCGGCCAAACCATTTCGCATCCGTCGACCGTGGCAGAACAGACCCAACTGTTGCAGTTGAAACCCGGTGAAAAAGTGCTGGAGATAGGCACGGGAAGCGGCTACCAAACGCTGGTTCTCGTGGAGATGAAAGCCACGGTGTACACCGTAGAGCGTCAGAAAGAATTGTTTGATTTCTCGACGCGGATTTTCAGAAAACTGAATCGCGAGCCGCGCTTCCAAAGCTTCGGCGACGGATTTGCAGGGCTGCCCACCTTTGCGCCTTTCGATAAAGTGTTGGTTACTTGCGGCGCCGAGAGCCTGCCAACCGAATTGCTGCGGCAGCTGAAAATCGGCGGCCAAATGGTAATCCCGATCGGAAAGACCGATGAACAGCTTCTATACAGATTTACAAAGGTTTCGGCAACAGAGATCGAGCGTGAAGAATTCGGCAAATATAAATTTGTGCCGATGCTGGCTCAGAAGAATTGATGTAAAGTCAAGCAGAATCAAGACCGCGCATCATCGATGAGTTTTATTACGCTATCTATATGATGTTCGCACAGCAGAAAGAAATCTCCGCATCTGCGTAAACTGTTGAAATCCACTTCCAGTACAATTTCTTTCACTCGGCTGTAATCGTGCCGATGTGTTTTCCGCTTCTTGAAATACCTGCCGCGCTTGGTGTTCAACAGGATTGAAAGACCGAACTCTTCGTCATTGCAAGCGACGGAAATATCGATGCCTTTGTGGTAATCGGTCGCGAGGGAATAGCGCACCGCCTGAAACCGACCGCTCTCTTTCAACAGCAGATAAAAGTGGAAATCTCTTAAGATGGACGGATACGTTCTCAGCAGCCGTGCGCGTACGGCGGCGGCAGGATAGTTTTTTTCTCTGTAAATAACCGGGCCGTTCGTCAGATCTATCTCATGCACCTCACTGTAAGCATTGATGAATTCTTCTTCTGTCGGGACGCTGAGTTTTTTGAACAAGAAATAATAGAAAGCCACGATGGCCGGCGGCAGCTTGGCATTTTCCACCGACGGATCGCATTCCAAGTTCTTGCCGCTGTATGTGAACGACCCGACAAGTTCTTCGACCGATAACGCTGTCAACGGCAACCGACGAACTGCGCAAACTTGGTCGCTCATCAAGCAAATATCGTCGATGTTCTTGGAAAAAAGCCCTTGGTTTCGTTTCGGCATCGTCGGCTTGGTTAGAAATTAA
>WKJB01000329.1_pt1 | contig 10014 bp, 8 predicted proteins | sample 5403331 | NCBI WGS metagenome assembly WKJB01 (sample SAMN13198853, study PRJNA488119) | plastic metagenome | isolation source: water-polyurethane dispersion (WPUD) containing a polyether... | place: Mexico: Mexico City | collected 2016 | reverse complement strand
ACCCACATATCCTTATTTTTTTTTTCAAGATTAAGACGGATTACGATATCAATGACTATGAAATAGGCAAGCGCCACAATCTGGAAATGATAGACGCGCTGGACGAAAACGCCGTACTCAACCGCTACGGAATGCATTACGAGGGCAAAGATCGTTTCACCGTTCGCAAGGAAATTGCCAAAGAGCTTGCAGAGAAAAACTTGTTGGCAAAGTCCGAGGATTACGTCAACAAGGTGGGCACCTCTGAAAGAACGGGCGCGGTGATAGAACCTCGCTTATCCGTACAATGGTTCCTGAAGATGAAAGATTTGGCCGATCCTGCCTTGCGCGTGGTGATGGAGGATGAGATAAAATTCTGGCCGGAGAAGTTCAAAAACACCTACCGCCATTGGATGGAGAATGTCTACGACTGGAACATCTCGCGCCAACTGTGGTGGGGGCAGCAGATTCCGGCGTATTATTACGGCGACGGCGAGGACGATTTTGTAGTAGCCGAAACACGCGAAGAAGCATTGAAACCGGCGCGTGACAAATCCGGAAATCCTCAATTGTCCGATGCCGACTTGCGTCAGGACAACGATGCGCTGGACACTTGGTTCTCGTCTTGGCTGTGGCCCATGTCTGTATTTGACGGCATTTTGGATCCCGACAATAAAGAAATCAACTATTATTATCCCACCAACGATTTGGTCACCGGGCCCGATATCATCTTCTTCTGGGTTGCGCGAATGATTATGTCCGGATTGGAATACAGAAATGAGGTTCCGTTCAAGAACGTATATTTCACGGGGATCGTCCGGGACAAGCAGCGCCGGAAGATGTCGAAATCTCTGGGGAATTCTCCCGATCCTATCGAGCTGATCGATAAGTACGGCGCCGACGGCGTACGCGTCGGGATACTGTTGAGTTCCGCTGCCGGAAACGATCTGCTGTTCGACGAAGACTTGATGGTTCAGGGACGAAATTTCGCTACGAAAATTTGGAATGCTTTCCGCCTTACACAAGGTTGGGAGAAAGAGCAAGATGCAGAGATTCCCGCCGCCTCGGCCGAGGCAATCACTTGGTTCCGCGAACAGTTTGCAAAAGCAACTGCGGAAATGGCGGACCAATTTGCCAAGTTCCGAATCTCCGATGCTTTGCACATTTTGTATAAGCTGATCTGGGACGATTTCTGCTCTTGGTATCTGGAAATTGTCAAACCCGGTTACGGCTCGGCCATCGGTGCAGAAGTTTACCGCCAAACCATGGAGTTTTTCGAGGACCTGATGAAACTCCTGCATCCGTTTATGCCGTTCCTGACAGAGGAAATCTGGCAAAGCATTGCAGAGCGTTCGGCGACTGAAGCTTTGGTAATTTCGCGTCAGAAAGAGATCGGTACGTACGATGCCGCGGTTGTGGAGCAATTCGAGCAGACACAAGAGATTGTTACGGGCATCCGCAACTACCGTCAAAGCAAGAATATCTCTCCCAAAGACAGCGTGGAGATCTTCACCAACGCTGCCAATTTCCATAATGAAGCGGTTATCCATAAACTGGGCAACGTTACTGCCATTTATTTTGAGACGAAGACCGATAAGCCTGCATACAGCTTCTTGGTAGGTTCGGCCGAGCTTTCCGTTCCGTTGAGCGAAAAGCTGGATTTGGACGAAGAACGCCGCAAAACCGAGGAAGAACTGAAATATCTGAAAGGCTTCTTGCAATCGGTCGAAAAGAAACTAGGTAACGAGAAGTTTGTAGCCGGAGCGCCTGCTCAAGTCGTGGAAAACGAGCGTAAAAAGCAGCAGGATGCACTGGAAAAAATCGCCTTGTTGGAACAGAAATTAACCGCTCTTTAATGGACCACATTAAAAATATTGCACGTCTTTTCAATTCATCGGCGGTAGAATCTCCGTTGCTGGAGACCTTTGATGCCGGTGTCTTGGAATTAACATCGGGGCGCTTGGTGGCAAGTGATCCGTTGACCACCCCCGATATTTTGCCGTTCACCACGTTGTTCCCGACGGGCCAATTCAAAACACTGATTCACCGCGAGAGAGAATCGTCATGCGTTGCTTATGCGGAAATTGTTTTCGGCGACGAGAAAATCGAACGCTGGGAAATGGCCCTGACAGACGGTCAGGATTTGACGCAACTTCAAGGCGAGGAAATCTACGGTTATCCCGTAGAGAGCGGAATGGGCTGTCTGATGGACGCCGCTGTGCAAGCGGATTTGCAGAGGCTGGAGCAAGAGATTTATGAGAAGAAAGGTGATGATTTTATGGGGATTTACGAAGAGTTCTTCCATCCGCATTTCTTTCACGAAGACGGTGCCGTGGATCAGTTTGCTCTGCTCAAACCGTACGTAGAGAAAGCCGGCAACTTACTGGCTTTTGAGGCAGGTTACGGCGAGGGCTTTTATGCTTCCTACATCGGTTTTGCGAAAGACGGCCGACCGATGAAGTTGGTTACGGAGTTCATCGAAATTCTATAATCTGCCGATGGACATTATCGCTGCAACCAAGCGCTTTGTAAAAGAGAGTTTGGCCCAAGCCGATGCGTCGCACGATTGGTTCCACATAGAGCGCGTGCTGCGTTTGGCCGAGAAGATTGCCGATAAGACATCGTGCGATAAAACGGTGGTTCGACTGGCTGCTTTGCTTCACGATATTGCCGATGCCAAGTTTCATAACGGCGACGAAGAGATCGGGCCTGCCACCGCCGTTGCGTTTTTAAAAGAACAGAATGTGTCTGCCGATCTAATAGATCAGGTGGAGTTCATCATTCGGCATATCTCGTTTCGCAACCGTATGTCGATACCGAAAGAGTTGCCGATTGAATTCCAAATCGTGCAAGATGCCGACCGCTTGGATGCTTTGGGCGCCATCGGTATTGCGCGCACCTTTCATTTCGGCGGCATGAAGAACAACCTGATTTTCCACCCCGACATCTTGCCTGCTCATAAGCAGTCTCGTGCACAATACACAAAATCAAACGGCACGAGCATCAACCATTTCCACGAAAAATTGCTGCTGTTGAAGGATCTTATGAATACCGACGCGGCCAAAAAAGTGGCAGCGGAACGGCACCGTTTTATGGAAGAATTCTTGGAGCGTTTCCACGCAGAATGGCACGGAGCCGTATAACGGATTGTTTATCTTTGCAAGGTTTATGATTGCAACTCTAATCATTATTTTCATCGCCTTGTGCGTTGCACTGGCACTGACTACGGTAGACCGAGGAAAACCGCGGATGTTTGCGCGTGCCGCTCGTTTGGTCGTTATTGCGGCGACCGTTGCGGCGTTCGGTTATTGGTTTTTCCAACGCAGTTTCGCGGGATTGAGAGAAGATGCACTCTCTGTGCAAGTGATCAACCGACTGCCGCAGCCGATGGATTTTTATAGCATCCGCGTCAACAAAGACGGTAACTTGGCCAAGCACCTCGGCGTAATCCACCCCGACTATTACCGCATTGAATATTTCAACATGGAGGATTCCGATGAGTTTTGGCTTGTCGGTTTCTTGGGGAACGACCGAGTCGCTTATTTTTCTCAGCACCGCGTGCTCAATAAAAATGAGGATCAATTGGTAGAGGTCAATAACTACATTAACCAGAGCCAGAAACTATCGACCAAAGCAGCACGCCAAATTGCCGAGTTGCAGGCGACCAATGTGCGAGAGGCCATTTGGGTAACGCTGGATCTGTTGCTGCTTTTCCTGAATACGGTTTTATTCCTCCGCAGAAAAGCAAAATAAAAAAACCGCATCGTTGGATGCGGCTCTCGGTTTATTTCTTGTTCTTCAACTCTTCTTTGTCTTTATCGCTGGGGTTCCAAACTTTTACCTCACTGTCTTTGTTGAGGCCTGATAAGATCTGAACATTGATGCCGTCACTGCCCCCGAGCGTCACGTATTGTTTCTTGAAGCTTCCGTTGGCTTGCTTCACTTCCACAAAGGCGCGGTCGTTTCCGTTGGTCTGCTTCTCGTACTGAACCAAGGATTCATCCAGCAGCAGAGCGTTTTTTTGGCTGCTTAAGATAATTTCGCCGTTGGCGCTGAAGCCTGCGCGTATATACTCGTTGGTCGGGTTGAAGACATCGGCTTCCAGCGGAAATTTTATGGTGCCGCTCTCGTCTTTGCCTTTGGGCGCTATCAGGGTCAGTCTCCCGGGGAAAGTTTTGTTCTGCAACGCACCGATGATTATTTTCATATCCATCCCTTCTTTCAACTTTCCGGCTTGCGCCTCATCAATTGTTCCTTTGAATATCAGTGAGTTCAGGTCGGCAATGGTACAGATGGTGGTTCCGGGGTTGAAGGCGTTCGCTTCAATAACCTGCGTTCCTTCTTTGACGGGAATTTCCAATACCGTTCCCGCAGATTTTGCACGAACCTGCGTGGTAGCCATGCTTTGCAACTCAGGCGTAGAGCCTGTGCGCACTATTTGCAGGCGTTTCTGTGCTGCGGCCAATTGCTGTTGAGCCAAGCGCTGCTGTTGCTGCACGCTCTCAAATTGCTGCTTGGCCGTTATGTATTCCTGACGCGAGATCACGCCTTGGTCAAAGAGTTTTTTCTGCATTGCATACTGCTGTTGCTGGTTGGCAACATTGGTGCGCGCATTGTTCAGCTGTATCTGCATATTGCTGATGTCTTGCTGTGCATTGTTGATATCCGATACGCTGGGCACAATGCGGATGGTGGCTATCAGTTGTCCCGCCGTTACACGGTCGCCCTCTTTTACACTGATGGTTTGGATGATGCCCGATATATTCGGTTTGATCTCGATCTCCTCGCGCGGCACAATGGTTCCGGTGGCGGTCACCTTATCCTCCAAATCTTGGACAACGGGTTTGCGCGTCAGGAAAGTCTGAGATTCTGCCGAGTTGGATTTTACTAAATAAGAAATACCCGAGAATAACGCAATCAGCAGTATGACGCCGAGCAGTATGTAGAGTATTTTCTTGAATCCGGATTTCTTTTTCATGCGTATCGTTTTTTCTTAAATGCTTTATTCTGTGCGCAGCGCTTCAATCGGTTTTATCCGTACGGCGCGCTGTGCTGGAATCAGTCCGATGACCAAGCCCAGTACCACCATAATGCTCATGGCTGCGAAGACATTGCCGTAATCCACCGTCGGGTTGTAGAACGGAAAACTGTCTTGGTCGCGCGTGGCAGCGTTGAGGATCATCAGAACAAAAATTCCGGAAATGAAACCCAACAGCCCCGAACTCAGGGTTATCACCACCGATTCCAGAAGTATTTGGTTTCGTACCTCGCCGGGTTTGGCGCCCAAGGCGCGTCTGATTCCTATTTCTTTGGTTCGCTCGGTTACCGTAATCAGAAGAATGTTGGAAATGGCAATGACGCCCGCCAAAATGGTGAGCGTACCTACGATGATGGTAAGAAACTGCATGCCTGCTAAAAAGCCCGTTAACTTCTTGAATTCTTTACCAAGGTTGAAGCTGCCAAAGGCGTTGGTGTCTTCCGGCGAGGCGCCGTTTATTTGCTTCAGTTCTGTTTTCACCTGTTCTTCCACCACATTTACGTCGGCGTCGGGTTTACTGACAATCGCAAAGAAATCTACCTTGTCACCCGTATTGTACAATTTGGCGAAAGTGGTGAACGGAATGAAGGCCGTTTGATCGCTTGTCAAACCTCCGCCTCCTTGTTTCACGCGAAAAACGCCCACTACATTGAAGAAGATGCCGTTGAGGTTGACCGATTGGCCTATGGGGTTTTCATTCTTCTTCGATTCAAACAGATTCTTATAGATTTCTTCACCGATGACAATCACGTTTTTTCTGCCGGCGATATCGGCATCGTTGATATATCTGCCGTAAACCAGCTTCTTTTCAGAAATTTTATTGCCGACGGGAAAGTCACCGGTTATGCTGTAACGCGCCTGTTTGCCGCTTCTGGATATGGTTTCGCCGCCGCTGCCGAACATGCCGCGCGAGTTCTGTGGAGAAATGTAGTCTATCTGCGGAATGGCCTGCTGCAATCTGTCGATATCTTGCAGATGCAGTTCCATCAGTCGGCCTTTCGGGAAGCCGTTGTACGGAATGTTGGTGCTCTGCGCCCACAGAAAAATGGAATTGGTGGCAAAACCCGAGAAGAGTTTGTCAAAGCCGTTCTCCATTCCCTTTGCCGCACCCAGCAGCGTCACATACAAGAACATGCCCCAGCCCACACCGATCATGGTGAGGAAGGTGCGCAGCTTGTTGTTGCGCAGCGAGTGGTAGATTTCTTGCCAAGTGTCTCTGCTGAAAAGAATGGACATTTCTTAAAAATTATTGCAGTGCGGGTTACTCATTTCTCAACGCTTCTATCGGTTTTATGCGTGATGCTTTATAGGCCGGGACGAAGCCGGCAATCAATCCGGCGAAGATCAGACAAAAGAAGGCAATGGCAATCAATCCCCAGCCCACGCCGGGATCGGTGATAAAATACTTGACCAAACTATCGCCCAACAGCCGCAGTGTCAATACACCGATGCCGACACCTATCAGGCCCGATACCACCGTTATTACCACACTCTCTTGGATGATCAATCCCACAATGCTCGACGGTTTTGCGCCGATGGCTTTGCGCACGCCTATTTCACGCGTCCGTTCTTTCACAATATAAACCATGATATTGCTGATGCCAATGATGCCGGCAATTAAAGTACCGAGGCCGATGAAGCCTACCACGACGGCAATTACAAACATAAACTGAACTGTTGTTTCGTTCTCCTTTGCACGGTTCACCACAATCACCGCTTGCTCGTCATCGGGCGAAACCTTGTGTTGCGCTTTTATCTCGCGTTCCAGATCCTCGCCGAAGGCCACCGCTTCAGCGGGCTTGAGGTCTTTGTTGTAGGTCAAAAGAATCGAGCTCAGCGTGTCGGAGCCTTTCTTCATTTGTTGAAGCGTGGAGATGGGCACCACGACTACGCGCTCCTCGCGGTCGCCGCCCTCGTCGGAAAATACGCCGATAATCTTAAACATGGCGCCGTTCATATCTAATGTTTGACCGATCGGGCTTCCCCTCCGCACCATATCGCGTTGAATCAGTCGCCCGATGACGGCCACGTTGTGTTTTTCTTTGACGTCTCGCTCAGAAATGTAGCGGCCGTCAACCAGATTGCGTTCTTCTATTTGTTGATCGTCGGGTGTGGCACCGATCACCGAGTAATTGCCGCTTTCTCTGCCGTATTTCACCAACATATTGGTAGAGTAGCGCGGGCTGGAATATTCAATTTTTTCGGGAGCCGTTTCGGTAACCGTTCGGTAAGATTGATTGTTCAGGCTGACCTCACGATCGGCTTGCAAGCCCTGATAAGCAATGGAAGTTTTCCCCGTGAAAATCTGTATCAGGTTGGCAGCGTCGCCTGCGAAGGCCGTGTTGAAGGTGTTCTGTATTCCGTTACCGATGCCGAACAGCACAATGAAAATGAAGAGTCCCAGCGCCACCGTAAAACCCGAGAGCACCGTACGCAACACGTTGCTGCGGATGGAACTGAATATTTCTTGCCAGCGGTCGATGTCGAACATTTCGTCAGATTAAAACGTGTTGCCGGATAAATTCATCTTTCTCGATGATGCCGTCCTTCAGTTCTACATTGCGTTTGGTTTGTGCGGCTACCTCGGCTTCGTGGGTAACGACGACTATGGTTTTGCCTCCGTCATTAATTTCTTGCAGAAGCTTCATAATGTCGTGCGTGGTTTTGGAATCCAAAGCGCCCGTGGGCTCGTCGGCCAAGATAACCTTCGGGTCGGTGATCAACGCTCTGGCTATGGCCACCCGCTGTTTCTGCCCGCCGGACATCTCTGCAGGCAGATGATTCGCCCACTGTGCCAAACCCACTTTTTCCAAGTATTGAAGCGCTTTTTCATTCCGCTCCTTTCTCGAAACTTTTTGGTAGTAGAGTGGAAGCGCCACATTTTCCAGCGCCGTTTTGTAATTGATGAGGTTGAACGATTGAAAGATGAAGCCCAGGAACCGGCTGCGGTACTCGGCGGCTTTTATTTCCGACAGATTTTTTATCGGCACACCGTCGAGCTCATAGATGCCTGAATCGGCTTCGTCCAAAATGCCGATGATGTTCAGCAGCGTAGATTTGCCCGAACCAGATGAACCCATGATGGACACAAACTCGCCCGCACCGATATTCAGGTTGATCCCCTTCAATACATGCAGTTTGGATTTGCCGGTGTCATAGCTTTTGTTTAGGTCTTCAATCCTGATCATCTCCGGTGTTTTACAGTTAGTGCGCCACAGTCTGCAATTGTTACATTTCGGGTCATAAACAACGGCCGGGTTATCGCCGCGCTTGATGCTAATTTGTGGATAAGTTTTTTAATGCCGTGCCCGTGCGGATTGCCGTGAGTTTTACCGTTCTGGGCCCTGCGTCGGGTTTTGGTTTGGCGTCTTATTTTCTAAATTTGCTCATGTTCTGTGCGAACTGTTCAGCGTAAAAATGTAACACCTTTTCAATTTATAAATATGGGGATTTTTGATAAACGAATTAACTATAAACCGTTTGAATATCCGGAAGTTCTGAAGTTCATAGACGCCATCAACAAATCTTTCTGGGTGCATTCCGAAGTAGATTTTACGGCCGACATCCAAGACTTCCACAGCCAGCTGGAGCCGCATGAGAAAAATGCGGTGAAAAACGCCCTATTGGCCATTGCACAGATAGAGGTTTCTGTAAAGACTTTCTGGGGAAATCTGTACAACCACATGCCGAAGCCTGAACTAAACGGCTTGGGCGCAACTTTCGCCGAGTGTGAGTTCCGCCACAGCGAGGCTTATTCGCGTCTGCTGGAAGTGCTGGGTTACAATGACGAATTCATGGCGGTGATAGAGATTCCTGCCATTCGTGAGCGTATCGAATTCCTGTCAAAAGTTCTGAAGAATGCTAACTCTACAACGGCAAAAGAATATGTTTCGTCTCTGTTGTTGTTCAGCATCCTGATCGAGAATGTTTCTCTGTTCAGCCAGTTTGCGATTATTCTGTCGTTCACGCGTTTCAAAGGCTTTATGAAGAATGTGTCGAATATCATTGCGTGGACTTCGGTGGATGAGCAAATCCACGCCAACGCCGGTATTTACCTCATCAATAAAATCCGCGAGGAGCAACCCGAGCTTTTGACCGACGAAGACATCGAGCATATTTATGATTTGGTTGATGATTCGGTAGAACTTGAATCTCGTATTCTGGATTGGATTTTTGAACTGGGTGAAATCGACAATATCTCCAAAGAAAACCTGTTGAACTTCATGAAATTCCGCGTGGACGACTCATTGAAAAAGATAGGAATGACGCCGCGCTACAATGTAACGGCCGAGCAATACAAACCGATGGTTTGGTTTGAAGAAGAAGTCTTCGCCAACTCGATGGACGATTTCTTTGCCAAGCGCCCGGTGGACTACACCAAGCACGACAAGAGCATTACGGCGATGGATTTGTTTTAAGCTTGTCCACAATTCTGTACATGACTTTAAACGAGAATCAGCCAGGGCGGGGAAGCGACATCTCAGCCTTTAACGAGAGTTCGCCCACTAGCTATTGGATTTTTCAATGCAGCCCAAAAGCATTTGATATTGAGACAGCGTTGCGAACAGGAGTACTGGACGACTGGACCATTTCGGCTCATAAGGGCAGAATCAAAACTGGCGACAAAGTCATTATCTGGGTTACAGGTGAAAACTCTGGCTGTTACGCGTTAGCGGAGATTGTCTATGAACCGCGAATAGTTGATTCTTCCGATGATGACAGTTTATGGAAAGTTGAAAACACGAACTCGCTTAAGGCTGGCATCCGCATTACGCACAATTTGGTAGAGCGCCCTATTCTTAAAGAGAATATCGCTAATATCCCGGCGTTGTCAGATCTGAAAGTTGGCAATCAGGGAACGAATTTTACCGCGACGGAAACCGAATTTGAGGTGCTGCGCAGGATAGCAGAAAATAATCCATCTGCTCGTTACTGGATTTACGCACCGGGAGAAAACGCAAGATTGTGGGACGAGTTTTATGATAACGGAATCATGG
>WKJB01000328.1_pt1 | contig 10021 bp, 7 predicted proteins | sample 5403331 | NCBI WGS metagenome assembly WKJB01 (sample SAMN13198853, study PRJNA488119) | plastic metagenome | isolation source: water-polyurethane dispersion (WPUD) containing a polyether... | place: Mexico: Mexico City | collected 2016 | reverse complement strand
GAACACTTGGGGAAGTAGAAAACTTTTACTCTTTTTTACTCTTTTTGATAGTAGGGCGTTGCAAACGCCCTGTTTATCGCACTTTGTAAAACTTGCAGAGAGGAAGGGATTCGAACCCTCGATAGCCTTTTGAGCTATACACACTTTCCAGGCGTGCGCCTTCGACCACTCGGCCACCTCTCTATTATTAAGATTGCAAAAGTAGAATTTTTATTTTTATCGGGCAAGGCTTAGCTCATCTCTCCGCGAAGATTTTGCGCAAAAGATTCCCGAAAGCTTCCCGGATAATTCGGATTGCCTATGAGGTGCATGCATTTGGCCAACGCGCTCTCCACCGTCAGATCTTTTCCGCTGATGGCACCTATGCGGTTGAAGATGTTGCTGTTGCTGTATTTGCCGAAACTGATCTCGCCCGACGTACATTGCGATATCACCACAATTTCCACTCCCAACTTTCTGACGCTTTGTAAAATGTTTTCGGTGTCGGCATCGGAAAAGATGGTTCCCGTACCGTAAACCTGCAAAATCAAAACCTTGATCCCCGACCCCCAAGCAAAACTAACGAGGTAGTTCAACTTCATTCCCGGGAAAATCCTGAGCAAAAAAACTTCATCGGAGAGGTGAAGATCTATGCCGAAACTTTCCTCCTGCGGTGCTCTGTACAAAACGGGACGATCGACATCCAAGTGCACCCCCGACTGTCCAAGGTGCGGATAATTCGGACTTTTGAATGCGTCGAAATACTCGGCGCTGGCTTTCATTGATCGGTTGCCGCGCAGCAGTTTGTACTCAAAATACAGCGCAACTTCCTGTATAACGGCCTCATCGTTCTCATAATAACTTGCGTAATAAAGTCCCGTCAGCAGATTTTCTTTCGCGTCGGTACGCAGGTCGCCGATCGGCAATTGAGAACCCGTCAAAATCACCGGTTTGCGCAGACCTTTCAGCATAAAGCTCAACGCTGACGCGGTATACGCCATGGTGTCGGTGCCGTGTAAAATCACAAAGCCCGAGTATTCATCGTAATTGTCGGCTATAATGCGAGCGAGTTGCCGCCAATGGTCGGGACCTACATCGGAAGAATCCAACGGTTCGGGAAACTGCTCCAGAGACACTTGACATTCCAGCGAATCCATTTCCGGGATCTTAGCAGCGATGCCCGCAAAATCAAAAGCCTTGAGGCTGCCCGTTGCATAATCTTTTTCCATGCCGATGGTGCCACCGGTATAGATCATAAGAACTTTGCGCTTCATGTTTCAAAAGTAAGCCTTATCATTTTCAAAAGAAAAATATTATCTGAATATTTGCAGAAAGACAGCAGAATGGAAGAGCGGCAGAAGCTTTATGATTATTTGAAATCTTTTTTGACGGAGGAGCGTTTGGCGAAGATTGAACAGTACGCAACCCAAAGTTCGGACTTTGTGCTGCCGGTGATGGAAGATATCTATCAGTTTCGCAATGCGGCTGCCATCGTACGTTCGGTGGAAGCCTGTGGTTTCCACAGAATTGTGGCAATGCAAGACCGTAATAATTTCAAACCCGAATACAAAGTAGCGCGCGGTGCCGACACTTGGGTGCAGGTTGACCGTGTCGAACGAAATATAGAGACATTGCAAAATCTCCGTGCGGAAGGCTACCGGATTGTGGCCGTATCGCCCGAGAAAAATGCTACGGCCTTGCCCGATTTTGAGATTAATGCTCCCACGGCTTTGCTCTTCGGTACCGAGTGGCAGGGAGTTTCGGACGAGATTCTCGATGCTTGTGACGAAACTCTGATGATCCCGATGTATGGTTTTACCAAGAGTTTCAATGTCTCTGTTGCGGCAGGAATCTGCATGTACGAACTCAAGCAGAAACTGCTGCGGTCAGGTATCGATTACCTCTCAGATGATGAGAAGCAATTGGAATTGAAGATTCGCTGGGCCGTCAACAGCATCCGCAGTGGAGACGAAGTGTTGTCGCATTACTTGGCTAACCGGTCAACCGTTCATTAAGTTGTAAGACCAAGCGGCCAAAAAGACGCCCGCCGTCTCGGTGCGCAAACGTTGCGACCCCAAGCTTACAGCGGTTATATTGCGCTCGGCCAACAGTTCTATTTCACCGGTGCTGAAATCGCCCTCGGGACCTACGAGGAAGCTTATTCTTTCTGCCGGTTCGATGGCGTTCAGCGGAAGTCGTTGCAGAGATTCATGGCAATGCGCTACATAGGTGGTGGCACTGTCCACGGTATTTATAAAGTGGTCGAATCTTGCAGGATCATTTACTTTCGGGAAGTGGAACCGCAAACTTTGCTTGGAAGCGGCAATTACCTGCTTTTGAATTTTCTCGATGTTCAAATGCTTGCGCTCCGTTTTCTCGGTCATCAAAAAGCTGATCTCGGACACGCCCAGCTCGGTGGCTTTCTCGATGAAGAATTCGGTACGGTCGATATTCTTCGTCGGCGCGATGGCCAAATGCACATAAAGCGGAAACGCGGGCAAGTTACGCTCGATGCTTTCCGGTTCAAACAAAACCTTCTTTCCTTCCAAGATCAGGTGTCCGTGTGCAAGGTTTCCCAAACCGTCGGTTACTGCAATCCTGTCGCCGCCGCGCATCCGCAAGACTTTGACAATGTGCTGCCGGTCGTCATCTGCAATGGTAACGCTGTTGTTGTCTATTTTGCCGTAGAATAGTTTCATGGTGTAAGGGTAAGAAGCCGCGAAGCGGCGCAATCTACGAAAAAGTGAGTAAATACCGATTCCCAATACCCAAGCCGCGAAGCGGCGTAATCCAATAGCCTTTGTATCGAATTCAAGAAAGACAACATAGCCGCGAAGCGGCGTTATCAAATAGCAAAGGGTAACGCCCTTTGTATGCGAAGCGGCGTAATCCAATAGCCTTTGTATCGAATTCAAGAAAGACAACATAGCCGCGAAGCGGCGCTATCAAATAGCAAAGGGTAACGCCCTTTGTACGCCAAGCGGCGTTATCAAATAGCGAAAGGTAACGCCCTTTGTATGCGAAGCGGCGTTATCAAATAGCGAAGGCTAAAGCCTTTGCTTGTATGCGTTTATGCCTCGACCGCAACTAAATGAGTAGTTTGTCAATCCCAAACATACCTTTCGTCATAATCGGCATCATATTTATTCAAGATTTTTCTAAATTCCATTTCAAATGGCATTTTTAAATGATGCTGTTTTTGTTGTTGTATATATTCTACAACGACATTAATTTGATTGGGGTTTACGGAAAAAGCACCGTAGCCGTTTTGCCAATAAAAACTTGAATAGACGAGACCTTTTGTCTTGATCCATTTAGAGGAATGAGATTTTACCTCCTCAATCAGTTTCGATAAACTTACTTTCTTCGACAACATACACAGAATGTGAACATGATTGAGATATCCGCCTACTTGTAAAGGTTGACATTCTAAGTTCTTGCAGATTCCACCGAGATACGAGAACAGTTCTTCTTGTATAGATTCATCAATCAAGTTCTCTCTATGTTTGGTGGAGAAAATAATGTGAATGTAGTTTTGAACCAGTGATTGACCCATGTCGTTGTTTGCAATTTTATTATCCGTTCTAAGATAAGCATTAACGACTTGCAAAAGTTTATAGTGGAATGGCGCCGCTTCGCGGCTCGCCTCGCATTCTCTCATCCTCTCGCTTCACCCACCCAACTCCTCCGTCAAATCGTATCGCGCCGTCGCCGATACAGACAGATCGGCGAATTCTCCGCGGTCGAACTTTAGTCTCGCCACCATGGCAATCATGGCAGCGTTGTCGGTGGTGTACTCAAACTTCGGAATGTAAATGTTCCAATTTTTTTCATCGCCGATTTTCTTAAGAGCTGCGCGCAACGCCGAATTTGCAGAAACGCCACCCGCTATCGCTATTTCCGAAATGCCGAGGTCAGTAGCTGCTTGCATCAATTTATCCAGCAATATATCTACAATGTCTTCTTGAACAGAGGCGCACAGATCGGCTAAATTCTCGGCGATAAAAGCATCGTTTTTTTTCAGTTCCTTTTGGATGAAATACAAAACCGATGTTTTGATTCCGCTGAACGAATAATCGTAACCGTCGATTTTGGGTTTGTTGAATCGGAAACGGCCGGGGTTGCCGCTCTGTGCCAGTTTATCGATGATCGGACCTGCGGGATAATCAAGCCCGAAAATCTTTCCTATTTTGTCAAAGGCTTCGCCGGCGGCATCATCGGTGGTTTTGCCGATAATTTCCATATCGAAAAAGTCTCGCACCAAGACAATCAGCGTGTGTCCGCCGCTCACCGTCAAACATAGAAACGGAAACCTTGGCGGTTTAGGGTTGGCATCGTCGATGAAATGCGCCAGGATATGAGCTTGCAAATGGTTCACCTCAATCATCGGAATATCCAGCGCCATCGAGAGAGACTTGGCAAACGAAGTCCCCACCAGCAGTGATCCCAACAGACCGGGGCCGCGGGTAAAGCCAATCGCTTGCAGGTCATTTTGTTGTATATTTGCCAGGGTCAAGGCTTTGGCGACTACGGGGATGATATTCTGCTGATGCGCGCGCGACGCCAGCTCGGGCACCACGCCGCCATATTCGTTGTGTATGCTTTGCGTGGCGGCGATGTTGGACAGAATCTTATTGCCTGAAATTACCGCAGCAGACGTATCGTCGCATGAGGATTCGATGGCTAAAATTAGAGGCTCACTCATAGAATGGCAAAGATAAATAATAATCAAAATAAAGAAGAAAAAGGAAAGTCTCTCGGTCGGCAGGTAACCGACGCTGTGGGCAAAGCCGCGGGCCAAGTGGGCAAAACCGCGCAGCAGGGTATGGACTTTGCCGAGGAGGTAGGCGAGCAGATACAGAAAGACGTCACCAGTTACACCTGGTGGGCAAAATTGCTGCTGATTCTTTTCTACGGCGGTTTGGGTTTGATCGGTCTGTTTTTTCTGGCGCTAAACCTTCCCGCGACCAAGCGTTATCTGGCAGGCCAGGCGTTGAAGATTGTAAACAGTGATTTCCAGGCGCAGATGAAAACCGAGGATATCGAAGTGAATATCTTCGGCGATGTCATTGTGCATAATTTAGAGATCAAAGACCACCACGGCCTCAACTTTCTGACGGCGGAAGAGTTTCAAGCCAACACCGACTGGTTCTCCATCATCAAAAGCCCCGACGATATCAATTTCCACAAACTCACCTTCCATCGGCTCGATCTCAAGGTCATAACCTACAAAGGCGAAGACCAGGACAACTTCACGCTTTACCTTGACAAATTCAGTTCGGATAAGAAAAAGAAAGAGGGCGTTTTCCACCTGAACACGCGCGTGGATATCATCGACAGCAAGGTTTCCATTCATAACAGGAATCATCCCGGTGACGAAGGCAAATGGTTGACCGCCGAAAATGTGAATTTGCGCGTACCGGTATTAAAGGTAGAGGGAGCCGATGTGACCGGGCGCATCAACAACCTGACATTTACCACCTACCGCCGCGGCAAGAGTCACTTTGTCGATACATTCTCTGCAGATGTGGCATTGACACACAAATTGCTGTCGGTTAAGGGTTTGACTTTCAATACAGACAGTTCATTGTTGATGGGCGATATCGTCTTCAACTTGGATCCGCAAACCGGTTGGTCGGATTTTACCGATAAAGTGGCTTGGGACATGCATCTGAAACCGGGCAGCCTGATCAGCGGCAAAGACCTTAACTACTTTATGGCCGATTGGGACAATAATGCGCCCGTTTCGGTGTCGGGTGATATGCACGGCCCGCTCAACAACTTTACGCTGCGCAATTTCCTGATTCGCTCAAAAGATGTAAACCTGCGCACGCCGTCGGCTAATTTTCGGGATTTGCTGAAAGGCGGTTTCCAAATCCGGACCAACCTGATTTCCACCGACCTGACGTACCAAGGTTTAAAAGCGATTTTGCCTCGGTTCATAACCAAAAAGATGGGTGATTTCCCCGAGGTTTTCAGCCGCATCAAATACAACGGCGCAGCAAGCGTTAATCCCAATGCCATTGTCGCCAAAGGCAATTTGATCACAGGAATAGGCCAAGCCGTGGCAGATATCACGTTGACCGATTACAGCTCCGATTGGCCGCGCTACCGTGGGACTGTTGACGTAAAAGATCTGAATGTTACCGCGCTTACCGAGAATAAACAGGTGGGCCTCATCACCGGTCACATAGTATTGGACGGCCGCGGCCTGGACGTGAATACAATGTCCGTCCGTACTCGGTCGGACATCAGCCGTATCGAACTCTTGGGCAAACCCGTGCACAATGTTGTGGTAAACGGTGAGATGATCCGTCGCCGTTTTGACGGCACGGTAAAAGTGCGCGATGCCGAGATCGCGGGAGATGTAAGCGGAATTATAGACTTCAGTACGCCGAGAATCTTTGCCGATATCCGCAGCAATATCGACCATTTTAACCTGAATTATTTCGGGCTGAAGTCGGGCGAAGCTGTCTCCGTGGCGGGTGGTTTCGACGGTAAAATTTCGTTCAGCGATATCAATGACCTGAATCTCGACGCGCGGCTGGAAAACCTGAGTTACAAGACGGGCAAGCAACGCTATAATATTCCCGATGCGGCCGTAAAAGCCTTTTTGCAAAACAACCAACGGATTGTCTCCTTAGACGCGCCGGGCGTGGTGCAGGGCGAGATCAGCGGCTATTTCAACCTTGGTGATTTGGCGGCGATGGTGGAGAACGGCATCAACGGCGCGCTGGCAGGTTATCGTCCGACGAGGATTTATAAAGGCCAAAATTTCAGTTTTGATTTCAACGTTCAACAACAGCTTGTGAATTTATTGTTGGACGATGTGCGCATTCCTCGTGGCGCACGCATCAGCGGCAATTACTCGGGGACGGGAAATGACCTTGTCTTGGACGCCGATGTGCCTTACCTGAAATACATGATGCTGAAACAGGAGGAAATTACCGAGGCAGACCGAGCACTGGCGCGCAGCAATCCCGACTACAGTTTGAGCAATATTGCGGTGACGCGGGACAGTATTATGGCAGACAGCGTCCGCTTGCAAATAAACACGGCGTTGCCTAACGAGCAGTTGGCGCTTAGGTTCAGCCGTGCGCAATACGGCACCAATTTGATCAAGAATTTCAGAGTTGATGGCGAAAAAGATGATGCCGACGTACTGCACTTAAAAAGCAGATTCCTGATGGGCAGCGATGATGACGAGTTCGATGAATCCCTCGGAAATTATGCCATCAATCTGAGTCAAAAAACAGCAGCGAACGGTGACATCGAATTACGCTTCGAGCCTACGCAGGTAAGTGTCAATCGTTTTACGTGGACGGTGGATACCTCGCCCGAGCGCGACCATTCCATTGTGTACCACAGAGCGCATAAGGATATCGAGATAAATAATCTGCGCTTGTTTTCAGGCGAGAGCGAGCTTTTCATCGATGGTCTTTTCCGCGACGGCAAAGATTTCCGAGCGAACCTGGAAGTGAGAAGCCTGGATTTGGCCAAAGTACTGTCGCTGCGTCCCGGAGATTCGGGCACGGACATCCGCGGTGTGGCCAACGGTACGGCGTCCTTAGTGATGAGTGAGAACAATCTGGAGCCGGTGGTGGACATGCGCATAGATAATATCGTCATCAACGGCGAAGAAATCGGCAATCTGTTTGTCACCGCGAAGAACAGCGAAAACAAGAATATCTTTGATCTCACGGCGCGGATAGAGTCGGGCGAGTCGGGCATCATCGGGAACAATAAATTGATGTTGCACGGCACCATCAACAACAATACAGCATCTCCTACGCTGGACATCACCTCGGAGTTGAAAGATTTCAATATGGCGTTTGCAGGCCAGTTTGTAAGAGAAGTTTTCAGCAACGTTCGCGGCAAGGCCACAGGCGAAGTGCGCATCAACGGACCGCTGCGCGACTTGAATTACAGCGGCGATATCAATATGCGCGGCCTCGGTTTCAAACTGAACTTTACGGGCGTTGATTATTCTTTTGAAGATACCGTCATCCCCGTTTCGCGTGGTTTTGTGCAGCTCAATAATCTGGTAATGCGCGACGGCCGCAACAATTCGGGCGGTACGGTGTCGGGAGCTATTCAGTTCGAGACGCTTTCGTCCATGGGGGTCAACCTCATCGTGCGGTCGGATAATTTGATGCTGCTCAACACAACGCAGAAAGACTTCGACACTTTCTGGGGGCGAGTTTACGCGCGCGGTGATATTTTTATCTCTGGGCCTGTCACTTCACTCAATATCGATGCCGACGCCGCCGTTCTAAGCGGCAGTGAGTTTACGTTGAACAGCAGTTCCACCTCATCGGTAGAAGAGTTTAAAATGTTGAGATTCTTGGAGGTGGACGATGCCGGCCAAGTGATTGTTGCCAAGCGCGAACGCAGCGGCGCGAATATGAACATCAACCTGACGTTGGACATCGACCGCAATTCTACCGTGAATGTATTGGTGGGCGAGGACGTGGGCGACATCAGCGTGCGCGGTGCGGCGGACAACTTACGCTTCAGCATGAAACGAAGCGGACAGATGAGCATGACGGGCAGCTACTTTGTAGACAACGGTACCTTCGTTTCCAAAGCTATTTTGGAACGTACCTTCCAAATCAGAAAAGGCAGCAACATCGCTTGGGACGGTGATGTTCTGGATCCTACGCTAGATATCACCGCAGATTATTTCAGACTTGTTTCCAACGCGGGTGAATACCTGAATGTGGGGCAACTGCAGCCACTTAATGTGCAACTGCAAACACGTATCACGCAAAATATGAAAAACCCGAAGGTCAGCTTTGACATTATGGTTCCCGACGCGTCCAGCCAAATACGCGAAGCTCTGGCGTTCAAGATGACCACCGAGGACGAGAAAATCAAGCAATTCGGGTCGGTACTGGCGCTCAGCAGTTTCAACACATCGGGCACCGATATAATCGGCACATCGTTGGCAACCACCGGCTACAATGTGCTTTTCAAACAGCTGGCCGGCGTTTTCAACACCATCAGCAATGACTTCCAAGTGGATCTGGATTACATCCGCGGAGATCAAGCCTCCAATAGCGGCGACCGTGCGAATACAAGTGTAAGCTTTGTGCTCTCGCCGCGCGTGACCGTAAAAACCGGACTGGGCGTACCGATTACGCGTACGGCGGATACACGGAATGACTACCTCTCGGGCGAAGGAATTATAGAATACGATATGTCTCGCCGCAATGACGGCAGCCTGGTGGCCCGGGTGTATTCCAAACCGGCAAATATAGGATTGGTAATGGGTACCAATGCCAACGCCAACCAAACCTACGGCGCAGGGGTGGCCTACAGCAGAAGCTTTCAAAGAATTTTCGGCAAACGCACCAAGAAAGCATCGCGCCGAAAAAGGGAGGTGTTGCCACCGCAACCGGCACCCGCAGCGGATTCTGTCAATAATTGATATTTGTAGTGTTATGCATAACAGTGTTGTTAATAAATCATAAAGAAATGCATCGGTTTTCAGAATAAAATAAAAACCACTATTTTTGCAGAATATTTAAAAGAACATTCTGTAATATCTTAAAAATCGAAATAATGAATTATCAGCTTGATGACGTAGATAAGAAGATCCTTAATTATCTTGTCGCCAACACCAGAATGCCGTTTACGGAGATTGCCAAATTGATGGACGTTTCTGCAGGTACCATTCACGTTCGGGTGAAGAAAATGGAAGATGCGGGCATCATTCTCGGTTCCTCACTCAACATTGACTACGGCAAACTGGACTATCATTTTACTGCATTCATCGGTGTGCTGCTTACAAAGTCAAACCGCACACAAGATGTTTTGAAAGAGCTTTCCGCTATCCCCAACGTTATTGAGGCCAGCGTGATCTCGGGCAAATACAACATCTTCTGCAAGATCAAAGCAAAAAATACCGAAGATGCCAAGAGAATCATCTATCAGATAGATGACATTCAAGACGTTATGCGCACAGAGAGTATGATCTCGATGGAAGAATACCTGAGCGACAAAAACCGCTTGATCGACGCCATCATTAAGTAAGATTAAT
>WKJB01000327.1_pt1 | contig 10030 bp, 4 predicted proteins | sample 5403331 | NCBI WGS metagenome assembly WKJB01 (sample SAMN13198853, study PRJNA488119) | plastic metagenome | isolation source: water-polyurethane dispersion (WPUD) containing a polyether... | place: Mexico: Mexico City | collected 2016 | reverse complement strand
AAAGGCAGTGTGCGTATATCGCCATTCGCCGCTCATAGCTCACCGATCATCATACAACCAGGTGAGCAAGTGATTGCCCGAGATGGTAACTTCGACAAGATTAAAGTTGATGTCGCTGCGGCGACTGCTTGGAAATCAGGCAAGTTTAATTTTGACGGAAAGTCATTCCGTCAAGTGATGAACGAAGTATCCCGTTGGTATGATTTGGAGGTTGTATACGACGGTACTGAACCCGGTGGACAGTTGGTGGGCGATGCTTATCGAAATCAGAACCTTTCCATTGTGCTCGGCATGCTGGATGTGCTGGAAATCGATTATAAATTAGATGTTTCTAAACGTAAATTAACCATATACGGTACGAAAGGAGGTAGTCGGTAGCTGTTATCAGGTGATAATCTGGAAGACGAGAACCTAAAAGAACAATATACAGAAAAGTGACGTTAGACTGGCGTCAAAAAAACAAGGGAAGTGCGACCAACACCTCCCTCAAATAGTCTGGATTGAGCTTAATAGATTATGAACCATCCAAAACTTTTCAAAGTTAATGAATAAGTATTACTTATTGAGGGTAATGAGGTTACTTATACTCTTTTTGCTGGCAGGCCTTATGCATGTCAGTGCTGCAACCAATGCACAAACCGTCACGTTAAAGGGCGATCAGCTGTCACTAAAAAGCATACTGCAAGCTATTCGTCAGCAGGCGGGCTACACGATATTTACCGCTAAGCATATTTTAAAGGACACTCATCCCGTCACGATTGATGTCAAGGACATGCCTGTTGATAAATTTTTGGCAACAATTTTCGCCGATCAACCATTGGAAGCTACGATTGAAGACAAGACCATTATTATCAAAAGGAGGTATAACACTAAGGACACCTTGAGTGAAACACCCTTGGTGTTAGTATCGCAACAACAGGTGGTCAGTGGTAGGGTCACTGATGAGGAAGGAAATTCACTGGAAGGAGTGACCATCGTGTTGAAAGGTACAACTTCCACCACCACGACAGACGCTAATGGAAACTATCGGATTGTCCTTCAAGGAAGTGGTAATGTGCTGGTCTATACGATGCTTGGTTTTGAGACCTCTGAACAGGCAGCTGATAACAGGATAGTTGTGAATGTTTCCCTAAAAGCCTCCATGAGTGATTTGGACGAAGTCGTGGTGGTTGGCTATGGGGTACAGCGGAGGGAAACGGTCACAGGTTCGGTTTCTACGGTCAAGGGCGATGAATTGAGTATTGCCCCGGTAGCAAGTACTTCAACTACACTTGCAGGTCGCCTGCCGGGCTTGATTTCATTCCAGCAGCAGGGGCTTCCGGGTGCAGATGGTGCAAATATACAGATACGTGGATTTGGGAGTGCCCTGGTAATTGTTGATGGGGTTGAAGCCGATTTTAATTCGCTAGACCCAAACAGTATAGAGAGTATTTCCATCCTTAAGGATGCTTCTGCTTCGGTTTATGGATCGAGGGCAGGAAATGGCGTTATACTTGTAACGACAAAGCGGGGCAATCAGGGACAGCCTGTTTTCACGCTCAACTCTACCTACACCCTCCAAGGCGTTACGCGGATGTTGAAGCCTGCCAGCTCCGGCCAGTATGCCGAGCTCCGCTCAGAAGCCTGGCTTAATTCCGGCCAACCGCCAAGTCAGGTCCCGTTTACACCCGAACAAATTGAAAGCTACTATCGGGGTGACGACCCGTTATATCCCAATACCAATTGGTATAGCGTGTTGATCCGGGACTTTGCTCCCCAACACAACCATAACATTGCTGTGCGTGGCGGGACGGACCGCGTACGGTACTATGGCTTTTTGGGATACCTCGATCAGGAAACCATGTGGAAGAAAAATGGTGGAGGCTATTCGCGCTATAATTTCCAGTCCAATGTAGACGCAAACATCCAGGATAACTTTACCATCCAACTAGATGTTACCAGCACGATGAATTTTAGGCGATTTGCATCCCGCCCCCAAAATGCTGGGGGAGCCGCTTGGCAGGATTACTGGAATACGCTACCCATCTATCCGGCATCTCTACCCGATCCGGAAAAAATTTCTTACGCCGCCGGTGCCGGAACGGGAGGAGCACATGTAACGACCAACAGAGATATTTACGGATACAATGACAGCGACGAACAGAATCTGAGGGGTTCTTTGACGCTAAATTATGTATTTAAGGGGGTGCAAGGGTTAAGCGCAAAGGCGTTTGCTAACTATGCGCATACCTATGGCTCTACCAAGAACTTTGTGAGACCGGTCAAATTTTACACCTATGATCCGGGTAGTGATACCTATACATTGGCTGGTGCGTTAGGAGAAAAGGCTTCATTGAATGCCAGTAAAAGTCAGAATAGGACGATCACGGGGCAATTCTCGCTGAATTATAACCGTAAATTTAACGATAGGCATGACGTGTCCGCATTGTTATTATATGAAGTTATCGATTACTACAGTGATTACCTAATCGGTTCACGTTTTAATTTTCTTACGCCTGCCATTGATCAGCTTTTTGCCGGTAGCACTGACGCCATGTCTAACGATGGTTCTGCCAGCGAGATGGGGCGTAAAGGCTTGATAGGAAGGGTCAATTATAGCTACAAGGATACTTATTTGATTGAAACAACGTTACGTGCAGATGCCTCTGCTAAGTTCCCAGCAGCAAGCCGTTGGGGTTATTTTCCCAGTGTTTCCCTGGGATGGCGGGTTGATAAGGAGGCATTTTTAGCTGGATTGAGGACTATAGACGAGTTGAAATTGCGGGCCAGTTATGGAACCTCGGGTAACGATGGCGTGGGTAATTTCCAATATCTTTCCGGTTACCGATATGGTCAGACGTACGTTCTTGGTAGTGGGGCCCAACAGGGGTTAAGATCAAGGGGTCTGGCTAATCCGACGCTCACGTGGGAAGAACTGACGATTTCCAATGTAGGGATTGACTTTTCATTATGGCAGCGACAACTCTACGGGTCTGTGGAGGGTTTTTACCGAAACCGTGAAGGTATACCGGCAACCCGCTTGACCTCTCTGCCCTCCACCTTTGGAGCCAGCATGCCCCCTGAAAATCTCAATAGCCAGAACAGCAGGGGTTTTGAATTGGAATTAGGTAATACCGGCACCCGTGGAGATTTCAGCTGGGACATATCCGGCAATGTTTCATGGGCGAGGTCAAAATGGGGGCATTATGAAGAACCCGAGTATACCGATGAGGTCCAATTGGCACTCTTCAAAGTATCCGGGCAATGGGTAGACCGTCAGATCGGATATGTATCTGATGGACTGTTCACGCAATATGCGCAGATCGACGAACTTCCTTTCGATCAGGACAATGCAGGTAATTCAACATTGCGACCCGGAGATATCCGTTACAAAGACCTGAATGGTGACGGCAAAATAGACTATAAGGATCAAACCGATATTGGTAAAGGCAGTATGCCGAAATGGATGGTAGGTCTGAGAAGCACGCTGAAGTACAAAAATCTGGATGCCTACTTCCTGTTTCAGGGTGCAATGGGTTACCATAGCTTTGTGAAGCTGGACGGCGTCGGGTTATTGGCACCGGCCGCCTTGTACGATTTACGCTGGACCCCAGAGAACAACGACCCGAAGGCGCTCGTGCCCCGGATTGGGGGGGCGGCATCCAATTATCTTTTTTCAGATTACTACCTGAAAGAGGCGGGATATCTGAGATTAAAAGTGCTTTCTGTGGGGTATACATTGCCAGAAGCATGGTTAAATACAGCTGGTCTTACCAACCTTCGCATTTATTTCGCTGGCACCAATCTGCTGACATTTGACCGATTGAAAGCTTATGGAATAGATCCCGAAATGCCATCCGGCCATAGTACTGCTTATTATCCCCAACAGCGTACACTCAGCTTCGGATTATCAGCATCTTTTTAATTAGATAGGATTGAATCATGAAAAAATATTTATTAACATGTTTGGCAATCGCATATACACTGTTCGGCTGTCAGAAAGGCGTACTTGACAAGGTTCCACTGAACATTATATCGGACGCACAGGTATGGGGCGATCAAGTGCTTATCGATGCATACTTAACGGAAGCCTATGCCAGAACGTACATTTTTCTCAACGAAACCGGAGGAAACGAATGGGATACCGGTGCAGGCTGGGCAGCACCATTTGCCATAAACCACATCAGCGACGAGGGGCGGACGAATTGGACCTCGGTGGCAGGACCATTGGGTTATTATTTTAAAATGGGTGGACTTACCGTTGGCGGCGGGTTATTGGAATGGTGGGAGGAATCTTACCAAGTTATTCGGATAACCAATGAATTTATCGAGAAAATGGCTGCCGCATCGGTAGACGAAGCCTTTCGGAAGCAACGTGTGGCAGAAGCCCGGTTTATCAGGGCATTCAATTACTTTGCCATGGTGAAGCGATATGGGGGCGTGCCTTTGATCACTAAGGCACAGCAACTGGACGATCCGTACGAGGAGTTGTATCCGAAGCGGGAAAGCGAAAAGGCGATTTATGATTTCATATTGAGTGAAATGGATGCTATTGTGGCCGATCTACCAAGCGAGGCAACCGGAGATAACTATGGACGGCCTTCCATGTATGCGGCACTGGCATTGAAAAGTAGGGCGGCCCTGTATGCAGCAAGTATTTCGGAATACGGCCAAGTGCAGCTCGATGGACTGCTCGGTATTCCTAAGGAAATGGCACAAGGCTATTATCAGCAGGCATATGATGCAGCGAACAAGATTATTACCGACAACAAGTTTTCCCTTTACGAGGAAGATGCGGATAAAGTGACCAACTTCCGTAATCTGTTTCTCAAAAAGAATAATTCCGAGGTGATATTTGTGCGTCCACACACATTCACAGATCGCGACCAGGGAGGCAATGGCTGGTCCTACGATTTTTTCCAGACACCAGTACCAAATGCTTGGGGTGCCGGAAACGTCGATGCGCCGTATCTAGAAATGGCAGAGGAATTCGAAAAGGTCGATGGCACTTCGGGAAAACTAGACCGAACGGCTATACAGCAGGGGCTGTGGACTGCCGAAGAACTCTGGCAGGATAGAGAGCCCCGTTTTTTTGCCACGATCTATACGCTAAATACCGCATGGAAAGGAACGCGATTGGACTGGCACAACGGTTTGATCAAACCGGATGGGACACTGTTGGCGGATGGGTCGTATGAGGGTGTGCTGGCTAAAGGTAATCAACAGGTGGATGGTAGTTTCGGTACCGGTTTTGGCGTGATGAAATATTTGGATGAGAGTAAAAATAACCTCGGCGAGCGAGGTACGTCAGGCACTGACTGGATTATTTTCCGGTACGGCGAAGTACTGCTTAATTTTGCAGAAGCGGCTTATGCGCTAGGTGACAACGAGGGAGCTAGGCAGGCCATCAACAAGATCAGACACCGTGGTGGGGTAGCTCAACATGCCTCGATAGATCTGGCAAAGATCAAGCATGAGCGAAAGGTTGAACTGACATACGAAGGGCATCGGTATTGGGATCTTAGGCGGTGGCGAACAGCGGTGTCTGATTTAACAAGAGGCTTTTCGGGCCTACGTTATATCTTGGATTATAATACAAGAAAATACCGTATAGAGGTCGTCAATGATATTGACGGCACCGTTTCGCCACCAAGATTCAGGCCGGAGAATTATTACTTTCCGATTACACCCGGCCGGATAGGACAGAATGAGAATTTAGTCCCTAATCCCGGTTATTAACCTTTACTGAATATGAACATGAGAAAATATAGTTATCTGCTAATAACCTGTTCGTGTATACTACTTTCCGTATCACAGGGCTGCAAGGAGAAGCCAATCATTGAACCGCTGGTTGAAAGGCCGCTTCCCGAAGAACCTGAACCCGAGCCCGAACCCGAGCCTGAAGAGCCCGAATGGGATGGAACCTATTTTTATACGGCCCGTACGCCGAATAATATGGCGACTGCCGCACAGGTATTGGCTATGGGTGCCGACTTTATCGATGCCCCATTAAGCAGTTGGGTAAAAGACGGTACGCGGTATTGGATGCATTCAGATGCTTGGGGCGAATACCATCAGAAAACCAGTGGGTCGGCGGATAACCCGTTGGCCACACCGGTGTTTAATAAAAATCGATCCGAACTCTTTGTTAACAACGATGACATCAATGGTAAGCCGTGGATCATGAGCTTGTACCACGATTCGTTCGGCGGACTACTCGCTTTTTTGCACATGGAATTTGTGAGTGCTGGTGGCAGTGACAATAAAGGGCGGATATCGCTTGCGTATTCGACAGACAACGGCGATACGTTCCGATACTTGGGCGAAATCATTTCGCCCTATGAAGATCCGGATCTTGAAGGTGGATTTCTTCAGGGAGCACCTTATTTCGTGAAAGACGATTACTTCTACTGTTATTACAACGAGCATGGAACCACCAATGTGGCCAGGGCACCGGTAGCCGACGTCATTACCGCTGCGAGGGCTGGTAATATCAGTCCATGGATGAAGTATTATAACGGGGGGTTTTCCGAGGCAGGCTTGGGCGGTAACCGATCGCCGATTGTAGCCACGCATGGTGATAATGTGCCGGGTATTAGCCATACCAACGCGGCATACAGCACCTACGATGGGCTATATTACCTTGTGATGACCTCGATGAATTGGTTTGGTGAGGAAACCTACGTCAGGCTGTGGCAGTCTGCGGACGGTATAACCTGGCGGCTGTATAAAGTGCTTGCTAACGAAGCGACAACCGCTTATCCGGAAAATTCAGGATGGCAATATGCCACTATTGTTGATGAAGAAGGCGAGGAAAATGCCACCGTTGGCCAGCGGTTTTTTGTGTACTGCGGCAACAGGACCTCGGACCCAGCCAATATGTCAATAAAAAGATGGACGGTTGACCTTTCTGATGGACCTGTCGGCTATTGGGATCTCAATAACTCAGTCATTGACTGGTCTGGTCCCAATCGGGGTACAACGCACAACGGTGCCACTTTTGCAAGCGGAAGGCAGGGCGATGGCTTGATGCTTGATGGCGTGGACGATTACGTGGAAATACAGAATGTTGAGGGTTTGCTCACCGGTATGGACGAATTGACGGTTTCCTTTTGGATAAACATGGAAGAGATTCCAAATGATAGGGATATTTTTCTCCTCGGTGTCGAATCCGTTTTCCAGTTTGTTGTCCACGGAGAGCATGAGGGCAGGGGGCATTTCGTAGTAAATACGACAAATGGTGGGTGGTACGCGCCTGGTAGTTCTGTTTTTTGGTGGGATAAGCAATTGAGTCCGGCTACATGGCATCACCTGGTGGGAACCTATGATGGTACGAAGGTTCGGATCTATGTCGATGGAGAGCTGACAGGAACTGGTGATACGGATATCAGCGGTGCTGTTGCCTCCTCCCTCAACCCTATGCGCGTAGGATACCGTATTGCACCGGCCGACGGCGATCCATACGTGAAAGGGATAGTGGACGAGATACGCATCTACAATAAAGCATTAGATGCAGATCGGATCGGAGAGCTGTACGCATTTGAATCGCGTTAAAAGACAGGTTTGAATCGCGTTAAAAGACAGGTATGAAGAGTAACGGCAAACACTTTACGCGAAAGGAAATGCTCAGACAGCTCACATTGTTGACTGCGGGGGCCGCTTTCTACCAGACGTCGTATGCAACGTTATTACCGAAGGGCCACCGGCTTACTGTGAATGGTAAGCCGGTGGCTTTGCAATCATGTCGGGTGTCGGCCGTTCCTTTTAACCAGGTTTGGCCAGGTTATCAGCGTCCGCTTGATCAGACGGAGTTGGCCACATTTGCAGCTTGGGATATGGAAGCGGAAGTAACGGTATGCTTGACTTCAGCCGTTCCTATCCATAAGGTAACCGTCAGACCTTTAGCCGCTGGGATTAAACCTGAGGTTACGGGGCGGAAAATCCGATTTACGGTACCGCGCCCAATGGATTTAGTTGTGGAAATCAACGGCTACCATCATGCCGTGCATTTATTTGCGAAACCTTCAGTCACGATACCCCTTGCAAAACGTAAAGCGTGTACGTATTATTTCGGTCCCGGTGTACATGAAATCGGGAAAAAGGAGCTGAGCAGCGGTGATTCGGTATATCTCGAACGGGGGGCTGTGGTCTATGGTTGTTTCCATGCCATCAACGCCCATGGGATCTCCATCTCCGGTCGTGGTATCATCGACGTAAGTAAGCTGGAACGTGGTAAAGGCGTAGGGGCTATCCGGCTGGAGGGCTGTTCAGATTGCCAGGTGAGTGGGGTCATTTTACGGGATCCCGATACGTGGTGCCTCAGCTTGTTCGGCTGTTCGGATATTCATATCGATGGCGTAAAACTAATCGGCCTATGGCGCTACAATGCTGATGGTATTGATGTTTGCAACTGCCAGCGGATCGTGGTTTCCAACTGCTTCGTCCGATCATTTGATGATGGGCTGGTAGTGAAAGGAAAGAAAGGCCCCTACCAGCATCTTCCTGTGGATGATGTACGTTTTGAAAACTGTGTTGTTTGGTGTGATTGGGGAAAGGCCTTTGAAATCGGTGCGGAGACCGTAGCCCCGTTTATGGGGAAAATCCGGTTTCATAACTGCGATATCATACGGACGTCCTATGCTGCGATGGATATCTTGCATGGCGATGGCGCTGCCATCCGCGATATCCGGTTCGAAAATATCCGTATTGAGGTGGATGAGGTACATTACCAGCCGAAGCTCCAGACCCAACCACAAGAAGCGTATGTCGATGAGGGCAACGGGAGCTATGTTCCGTATCTGTTGGTGGCTCGCATCACAAAAACGGACTATTCGCAGGAAGAACAATTTGGTACATTGGACGGATTAACCGTAACTGATATTTCGATTAGCCGTCAGCCCGGCGCGGATATGCCGTCTTCAGTATTTCAAGGCGCAAATGACCATGCCGTTATACGTGATGTACAAATCCACCGGTGGAAACTCAATGGTGAGCCGCTGAATACGCTGTCCGCAGCTCAAATCACAACCAATCCTTTTGTTGAATCCATACATATAAGTTAATTTCAGTTAGATGATAAAGAAAATTTTTTACTTAGTTGGCTTAGGGATAAGCAGTATGATGTTGTCATGCGCCGGTACTTCCCCTAAACAGGAGCGACCGTATACGGTGGCAGCATATTATTTTCCCAACTACCACGTCGATGCTCGCAATGAGAGGATGCACGGGACCGGATGGACCGAATGGGAACTTGTGAAGAATGCCAAGCCGAGGTTTGAAGGCCATCGACAGCCCATAAAGCCGCTTTGGGGATATACGGATGAAGCGGACGCGGTTGATATGGCTCAAAAAATTGACGCTGCATATACACATGGGATAGACGCCTTTATTTTTGACTGGTATTACTATGACGACGGCCAGTTTTTGGAACGAGCACTGGAAGAAGGTTTTATGAAGGCGGAAAACAATGGTCTACTGAAATTTGCGCTTATGTGGGCTAATCACGATTGGGAAGATATCCACCCGTTTGATTCGCGGAAGAATCGCGAGATGCTTTATCCGGGTAAGATCACTAAAGAAACCTGGGATAAAATGACCGACTTTATCGTTGAGAAGTATTTTTCGCACCCGTCTTACTGGCAGATTAATGGTGCACCGTATTTCTCGATTTATGATTTAACCCGCTTTATCGAGATTTTTGGCAGTGTGGCTGATACCCGGAAAGGTATCGATGCATTTCGGGAAAAAGCACGGAAAGCGGGCTTTCGCGATATCAATCTGAATGCAGTAGTTTGGGGGCGTACTGTATTGCCTAGTGAAGAGGTTGTCAGCAATCCGGCTGCATTGGTGGAAGAATTGGGATTCGATTCGTTTACATCCTATGTTTGGATACATCATGTAGGACTCAATCAATTTCCAGCCACATCTTATGACTCCGTCAGTACGGAATACTTTACGTATGCCGAAGAAGCCGTAAAAGAATATAAAATTCCATATTATCCAAATATGACAATGGGTTGGGATGCCTCGCCGAGAACTCACCAGGCCACCG
>WKJB01000326.1_pt1 | contig 10051 bp, 8 predicted proteins | sample 5403331 | NCBI WGS metagenome assembly WKJB01 (sample SAMN13198853, study PRJNA488119) | plastic metagenome | isolation source: water-polyurethane dispersion (WPUD) containing a polyether... | place: Mexico: Mexico City | collected 2016 | reverse complement strand
ATCAATAGTGGACTTTACAACGCGGATAAATAATCATAAAAACCTTCTAAGGTGCCTTAGGTGTCAAAAGCTTTGTGCCTTTTGTGGTTTTGGTTTCAAAACCGAAGTATAATCTTTCTCATTCCATAGGCGTCTGAACTGTTATTGCCAAACCTAGCAGCGCTTAGACTCTTCCGGAGTGACAGAAAGCAGCGCCTTCCTCTGCGCACTCATAAATAGTCGTCAGACTTTTAGACTTTTGTGTACTTTGACAACGTCGCATCGGAACTCTAAGGTGTCTTAAGTGTCAAAACCTTTTGTGCCTTTTGTGGTTCAAACAGCGCCCTTTTTGTCACACCGCAGGAATCTCAATAACTCTTGACTATAATGCCCCTAGAACTTCCTCTCCTTAGGAAGGACCATGGTGAAAAATCCTATATTTTCAAAGTATGACCCTTTACGGATACTCCATGGATACTCCATAAATACTCCATAGATACTCCATGGATACTCCATGGATACTCCATAGATAGTCCATAGATAGTCCATGGATACTCCATGGATACTCCATAGATAGTCCATGGATAGTCCATGGAGTACCCGATTTGTTTTCAGGATGCTCTAGTGTTAATCAACTCAGAGTTCCGAACTTTGGCAGAGTATTACTGTCGCGCAAAAGATGTTGCGGCCAAATGTGAAAGGTTATTGCTTTCTCTAACTTTAGATTTCGCGGCGCGTCTATTGCACTTCGGCCGTGTTTAACCGCGCATGGCTGCGCTAAAAATCTGCTTAGAAAACCATGAACATTACAGTACTGATCCTCACCGGCGTCCTGCTTCTTAACCTCCTTGCACCGGTCGCCGTTTATGCGGCGGCACGCACTGCCGTAAGGTTTAACTATGAAAAACATAAGAGATATCAGCTTGTCATTTTTAGGGTATGCGTTGTTGCTGTAGTTGTGCTTGAGGGCTTGATTCGGTTTTCCGGCGGCTCGGGAAGTCTGATGAAAGATAGTTCTTACGGGGGTACCAAGCTTTATGCTTTCGTACTGATCACTCACATTATCGGTGCTGTTCTGACTTATGCTTTGTGGGCCTACCAGATTATATTCTCGCTGCGTGCCTATAGAACGCTGTTGCCCGGTATCAGGTCGGGCCGCCACAGAACGCTTGCCGGCGTCATTTTTATCGGCTTGATCTATACTGCATTGAGCGGCGCAGCAATTTATGTGATGACGCTTGACTTATTTTGAATGTTGTTTGCAGGTACAGAGGATCCGTTGGCGACCGGGAATATTTGCCCTTCATCAACTCTGCCAAAGTTCTAATCTTTGGCAGAGTTTTGTAAACAGAGAAATTGCTCCCGTTCTTTTATTGTTTGTGAATGTAGGTGCTGTTCGTTCAAATAATTTATATGCTTTCACCGCTTTTGTTTGCTGCTATCGGAAATAATCCTACCTTTATTCAAATAAATAATTACAATATGAAAAAACTATTACTCTCTGTGTTAATTGCCGGCGGCGCTTGTTTCGGCAATGCACAAACGACGCTCTTTGAAGACGGCTTCGAGACTTACCAGGACTTTGTCATCCAAAACATCGGTCAGTGGATGTTGGTTGATGGCGACCAATTGTCAACCTACATCGGTGGTATAGACAACCCGCCGCCGGGCTCGCCCAAACCATGGCCGAATGCGTATGAACCAATGGCATGTCAGATTTTCAATCCTTCCGTAGCAGGCGTGCAGAACGGCCACGACGGTGAAAACTCCAACTTCAACCCCCACGGCGGACAAAAATATGCAGCATTTTGGGCCGGTGTGCCGGAAGGTGGTGTGACCGGTAACAACGACTGGCTTATCTCGCCAAAGATCACTCTGGGTAACAGCGCAAATGAGTTGAGTTTTTGGGTGAAGTCGTTGGCTAAAGATTACGGCCTGGAAAAATATAAAGTGGCTATCTACGTAGGCGAAGGAAACCCCACATCCACCTCGCAGTTTACCGTTATATCAGGCGCATCTGCGATATCTGCTCCCGCAGCATGGACAAAGGTTACTTACAACCTCGACGCTTACAAAAATCAACCGATCCGTTTTGCCATCAATTACGTTTCCAAAGACGTCTATATGATGATGGTGGACGACGTTAAGGTTACAACGGGCGCGCTGGGTGTGGCAGAGGCATCGGCCAAGAAAGGGGTAAGCGTTTATCCGAATCCGTCACGCGATGTTTTCCACATCCGAGCCGATAAGAAAGTGGCAAAAGCAGAAGTTTATTCAGCCGACGGCCGCAAGGTGCAAGAAGCCGCGTCTACGGAAGTTGACCTCTCGGGCAAGCCAAAAGGAGTGTACACACTGAAGCTGATCTATTCAGACGGTACAAGCTCGCAACAGCAGATTATCCGCAAATAAGAATTGATACAGCAATTTAAACAAGTAAACGTCGGCCACCCGGTCGGCGTTTTTTTAATGTCGATGAAACAGGTGCCCGGCCATCGCCAAAAGCACACCCAGCACAACAAGTGAGAATTTCTCCCAATCCATTTTATGATGACGGTTGCTCTCGAAGATGATGACGGCCGATATGTGCAGAAAGTTCCCGCCGACGAGCGCCAAGAAATAAGGTTGCCAAACAGGATTGAAATATCCCCCCAAAACCATCCCCAACGGAGAGGCAGCGGCGAAAAGCGAAATGATAAGCCAAGAAAACTTCGTGCGGTTTTTCGGACTCAGCAGAAATGCGCCCAAAACAAATGAAATCGGCAGATTGTGAAATAAGATGCCGAGAAGGTAAGGCGACAAAGGATTGACCTCGTCTGCCAGCGGAATGCCTTCTACAAAAGCGTGGATGAACAGACCGAACATCAGCGCCGACGGCAATATCTGTTTGCCTGTGTCGTGCATGTGAAAGTGGCCGTGCTCAAAACCTTTGGTCAGGCTCTCCAGCAACATCTGTAGCAGCACGCCGCCCACAATCCAAAAGCCCATCTGTGCGCCGCCTTGCTCGTACACCTCAGGGAAGACCTCGCTTACGCAGATGGTGATCAGAAACCCTGCACTCAGTACCAACAGTCTGCGCGCCAAGCGCTCGTTGCCACCGAAGAATTTTCCGAGCAGCACACCGACCAAGACGCTGAGCAGTAGCAGGATGATTATCATTTCTTGCGGAACCAAATGATACTTCGTGGTGAATTTTCGGTATAGCCGCCCAAGCGGTAATCGCCCCAAATTTTCAGTTTCTCAAAGCCGTGCTTCTCGGCCAAGGCGACCAGTTCTTCCGGCGTATGCAGTTTTACGCGCTCCTGGTAATGGTAGTTTTGTCCGTTATCGCTAAACCGGATATCTTTTATCACACGCTTGTCTTCAATTTTCTTTTGGATATCGAAGTGCAATTCTCCGCGTTGCTCGCTCGACGTCTTTGTTAACGTGTTGCGGACAAAACTGTGGTTCAGGAAATCCAGAACAAAATAACCGTCAGGCTTCAAAACATCCGCGACGGCTTGGAAAACGCGGGCATCGTCTTTTTCGTCGTCAAAGTAGCCGAAACTGGTAAACAAGTTAAACACCGCATCGACGGGTTCGGTATCTATCGGTTCGCGCATATCCTGCACTTGAAAATGTAAGGTCTCGTTCTCGAACTGTTTATTATGCGCAATGCTCTCGTCGGACAAATCAACGCCCAAAACATCGAAGCCTTTCTTGTTCAAAAAAACGGAATGCCGTCCCTTCCCGCAGGCCAGGTCGATAATCTTGGAACCGGCCGGCAGGTTAAGCTCTTCCAGAAGATGAGTGATGAAATACTCCGCCTCTTGATAGTCGCGGTTTTGATAAAGTATATGATAATAAGGCGTGTTAAACCAACTCTCGAACCAGTTCATTCTGCAAATTTAACTAAATTTGCTGCGGCGCGCTTATACAATGGATACACAAAACATAACGATACAAATCAAAACCTTTTTCGGACTGGAACACATCTTAGCCGAGGAGGTGAAAAAATTGGGCGGCCGCGAGGTCGAAGTGAAAAACCGTGCGGTAACCTGCGTGGGAGACCTGGGTTTCCTTTACAAAATAAATTACTCGCTGCGCACGGCGGTGAAGATACTGGTGCCTGTTTACAGCTTCAAAGCCTTCAACGAGAATAAGTTTTACGATAAACTGTTCGCCTTTGATTGGAGCGAGTATATGGATGTGGACCAAACTTTCGCCATCGACGCCACGGTGCATTCGGAGCGTTTCCGTCATTCCCAATTCATGACGTTGAAGATGAAAGACGCCATTGTAGATTATTTTCAGTTCAAATTCAGAAAGCGCCCGACCGTAGACACGCGCAACCCCGACATCCGTTTCCATCTTCATATCGACCGAGAACTGGTGAGCATATCGCTGGACAGCAGTGGAGATCCGCTCTTCAAGCGCGGCTACAGAAAAGAGCAGGGTGTGGCTCCGATCAACGAGGTGCTGGCGTCGGGCATGTTGCAGTTGGCCGGTTGGGACGGCAAGGGCAATTTCCTGGACCCGATGTGCGGCAGCGGTACGCTGTTGATCGAGGCGGCGATGATTGCCATGGAGCTTCCCGCACAGATTTTCCGCAGCAGGTTCGCGTTTATGAATTGGAAGAATTATGACGCAAAGCTCTTTGAAGAAATAAAAGGTTACCGCCTGAACCGCATCCGCGAGTTCACGGGAAAGATTGTGGGTTACGATATCTCCAACGAAGCGCTGTCCGCCGCGCGAACCAATATTGCTGCGGCCGACATGGAAGATGTTATAGAAGTGAGAAAACAGAATTTCTTCGAGTCCGAGAAAGAACTGTTTCCGCTGCTGATTGTTTTCAACCCGCCGTACGACGAGCGCTTGGCCATTTCGGATGAAGAGTTTTACAAGAAAATAGGCGACACCTTCAAACAATCTTACCCAAACACTTTGGCATGGATGATTACCGCCGACTTGGAAGCCGCAAAGAAAGTAGGGTTGAGACCGTCGCGAAAAATAAAGCTGTTCAACGGTAAATTGGAAACGCGTTTCCTGCAATACGAAATGTACGAGGGCAGCAAGAAAGAGAAAAAACAGTGACATCGGTTTCCATTGTCGTCGCCATTTACAACCGCAAAGACGAGCTGTTTGAGCTGTTGAACTCTTTGTCGCACCAGACGGACAAAGACTTCGAGATCATCATTGTGGACGACGGCTCGCGCATCGATTTGCAACCCGTCATCGACAGTTTCGACGGATTGTTGAATACTCATTACTACAAAAAAGAAAATTCCGGCCCGGGGCTTTCCCGCAATTACGGCGCACAACGCGCGAGCGGCGAATGGCTGATTTTCCTAGACTCAGATGTGGTTACCGAGACCGATTATATCGCCAATGTAAAGATGAAAATCCTGACGCATCCCACCGACGCGTTTGGCGGCGCCGACAAAGCGCACAAAGGATTCAACCTTTTACAGAAAGCCATTTCATATTCCATGACCTCGGTTTTTACCACAGGCGGCATCCGAGGCCGCGCGAAATCGGTCTCCAGATTCCAGCCTCGCTCGTTCAATATGGGCGTGAAAAGAGAAGTGTTTTTAAAGGTAGGCGGCTTCTCAGATTTGCGTGTGGGCGAAGACCCCGACCTCTCCATGACGCTGTGGGAACAGGGCTATAAGACCGAGTTCTACACCTTAATAGACGTGTACCACAAGCGCAGAACCGACATCGGAAAATTTTCAAAGCAAGTGTATCGGTTCGGAGTGGCACGGCCCCTTCTCAACCGTCGCCATCCGGCCTATACCAAGCCGACCTTTTGGTTTCCGTCCGTCTTTCTCATCGGTTATATTGTCGGGCTGTTTCATTATTTTGTGTGGGACAACGGCTTTGTCCTGAGCATGTACGGGCTGTACACCCTGTTGGTCTTTGCGCACGCCACTATCATCAACCGCAATATGGCCATCGGCGGACTGTCTGTGTTGACAACCTATGTGCAGATGTTCTCTTACGGTTTCGGCTTCTTGCAATCGTGGGTTAAACTCAATATCCTGAAACAAGACCCGCGCGAGGCTTTCCCGACGCATTTTTATTAGGTTCTCCGCAGAAGTATGGCTGTGCATTTTACCACGTTTGATATCCAAGTGGTAAAAGAAGCGGTAATTTAACTTTTCTGAACGATTACTTGTGTTATCGTTTTATTTTGACCATTGAGGAAGTTGAAAATAATAAGATTAAACGCTACGCCGTCGACGGAATTCCGCGCTTGACGGTCCTGAATATCTAAATGAAAAGAAAGCCTTGTCAAGGTTTCAAACCTTGACAAGGCTCCCGATTCCGCGCATCAGCTACGAGATAAACTCTGCCAAAGTACAAAACTTTGGCAGAGTTGGCTGCGGATATAGATTTATTGTTTCCGGTTGGAATGGAAGGAGAGCTATTGAGAGCCAGGATATTAGTCCGTCAGCGCAATTCACGCTTAAAGTTCTTAAAATCTAAACGGTAAAATTAAACGTCGAGAAACTAAGCTACAGCCGAACTTCAAGCTTCTCAGAACCCCAAAAACTTCAGTTTCAACTGCACCGCAAAGTTATCCTTGAAATTGCCGGTATTGTAATGCCCGACGCGGTAGAAGAAACCAAGATTAAAACGGCTGCTTAAGAAATTGTTCCATTCCAGACCGATTTCTTGATAGAGCTTGTCGACCGGTTCAAACTTGAAATCGTGGTCTGCCTTGTTTTTAAAATCACCGATGATGCCTTTGTACACAAAACTGAAACTCGAAATGTTTCGTCCGAAAGATTTGAAGTGCCACGGCAGTGTCTGCGTCAGATAATAAGCTGCGAAACGGTCTTTATAATATTTGCCCGATTCCATTGTGGTAAAACCCAAATAGCTGGTCAGATTGAAATGACTGAAAAAACCGTCCCGGCCTTCGGGTCTGAGCCCGCCCGCCTCAAAGGCTTTCCAAATGGGCGCACTGCCTGTTTGCAAGCCGCCGTACAGACGAATGCCTGTGATGCCCGCGGGCGTAGTAAAACGGTGATGGGCCAAGGCGTCAAAACGGCTGTAATCATTTTCGCCGTCCAAAGCTTTCCAGCCTTTTTCGTAGTTCAGGTAAAGCTCGGGGTAGCCTTGTTGCACAATGTATTTTCCTTTCGGCGTCATTATGTTTCGTGAAAACGGCGAGTACCGAACCGACAGTCGCGTGCTGAAATCATCGAACTCCTTGCCTGACTGTTTGTAGCTGTAATCAAACAGCGCTTTTTCTTTTTGGGCGGCGGCGGAGAGGTTAACCGTCAAGGAATTGCTGATGTCATCTTGGTAGGAAATGCGAAAGCCTTTGTAAGAATAATAATTTTGGTTGTTCAGGTTGGCACCCGAATTCATCAATTTCATAAGACCGACCCACAGATATTGGCTGAAGTGCCCTGCACCGTCGATGTCGTTGTTGTACTCTGCACGGAAGAATGCATCGCGCTCCTGCGAGGTGCGGACATCGATGCCGACACCGTATTTCCAGGTGTGGTCTCTGAAGCCGTAGGCAAAATAGGCGTTGGGAGAAACGACTTTGCTAAAGCGTTCATTCAGCTTGGCGGCAAGCCCGAGGCGAACACTTTCATAACGGTTCAGTCCGACGATTTTGCCCAAATCAAAATCCAGCCATCCATAACGAAAATCGCCATGAAGCAACTGTGCGACGCTTTCTGCTTTGACTTGGAAATTTCGCTCTTTGCCGATGCGGTCTATCGCTTTGTAAGTGTTACGCTCGCGCTCCGTTAGCGGAATCGGCCGCAGTTCCTGCATTTTGCTTCCGTCATCATTGACAACGGTATAAGTGTAAACCGCCGCGGCGTGGTCTGCGTGCGTTTCAGCCGATATGTCCGAATAGACAGAACGAACGCTCAGATACAACCCAAATGGTGGATTGTCAACGTCCTTCGGCGCGGGCACCGTGCGGCTCAGTTTTATTCTGAAATCTTCATCGGCCAAAAACCATTTGCCGTCAACCTGTTTCCAATTCCAAATCTTATGTTCATCATCGTCGGCGGAGCGGGTTTCCAAGCGCGTGACACCGTACGTTTCGGCATCGATATAGATCTTGCCCAAATTCTCGCGCATGCGCCACGGCCGCTGTTTCTTGGATTCTCGGAAATCTATGACATAAGTTTTGCGGTTGTCTAACGTAACGGAATCTGCAGAGTGATAGATGTACAGACTGCGGTTTTCTTTCATCACTTCACGCGGCAGACGGTTGATGTTGGAGTAGGCCGCCACAAATTCAGGCAACGACTTTTCCAGACCCGAAACTTTGGAATCGAGAATCCTTATCTTTTCGCCTTTCGCCGCCGTATAATCGGTTTCCAGACTGCGTTCCCACAGCGCGAGGCCGCTTTCTTTTAAAACTTTGTCCAGCAGAACTTTATCTATGACGGGCTTATAATTTTCTATCCTAGACGCTATTCCGCCGTTGTTGGCATATCTGCGGTAGAGCGCAGTACTGTCGGGGTGAACATCCACCGCGGCCTTCATATAATTCTTGTAATGATACGCGGCAAGCGACTGTGGACTATTGCTGTTGTAATGTGCCAAAACGTTGTTCAGCAGTTCCAATGCTTTTGGGTCGCTCGCAGCGGTTTGAGCAGTCAAACCTGCGCTTATGAGCAGAAAGTATATTTTTTTCATAAAGGTTTAAGTGCCGATGTAGGCGGCTTCGGTTGTCGTTAAGCAAAAAATGAACCTTATTTATAAGGCAGAAAAAAACCTCTGTGCAATGCACAAAGGTTGATTGTTATTCTTGTAGTAGGATTACAACTGCTCGGCTTTTTCCAGCGCGGCTTGCAGACCGGCCGGGTTTTTACCGCCCGCCGTTGCAAAGCCCGGGTTGCCGCCACCGCCACCGTTGATCTCTTTTGCCAATTCTTTTACAATGTTTCCGGCGTGGTACTCACCGCTCAAATCATCGGATACACCCACGGTAATCATCGGTTTGCCGCCGTTTTCGGAAAGGACGACCACCACGCTGCGCGGCTGTTCTTTCTTCAATGTGAAGACGATGTCTTTGATGGCGGCTGCATCCAAATCCGCTCTTTTTACCAATAGATTCTTGCCGTTGCTCTCTCGGAAATCATTTTTCCATTGAGCGGTTTCGGCGTTTGCCTTTTCTTTTTTCAGTCCCTCATTCTCAGATTTCAAGGCTGCGTTTTCATCGATGAGTTTTTCTACGGCCTTGGTTAAATCTTTTGATTTGAGAAGCTGTTTCAGTTCATTGATTTGCTCTTCCAGCCCGTTATAGTATTCCCGAGCTTTTTGTCCGGTAATCGCTTCTATTCTTCGGATGCCCGCGGCGGTGGAGCTTTCCGCAGAGATCTTAAACTGTCCGATCTCGCCTGTGCTCCGGACATGCGTCCCGCCGCAGAGTTCACGCGAACTGCCGAACTGAATCATGCGGACTTTGTCACCGTATTTCTCGCCGAACAAAGCCATGGCTCCTTTGCCTATCGCCTCGTCTATCGGAATATCGCGGAACTCATCGAGTTTGATGTTTTCCTGAATTTTCTCATTCACAAGACGTTCTACTTCTGCCAATTCTTCATCGGTCATCTTTCCGAAATGTGAGAAGTCAAAGCGCAGATAATCGGGTCCCACAAAAGAACCTTTCTGTTCCACATGCGTACCGAGGACAGTGCGCAGCGCCTCGTGCAATAAATGCGTCGCCGAGTGATTGGCCATCGTATGTCGACGGTCTGTGCTCACTTTTGCATGGAAGCGGGCGTTGACATCTTCGGGAAGGTTTTTAACCAATGAGACGATCAGGTTGTTTTCTTTTTTTGTTTCCAAAACTTCTACTGCGGCATTGTTATTTTGAAGCAGACCACTGTCGCCTACTTGGCCACCGCCTTCGGGATAGAACGGACTTTCTTCCAACACAATTTGGTAAAACTCGCCGTCTTTGTTTTCCACTTTGCGGTAACGGGTAATATAGGTTTCGCTTTCGGTCGCGTCGTAACCGACGAACTTTTCCGCGGTATCTTTCAGCGTTACCCAATCGTGGACTTTGGATGCCGATGACTTTTTGGAGCGTTGTTTCTGACGATCCATCTCG
>WKJB01000324.1_pt1 | contig 10139 bp, 7 predicted proteins | sample 5403331 | NCBI WGS metagenome assembly WKJB01 (sample SAMN13198853, study PRJNA488119) | plastic metagenome | isolation source: water-polyurethane dispersion (WPUD) containing a polyether... | place: Mexico: Mexico City | collected 2016 | reverse complement strand
ACCTATAACGTAGCTTTCCATCAGATCGTCCTCGTTTGAGTTTTTAAACAGTTTCTCAAAACGGTTCATGGCTTTCGGATAATTGGCTACGTTATAGGTTTTCAGTCCCGCGCGTCCGGCTGCATATTTTACCGCAGCATCAAGCCCGCCCAGTTCATCGACCAAACCGAGTTCTTTCGCGCGTGTTCCCGACCAAACGCGTCCGCCACCGATGGCGTCTATCTCCTCAAACGTTTTTTTGCGGTTCTGCATCACAAACCCGACGAAACGGTTATAAGTCTGTTCCACACTTCTCTGCATCATATTCAGTGTTCCCGGCGCAGCGCCTGACAGCGGCGAATAGATTTGAGCGTTATCGTTCGTAGAGACAATATCCGAGTGAATGCCGTTTCGGGTCGCCAGATCTTTAGCGTTCCAAATCAACCCGAAGACGCCAATGGAACCGGTAAGTGTGCGCGGCTCAGAATAAATCTTTTCGCCGGCCATCGCAATGTAATATCCGCCCGATGCCGCATAGTCGCCAAAGGAAACAATCAATGGTTTCTTTTTTCTTAGTTGCTGAAGCTCAAACAGAATTTCGTCCGAAGCATTGGCGCTGCCGCCCGGGGAATTGATCCTGAGAACAACGGATTTTATTTTGTCGTCTTCGGCAATTTTCCGAATCTCTTTGATGAAGTCTTCCGAATATATACCGTTGCTTCCTTCGCCACTGAAGATTTGACCGGCAGCATTTAGGACAGCGATTTCGCCCGTGGAATTTTGTTCTTGGCTCCGAGACAAAGTCTTAATGTAATTAACAATCGATACTTTTTCGGGTTTTTTGCTTTTATCTTTATGAGTGAGGTCTTTCAATAGGTCGTCATATTGCCCTTTTTGCAGCAGTTGATCGGCCAGCTTATATTGCATTGCGGTTTGGGGGATGAAACCGTACAATTGGTTTGCGGCTTGTTGAAACTCAGCCGGAGCTATCTTGCGCGATTTCGCCATTTTTGATGAAATTCCGGACCAAACATCGTTTAGCATAGTAGCAAGCTGCTCACGGTTTTCGGGCGAAATGTCGTCACGCAGGAAAGGCTCTACCGCAGCCTTGTACTTCCCATGACGGATGACGTCTATGCCGATGCCGTATTTCTCTGCAAAGCTTTTTAGGAAAACCACCTCGGTAGACAAGCCTTTGAGCTCTATACCGCCGGCAGGATTCAGGAAAAATTTATCGGCGACGGACGCCAGGTAATAGGCTCCTTGGCTGATGGCATTGCCGTAGCCGTAGACAAACTTGCCGCTTTTCTTAAAATCTTCCAAAGCGCGTCTTACGGCGTCGGTTTGGGTGGTTCCCATCGGCAGATTGTCGGCTTCTATACTGATGCCTTTGATTTTATCGTCGGTTTTGGCCTTTTCAATGGCTGATAAGATGTCTTGTAAGTATATTTCTTTCTTCGATCCGAAGTCAAAAAGATTAGCAGAGATTTCACTGCTGCTCTCAATCACAGGGTTTTTAAAATTTAGAACCAATACAGAGTTGCTCTTTACGGTGGGTCGGCTGTCGCCCGCAATGCTGCTGCTGATCAGCATGACTACAAAAAAACCGATCACCAAGGAGCATAGCAGCAATATGGCCACTATATTTGCAAAAACATTTTTGATGAATCCTTTCATTATAAAATTTTAGTTGTTGGGTATGTCGCAGAATAAGGTGGTTTTGTTACTGGGTAGCAATCTGGGGAATCCGGAAGCAAATATAGATGAGGCAGTTTTCAAAATAAAGAGCGATATCGGCAGGTTGACTTTAATTACGAAAAAACTCAGAACAAAGCCTGTAGAATATGAAAGCAACAATAATTTTTGTAATATTGCATTAGAATTAACGACAATCTTTTCACCGATTGAATTATTGAAAAGAATAAAGTTAATAGAATGCGAGATGGGCAGAGTATGTGACAGCGCAATGTTGGGACGGTACGAGGATCGCTTTATTGATATTGATATCGTAAGTTTCAACAATATTGTGTTTGTCTCCAAAAGGCTGATATTGCCTCATAAAAAACATTTACATGAGCGAGAGTTTAGCCGTGAGCTGCTGAATATACTTAACAGTGAAGGCCGTAACGGATAAACTTTAATGTGGTTCGTAAGTTCAAACGTAACGCTGTGCTACGTAAAGAAATGCAAAAGCTATGTTAAATAAAATTTAAAATTATGGCCTGTAGGCATGCTATTTGTTGCGAGGCCTAATATTCTTCAATAATAACTATTAATTAAAATTATTTCCAATGAAACGAAGTTTAACAATTGCTGCATTTGCGTTGGCATTTCCTGCCATAACGTTTGCGCAAGATTCAATCCGGACAGAGGTTACTTCAACCGGCTACAGAAACTATGATGCTTCTTACAATCGCGACGGCAAGAGATTTAACTCTTGGTCCATCTCGATTGGTGGAGGTTCGCCTTTCATGCAGTCTGCAGATTTGTCCTCATTAAAAGATAACGGGGAAAACTTATTTGGTTATTCCGCTTATTTCAGCATTAATAAAGCTATCAATCATACTGTGGGTCTAAATCTACAGTATGATAGAGGAGAGATCAGACAAGGTGATTTTAACACAAAAAACTCGGGTGCAGGAATTGCTAACGGTCTTGCGGGTAGAACGCAATATGATGCGATCTCACTATTGGCAGACGTCAACCTATCGAATCTGCTGCGTCGTGTAGACAAAGACAATGCTTTCCGTTGGGCATGGCATGTTTACGGTGGTTCGGGAACCATCAGATATCGCACCTATCTCAAGCCTGCTGGAGGCAGCCAGCGTCTTGTCACAGAAGTGAAGCCTTTTAAATATGAATCTGTTTTCGCTCAGTTTGGTACAGGTGTCAAGTTTAAAGTATCAGATGCGCTTGATTTGGAAGCGAGAGCAATGTACGTGGCAACCGGCGACGACCAATTTGACGGCCTGACAGGCAATCAGAAGCGTAATGCAGGAAATTCTGACAACTTCTTTAATACCACTTTAGGTTTGACATTCAACCTCGGAAATCATGGTACGCATGTTATGTGGCATGATCCACTACAGGAAATCTACTACAGAATTGATGTCTTGGAGCAGCGCAACTCAGACGTAGAGGTTTGTAAAAGCGGGGATGCCGATAACGACGGTATTTGCGACGATTGGGATAGACAACTCGATACGCCTGCCGGTGCACGCGTTGACGGCGCAGGTGTAGCTCTTGATGTTGACATGGACGGAGTGATCGACCTTTATGACAAGTGCCCGACAGTTCCCGGTCCGGTAGAAAATAACGGCTGCCCTTACGAAACTACAGTTGTTGTGACCGAGGCTACCCGAGCGTTGGAAGGAATTGAATTTGACTTGGATTCAGACCGTATTTTGCCGTCAAACACTGCCATCCTGAACAATGCTGTAAGCTACATCAATGCAACGTCAGGTAACTACAGAGTGGTAGGTGGTACCGACACACGCGCGTCAGACGCGTACAATCAAAAGCTCTCTGAGAGACGCGCCAACAACGTTAAGAACTATTTGATTCAAAACGGTGTGACTTCCGGCAGACTGGAAGCGGTGGGCCGCGGCAAACGTGATCTGAAATATCCGGAGTGCAACCCTGCAACCAAATGTCCGGAATGGAAGAACCGTGCGAACAGACGCGTTTACTTCGAGCAGAAATAATAATCTCTATCATGAGATGTCAAAGGTGCGCTTCGGCGCACCTTTTTTGTTTGCAGCCCTTCGTAAAGTAGACCTAAAAGTTGTAATTTTACGTGAATGATCGACGAGAACCGCCTGAGGACTGCCTTGCGGCAGTATTGGAATTATACCGAATTCCGAGATGCGCAGCTGCCCATCATGCAGGCGGTGCTCTCAGGGACGGATGCGGTTGCGCTTTTGCCAACGGGCGGCGGCAAGTCTCTATGCTATCAACTGCCCGCAATTGTTTCCGAGGGGATTTGTCTGGTGGTTTCTCCGTTGTTGGCGCTGATCAAAGATCAGGTCCACGCCCTTGTCCAGCGTAATATAGGCGCTGCTTTCATAAGCTCTGAACAAGACGAATTGCAACAGGAACAAGTCTGGGAGGACTGCCGAAACGGTTATGTAAAACTGCTCTACGTGTCGCCGGAACGGTTGCAGAGCCAAGCTTTCATCAATAATCTGCAAGAGCTGCAGCTCTCATTCATAGCCGTAGACGAGGCGCATTGCATTTCGGAATGGGGCAGTGACTTCCGACCGAGCTACCATAATATTGCAGGTTTCAGAATGCTTTTTCCGCATCTGCCTTGCTTGGCTCTTACGGCTACCGCCACCGATAAAATCGCGCAGGAGATCATTGCTAAGTTAAGTCTGCAAGAACCGGCCGTTTTCCGTACCTCGTACAGAAGGCACAATCTGCAGTTGATCTTCCGTGAGCTTTCCGACAAATATCCGTTTGTTCAAAATTACCTTCGGAGCAATTCGGGCGCGGGCATCATTTATTGCCGAACCCGTCAACAGACGGAGGATCTGTCCAAATGGTTAAAAGCGCGCGGCGAGAGCAGAGTCGATTATTTTCATGCAGGCTTGATAATCTCCGAGAAACTGCGGCGTCAGAAGGAATGGTTGCTGGGTAGCGATCGGGTGCTGATTTCGACCAACGCCTTTGGTATGGGGATCGATAAAGAGAATGTCGATTTTATTCTCCATCTTTCACCGCCGGCTTCCATCGAAAACTATTACCAAGAGGTCGGTCGCGCGGGAAGAAGTGGCCGTGCGTCTCAAGCGGTGATCTTGTGGAACGAGCAAGAGCTGTCGGCCTTTGATGAATTGCTGTTCAACCAGATTCCCAATAAAAAGGAATACTTGCGGATTATCTCGTATGTATATTCGGCGGCATCGGTAGCCGAGGGTGAACAATCGGAAGAAATGCATCAGTTAAACTTCGATAAAATAAGAAGTTTTACCAAACTCAGTCGAGCAAAGATTCTTGCCGTATTGCAGTTTCTGCACAATCAGGATGTGATTTATCTGAAAGAAACCAAAGGTCCCTCGTATTTGGAATTGTTGATTGATAGCAACCATCTGGACCAGTTGCCGCCGAAAGATGTTTATTTTATCGAATTGCTGTTGCGCACCGTTTCCGGTCTCAGTTCGCATGGTGTAAGCTTCAGCGAGACGGCTGTTTGCAATAAATTAAACGTAGAACCCGTCAAGTTTAAGGAACGTCTTTCCAAAATGCATTCTCTGGCTTATCTTAAATATTTTGACGGTTCTTCGGCCGGAATCCGTTTCTTGAAGCCACGCGACGATCGAACCATTGCAGGAAAATATTGGAAACAATTTTTGCTGATTCAGAAAAGTAAACTGAGAAAATGGGAAGAGATGAAATACTTGTTGCGCTCTCCGGACTTCTGCAAGATGAAGTTGATATTGGCGTACTTTGATGAAAAAGCGGAAGACTGTGGCAAATGCAGCTACTGTCTGAACAAAACAGGAACGCCTGTGGCTTTATTGCGCAGCGAGATCACGGCAAGGCTCAGTCGGCGCCCGCAGACGTTTCAGGAGCTTTCCGCAACCATGCCCGAGCAGCGAGGCGACGAATTGCTGGAAGAGCTAAAACAAATGCTGGACGACGGCGTGGTGCGTATGCTAAATTTTAAAACTTATACTATATAGATGAAATCCTTAAAGGTGGTGTTTTTCGGTACACCCGAATTTGCAGCCGCATCGTTGGGTGCCATTCACAAGAGCAAACATCAAGTGGTTGGCGTTGTAACCGTTGCCGATAAAGCAAGCGGCCGCGGACTGAAAATACAGCAATCGGCTGTTAAGAAATATGCGGCGGAAAACGGCTTGCAAATCTTCCAACCGCTAAAACTACGAGATCCCGATTTTCTGCGGGAAATGGAAAGTCTACAAGCAGATGTCTTCGTGGTGGTAGCGTTTCGGATGATGCCCAAAGTGTTGTACAGCATTCCTGCCTTCGGGACTTTCAATCTCCATGCTTCCTTGTTGCCCGATTATCGCGGGGCGGCGCCCATCAATTATGCAGTGATCAATGGCGAAGAGCGCACAGGGGTGACAACCTTTTTCATCAACGAGAAGATCGATGAAGGCAATCTCCTTTTACAAGCCGAAACCTCTATTGAGGAAAATGAAAGCGCTGGCGAGCTGCACGACCGTTTGATGGCCATAGGTGCAGATTTGGTGGTACAGACGTTGGACGCTTTAGCCGACGATGGTGTGCAAGAAAAACCGCAGCCCGTGGTGGAAAATCCAAAGAATGCTTTCAAGATATTTAAGGAAGATACCCTTATCGATTGGCAGAAAGATGTTGAGCAGTTACATAATTTTATCCGCGGAATGTCACCGTATCCCGCTGCATACACGCATCTGAAAGTGGGAGACGAAACAAAAACCCTAAAGATTTTTAAAGGCAGTTATGAACGCAACGACCACGATTTCCCTGTAGGTGAAATTGCAATTGAGGACGGCCGAGTGAAGGTTTATGCAAACGGCGGCATGTATTATCCTGAGGAATTGCAGTTGGAAGGCAAACGGCGGATGACCGTAAGAGACTTTTTAAACGGTCTTCATCAGCAGATCAGCTTACTATAAAAAGAACCCGCTGCAATTGCAGCGGGTTCTGATATTTAAAGAGGAACCATTTCGGTGATTTCCACATCGTAGCCGCTGACAATCGGTTTCTGATCCGGGGTCCGCGTGATTACTTTCATTTTGCTGATTCCTAAGTTCTTCAGAATCTGTATGCCGATACCGTGGTCTTTAAAGTTGGAATTGATGGTAGGTCTCCGCTCATTACCCAATTGATATTGCAGGAACTGATTAAGTTTTTGCAAAGTTGTTTCTGAGTTGGAAACGTTGTTGATAAAGACAACTGCGCCTTTGCCCTCGTCGTTAATCATCTTCGTTACCTTTTCCAAAATGGGTGTTTCGCCATTGGACAATCGGCTCAATACATCGAAGTAAGAACTTGAGGATTGCACGCGTACCAATACAGATTCACCGGATTGCCATTCGCCCTTGGTGATGGCAAAATGGTATTGGTCCGTATGCTTTTCGCGGTAAGCAAAGAAATTGAAATCTCCGTAATGCGTGGTGATGGGTTTTTCTATAATGCGTTCCACCAGATCGCCGTTGCGCAAACGATAGTGAATCAGATCCTCGATCGATACAATTTTCAGATCGTGCTTTTCGGCCAGCTTTACCAATTCCGGCAGTCTGGCCATAGAGCCGTCATCGTTCATGATCTCACAAATTACGCCGCCGGCCTTCAGGCCTGCAATTTCTGTCAAATCAATGGCCGCTTCCGTATGTCCGGCTCTTTTCAAGACGCCACCTTTGCGCGCGCGCAGCGGAAATATATGACCGGGACGCATGAAATCTTCGGGTTTTGTGTTTTCGTCCATCAACGCCAAAATGGTTTTGGAGCGGTCGCCGGCTGAGATGCCCGTGGATACTCCGTCGCCCAACAGATCCACCGAAACGGTAAAGGCGGTCTCCTTGGGGTCGCTGCTGCGCGTCACCATCACTTCCAAGCCCAGTTCATCACAGCGTTCTTCGGGAAGAGGCGTACATATTAAACCGCGTCCGTGGATGGTCATGAAGTTGACAATCTCAGGCGTGGTCAGCTCTGCGGCCGATAGAAAGTCACCTTCGTTCTCGCGGTCCTCGTCATCTACTACGATGATGATTTTGCCGTTTCTCAAATCTTCAACAGCTTCCTCAATCGTGTTGAGACGGATATTTTCCATAGATAGTTTTTGCAAAGATACAACTTTAACATGCGATGTCTGAAATGGGCGGACTGCCGGCTTTTCAACCAAAACCGTATTTTTGAGTTGTAAATCAGATTTATGGAAAAGATTAAAACGGGTTTGTGTGCCTTCGGCATGAGCGGGAAATTGTTTCATGCGCCTTTCTTGCATAACCACCCGTCGTTTGAGTTGACGGCCGTTACGCAGAGACATGCATCCGACGTCAAAGATATTTATCCCGAGGTAAAACTCTATCGTTCCGCCGAGGAGATGATGGCCGATCCCGAGATTGAATTGGTGGTGGTAAACTCGCCGGTACAAACGCATTTTTCATTCGCGAAATCGGCAATCGAAAACGGCAAACATGTAATTGTGGAGAAACCTTTTACGGTGAATGCGTCGGAGGCAGAAGAACTGGAGCGGCTGGCGCGGGAGCGCAGTGTGCTGTTGAGCGTCTATCAAAACAGACGATGGGATGGCGATTTTCTGAAAGTCAACGAGATCATCAGCTCCGGCAGACTGGGAGAAATAAAGGAAGCCGAACTGCGCTTTGACCGTTACCGACCGCAGCCATCAGGCAAAATACATAAGGAAAGCAATCTGCCGGGTGCCGGTGCATTGCATGATTTGGGCGCGCATCTGATCGACCAAGCGCTTATTCTCTTCGGGATGCCTGAGAAAATCTTCGCCGATGTCTTTGCAATGCGGCCGCGCGGTGAAGCAAACGATTATTTTGATCTGACATTATTTTATCCGAACCATTTGCGTGTGCGCATAAAAAGCAGCGTCTTTGCGGCGGGCAAATATTATGAGTACGTGATCCACGGTAGCAACGGCAGTTTCCTGCAAGAGAGAACCGACCCGCAGGAAAGAGAATTGGCTAATGGAACGCAACCTTCGTTGCAGGATTGGCTTCCGCCATACGACGAATCTGATGGTGTATTACAGTTGACCGAATCGGAAGCGACCCAATCAATGCCCGGAAATTATATGCATTATTACGACGAGATTTACCGAGCATTGCGATGCGGCGGACAAAATCCTGTGCCGGCAGAGCAAGCCGTCAACACCATGAAAGTGATAGACGCCGCGTTGAAGAGCAGCGCCGAATCCTGTGTAATGCCCGTCCGTTAAATCACATTCACTTCACGCTCCAAACCGATGCCGAATTCTTGTTGAACAGAATCGATGATGAGTTGCGAAAAATCGTAGATTTCCTGTCCCGCGGCCTTGCCCGTTGCGTTTATCAAAACCAGTGATTGTAGCGCGTGCGAGCCTACATTGTCTATCGTTTTGCCGCGCCAACCGCATTGTTCAATCAGCCATCCTGCGGGCACTTTCACTTGCGTACCGTCTGAGTAACCCGGAATTTCGGGGTGGCGATGTTTCAACCGTTCGAAGGCTTCCATCGGGATAACCGGATTCTTGAAGAAACTGCCGGCATTTCCTGTAACGGCAGGATCGGGGAGTTTGCTTTGACGGATGGCAATTACCACATCGGCAATATCTCGGAGGGTCGGAGCGGTAATATTCCGCTTTTGCAGTTCTGCTTCTATGGCACCGTAATGAGAAGAAATTTTGTGGTCTTTAACGGTAAGGCGAAAGGTCACTTGCAGAATAATGTATCGACCCTTGTTCCGCTTGAAAACGGAATCACGGTAGCCGAACTCGCATTCGTCTTTTTTGAAATCTCTTATTCCACGGGTCTCGGTATCGAAAACTTGGCAGGTTTCAAAAACATCTTTTATTTCTACGCCGTAAGCACCGATGTTTTGTATGGGTGCGGTGCCCACATGGCCGGGAATCAGTGACAGATTTTCCAACCCGCCATAATCCTGATCGATGCAATCCTGCACGAAGGAATGCCAGTTCTCACCCGCTGCAGCGGTTACCAAAACGGCATCGTCGGCAAATGATGTTTCTATTCCTTTTAGATTCAGGCGGATTACAAGACCGTCAAAGTCGCGCGTAAACAGCACATTGCTGCCGGCGCCTAACACCAAAAGGCGTAATCCATTCCGCTCGGCAAATTGCAAAGCTTTCTGCAGTTCGTCTGTGGACGCCACTTCTGCAAAGTAGGCAGCGCCAACATCTACGCCGAAAGTGTTGTATTTTTTTAACGAGACCTGCCGCCTGATGTCCATCAACGGTTGTTGTATTTTATCAAAGCATCGCCCAAGATATCAATGGCGCGTCGCAGGTCATCCTCTTTCAGCACATACGCCAAACGGACTTGCTTCTTGCCGAGTTCGGGATCAGAGTAGAAACCTCCCGCGGGCGCTACCATAACGGTCTCACCGTCCAAATTGTAAGACTCCAGCAGCCATTGCGCAAAACGGTCACTGTCATCCACCGGCAATTCTGCCATACAGTAGAA
>WKJB01000323.1_pt1 | contig 10151 bp, 5 predicted proteins | sample 5403331 | NCBI WGS metagenome assembly WKJB01 (sample SAMN13198853, study PRJNA488119) | plastic metagenome | isolation source: water-polyurethane dispersion (WPUD) containing a polyether... | place: Mexico: Mexico City | collected 2016 | reverse complement strand
CATTTGCGGGGCAATTTTTTATGTTTCGTTGCCGTTGTAATTCAGAAGTAGTGCGGGAATAGTCGTTTGGTGGAATTATCATTTGGTCATGTTAATATTTATTAACATATTTGTCGTCAATTAAATATTAAAATGTGTTAATATGAATTTACGAGTTCGCGCACTTGGCATCGGAGCTTTGTTCTTTGTAGGAGGGCAAGTTGCCATGGCGCAAAATGTTCAGCGAGACACGACTACTACGAGAGAGATCGACGAGGTGGTTATTGTGGGGTATACCGCAGTAAAGAAAGAGGATTATACCGGATCTGTCTCAACTGTAAAAAGTGAAGCTATTGATCGCAAGAACGTGTCTAACGTCGCTCAGGCACTTACAGGTGAGGCGGCAGGGGTAAGAGTAATTACCTCCACGGGTCAGCCGGGTTCTGAGCCGAGAATACGTGTACGCGGTATTGGTTCTGTAAGTGGTAACCGTGAGCCATTATACGTATTGGACGGCGTTCCTTATGACGGGAACATATCTTCCATCAACCCGGAGGATATCGAGAGTATGAGCGTTTTGAAAGATGCAACTGCAACTGCTATTTACGGTGCCAGAGGTGCCAACGGTGTGGTTCTCATCAATACAAAGCGCGGACGTGCCAACAGACCGTTGATTACCGTGGAAAGTAAAGTTGGGTTCAATACTCCTTTATTGCCACGTTATGACGTGATCAAAAGTCCGGAAGAATACATCGCCCTGGCATGGGAATCGGTGTATAACCAAGGGAAGTTGACCAATAATGCCAACCCTACGGCATACGCCAACGCCAACCTTTTCGGTGGTAAAGGTATCAGCCCGAAATACAATATGTGGAACGCAACGGCTGCACAGTTAATTGATCCCGCTACGGGGCAAGTAAGAGCCGGCGTTACCAGAAAGTATAACCCTGAAAACTGGGAAGATTATGCTTTCCAGACTTCTTCCAGAATGGAGAATAACTTGAGCATCAGTGGTGGTGAAGGTAAAACCACCTATTACACAGGCTTGGGTTATCTAAAGGATGAAGGCTACTCCATCAACTCAAAGTATGAGCGTTACAGCGGTCGTCTGAATGTTGGTTATCAAGCGAGACCATGGTTGAAAGGGGAATTCAATATGGGTTACGCCTATTCAAACACAAACAGAAACGGGCAGACCGAGGACAGCGGCAGTATTTTCTGGTTTGTAGATAACATTCCTTCGATATATCCATTGTTCCTGCGTGATGCTCAGGGCAACATGGTGGCAGATCCGTACTTCGGCGGCTTCCAATATGATTATGGTACAGGACGTGGTTTCGGCGCACTTACCAATGCTATCGCAGACGCAACCTACAACCTGGACAACCGTAAAAGACATGAACTGAACTCCAACTTCTCGTTGAAAGCAGATCTGGCGAAAGGATTGAGCCTTGAAACAAGAATCGGTGGTCAATACTATAACAACAGTAGAAACGACTATTCTAACCCTTACTACGGTAGCGCAGCCTCTATGAACGGATCTCTGTATAAAGTTCGTGGTGAGCTTTTCTCATGGAACTTCCTACAGTTGCTTCGTTACATGAATCGTTTTGACAATCATGGCATCCAAGTGTTCGCAGCACACGAAACAACAGATTGGAGATACAACTATCTGTCTGCTTCCAAGTACGGTCTGGTAATTCCTGACGGTACCGAGTTCAACAACGCCATCAACCAAAGCCCTGCGTATTCTTACGTGAACAACTATGCGTTGGAAAGTTACTTCGGGCAGATGATGTATGACTATCAGAATAAATATCTGTTGTCGGCGAGTGTAAGACGCGATGGATCTTCCAGATTCTTACAAGACAAGTGGGATACTTTCTACTCAGTGGGTCTTGGTTGGGTAATGAAGCGTGAAAACTTCCTGATGAACAGTGAGTTCGTAAACCAGTTGAAACTGAAAGCAAGCTATGGTACAGTAGGTGACCAAGCGGGTGTGGGTTTCTATCCGGGTTACAACGTGTACTGGCCGGGTAACTTCATGGGTCTGCCGGGGGCAGCATTCGACAGAATCGGTTATCCTGATCTGACTTGGGAGAAATCGAAAAACTTCTCTGCCGGTATCGAGTTCGGATTGTTCAGCAACCGTGCGATTGAGGGTTCAGTTGATTACTTCCACAGAACCACCGAGAATTTGATCTTCGACAGAAGACTTGCGCCTTCTACAGGTAACGCCATCATCAAAGTAAATGACGGTCTATTGGTAAACCAAGGAGTTGAGTTTGCCCTGACAGGTCATTTATTCAGAAAAGGCGATTTCTTCTTGGATCTATCGGTTAACGGTGACTGGTTGAAAAACGAGTTGACAAGAATGCCGATTGATCCTACTACAGGTCAACAAAAACTGATCGACCTCTCAGAAGCAGGCTTTGGTCGCACAACCGGCCGTTCACTGTATGATTATTATATGAGAGAATGGGCAGGTGTTAACTCTCAGACGGGTGCCGCTCAATGGACGCTTCACTATGTAGACAAGAATGGTAACGGCGTGTTCGACTCAGGTGATATTGCCGTAGCTTCACTTTATGAGTACCAGCAGGCCAATCCGGGAGCTGTAATCTCACAAACGGTTACCGAAACTTATGCACAGGCCACTCAAAAATTCCTTGGAAAATCGGCGCTTCCTGATCTGCGTGGTGCTTTCGGACTTAACGCCGGCTACAAAGCATTCTCAATCGGTGCGCAGTTCCTTTACTCTATAGGCGGATATGCTTATGACAGCGCTTATGCCGTATTGATGAACAACGACCAGATCGGCGGTAATAACTGGCACAAGGACATCGAGCAGAGATGGCAGAATCCGGGTGACGTTACAAACGTACCGCGTCTCTCCAACGGACGTGACACCAACTACAACAGTCGCTCCAGCAGATTCTTGACCAAGGCAGACTACTTGGTACTGAACAATGCTTACGTTGCCTATAGCCTTCCTTCAAAATACTACGAAGGTTTAGGTCTGAACGGACTCCAAATTTCAGTAACAGGTGATAACCTTTGGATCAATACCAAGCGTAAAGGTTTCAACCCAACAGTCTCTGAAACCGGTGGAACCAGCATGTACACCTATTCACCGTTGTCTACTATTACCTTCGGTGTAAAAGCAAACTTCTAATCTTTTAACAATGAAAAAATTAGTTATATTAAGTTCGTTACTCGGACTATTATTCACAACAACATCTTGCCGTGATGAGTTCTTGGAAAGCGAGCCGACCGAAACTCTGGCAAATCCGCCCGCACAGGCGAAGCTATACGGGTTGTATCTGATGATGATCAATACAGGCACCGGTGGTACTACGGGTCATGACGACTTTGGTCAGAAAGGTTATGACATGGTTACGGACATGCTTTCATCCGACATGGCTTTGGAAGCGTCTGTATACGGCTGGTACAGAGCTGTGGCCAACCTAACCGGTCCTGCGGATTTTACGAACAACGTAAACTATCTTCCATGGAGATATTACTATAGAATTGCATATGCGGCCAATGACGTTATCGCAGGTTTGGGCGGTAATACAGCTGTGCCTTCGGGAGCCGACAAGGCTGCAATGGGACAGGCAAAAGCGATGAGAGCATATGCTTATTTCTACCTGACTCAGATGTACACTACAAAGTACGATCCGAATGCTGCTGCAATTCCTCTGTATACCACCGCAAGCGTTGAAGCCCAGCCAAAAGCAAAGCAATCCGAACTGTACGCACAGATGGTTAAAGATTTGACAGAAGCCGTAGATTTGTTGCAAGGCTACGGACGTCCTAATAAAGGGGTTATCAACCAAGACGTAGCGAAAGGCCTGTTGGCTTATGTGTACGCTGCTATGGGCGAAAATGCGAAAGCTGCGACACTTGCACAGCAGATTATTGCAAAAGTGCCGATGACGACTGCCGAGCAAACTGTTTACAATACAACTACCGGCAGCGGTGGTGGGTTCAATGACCTGAACACTTCAAGCTGGATGTGGGGGTTTGATATTACCGAAGCCAATGACTTAGATTTGATCAGCTGGTGGGGTCAAATGGATATCTTCTCTTATTCTTACGCTTGGGCAGGTGATCCAAAAGGCATCGACCTTAACCTGTACAACGCTATCAGACCGGACGATATCCGCAAAAACCAGTTCGTAACAGTAAACGAAACTGCGTCAGGTTACGAAATGGTTGACGCCAACGAGGATGGCGATTTCCCTGCAGTACCTGCGAACAAGTTCTTCGCTCCGGATAGAGTAATCGGTGGTCAGCGTATTATTACAACAGATTATCTCTTCATGAGATCGGATGAATTCTATCTGTTGGCAGCTGAAACTCTTGCCAAGTCAGGCAATGAAGCTCAGGCAAAGACCGTCTTGAAGAACTTCCTGTCCAAGAGATTAGGCAGCACTTCATACATCGACGCGCTTTCAGGTCAAGCACTTCGTGATGAGATTTATCTGCAAACCAGAATCGAGCTTTGGGGCGAGGGTAAGAGCTACTTTGCGATGAAGCGTAACCAAGCATCGGTTAAGAGAGGATCTAACCACGTTTATTTGGCTGGACAAACCTTCTCCTATGACGATCCACGTTTGTCTCTGAAGATTCCACAACAAGAGATAAACAACAACCCTAAACTATAATTTACCAAACCCGCCTCACGGCGGGTTTTTTATTGAAGCAACTAATCTTGTTTTATTTCAATATTTTTGTACCTCATTTACTCTGAATGAGGTACATTTTTTTTGCGCTGCTGGCGCCCCTGCTGTTCTCTGCACAGGTGGTCAATAAAACAGATTCCAACCGAATTTCTATGGATTCCGTTGTGATCGATACCGGTGCGCGCGACTCGCTGAAGATTTTTCGTCCGACCAGCGCAGATTACCGCTTCCGTACACGCTACGGCCAGACCCAAATCTTCGATACTGTGCTGACGGCCGATAAAATTTATCGCTTCAGCCAATTCAATAACCGAGACAATTTCGGGCGCATCGCCTTTGCCAATATCGGTCGACCGTTCAACCCTTTGGTGTACGAATACCGGCCCGAGTTTGCCCTTACGCTATTGCCTGCCGGCAAATCCTTCAATATTTTAGCAGCTGACGACATCAAGTATTACGATGTAAAGACTCCCACAACGGCTTTTGTGCTGCATAACGGCGTCAGAAATGGTGCGGCACTCAATACCACTTATACGCAGAACATCGGCAAAGACTTCAACTTCGCCATAGAATATATGGGCTTGCGTTCTCAGGGAATGTATCGGCGAGAGCTTGCGGCCAATAACAATACGCTGTTTTCCGCTCATTACACCGCTCCCGGTAAGCGCTACGAGGCGTTTGCTCACTTCCTGCACCAAAATGTAAACAGCGAAGAAAACGGCGGCGTCATGAACCTTGAAGATTTCCTTAGCGGTGACAGCCGATTCCGCGACCGACAAAATTTACAGGTGAACCTCAACAGTTCGCACTCGCGCTTTGCTTACCGCAGGTATTATATAAGCCACGAGCTTGGTCTGATTGCAGGGAACAACGGTTATCCGTTGCGGCTGCGCCACACGCTTTCTGAACAGCTGAACAAGTACACCTACGCTCAGGAAAATCCCGAGGGTTTTTACACCTCTCCGTTGATCGAGGGTTTTCCGTTATCCACAGGAAAGCGTTCGGAAGATTTCAGCAATACATTCAGTGCCGTTTGGGACAACGAGCGTTTTAAGTTGGACGCCGGTGTAAAATACAGCTTCCTGAGTTTTCGTGACAATTCCGTGTACAATGACGCGATATCGGCGGTAGAAGCTTACGAAAGCAAAGAGAGCCGCTTCGGCGTACAGGGTAATTTGCAAATCAATTTGTGGGAAAAGTTCAGATTGAGATCCTTTGCCGAGATTTCTAACGGAAGCAAATTCGGTTCGTACATCCGTTCAGACAACCGCCTCGATTTTAATTTCCTAGACGAATTCAGTGTCCAAGCGCAGCTGAACTTCCAATCCGCCGCGCCCTCTTTCAACTATCTGGCCAACGGATCGGTTTACCGAGACTACAATTACATCTTCGACGGTTTTAAAAATCAAAGCGTCCTGCAGGCCGGCGGTACGGTGGGACTGAAGTGGTTTGATTCCCGCGCGTTTTTCAACTATTTCATCATCGACAATTACGCTTATTTCTCAAGCGTCGGGCAGCCCGCACAGGCCGGTGCGCCTCTAAATATATCACAGCTGGGCGGCGAGGCCACTTTCAGCTATAACAAATTTCACCTAAATACGCGCCTGTTGTTTCAGTCGGCGCTAACGGAGAAACAATTACTGCCGATGCCCGCTTTTGTGGGCCGCGCAAACATCTATTGGCAATCCAAGGCTTTTAAGAACGCCGCCGAAATACAGACAGGCATCAAGGCGTACTATTTCTCAAAATTCGCCTCCCGCGAGTTCTCATCGATTCTGAATGAATTTGTCTTGCCGGGGCCTGCGGGTTATGCCATCGGCGGCAGGCCCGTCTTGGATGCTTACTTCAACCTGAAAGTAAAGACCATGACCATCTTTGCAGAGGCGCAACACTTTGACGCCGGCATCATGAAAAACCGCCTCTTTGCGGCACCGTACTACCCGACGGGGGATTTTAGGCTTAATCTTGGCATTGTCTGGTATCTGTTTCATTGATATGGATGAAAAAAGTACAATTGATTTTCGGCAGATAGACGCCGTTCCTCAACTTATCAAAGATTATTTGAACGGAAAGCTCGGCGAATTCCACAACCGTTCATTCTCGGTAGAAGCGGCCGAACTGCAAGCGGAAGAGAAACGCCTGAACTTCTCTGCGGACCAACGCCGGCGGCTGACAACGGTTCTGTCGGACCAAATGCAATCGGCAGGTCTCTCGGGCAAGCAACGGCAAAATTTGGAAGCGCTGGCTTCTTCCGACACATTCAGCGTCACCACAGGGCACCAGCTCAATCTGTTCACCGGGCCGGTATTCTTTATTTACAAGATTCTGCAAACCATCAAAACAGCCGATTATCTGACCGATAGGCTTTCCGGGAAAACCTTCGTGCCGGTTTTTTGGATGGCGACGGAAGACCATGACCTGGACGAGATCGACCATTTTAGAACCGTCGATGATTTTTATCAAATGCATGCGGAGGCCGGTGGTGCGGTTGGTAGAATTAAGATAGAAGACACACGGTTCATTTCCGATTTTGAAAAAGAATTTGCGCCGACAGCTCACGGCGGCGAGCTGGTTTCATGGATGAAAGAAGCATATAGAAAAGGCATATCTCTAACAACGGCTACCCGCATTTTGGTGCAGAAACTTTTTGCAGAATACGGATTGTTGGTAATCGACGGTGACGACGCCCGCCTGAAAACCGAGATGATTCCTGTTTTTGAAGCCGAGCTGAAGAACGAGGAGTTGTACCGTTCGACAGCGGTGGCAGTCCAAGAGTTGACCGAGCGTTACGGCAAAGTGCAGGTAAACCCGCGCGAGATCAATCTGTTTTACCTGACCGATAGCCGCAACCGTATCGAAAGACAAAACGATAAATATGTGGTTGTTGATACGGACAAACAATTTTCACAAACCGAGATCATCGATGAGCTGTACAAGCATCCCGAGCGCTTCAGCCCCAATGCGGTGTTACGGCCCGCTTTTCAGGAAACGGTTCTTCCCAATATTGCCTACATTGGCGGAAATGCGGAGATCATGTATTGGCTGGAACTAAAATCATACTTCGATAAAATCGGCCTTACCTTTCCCATTCTCATTCCACGCAATTCTTTGCTTTTTCTCAGCAATAAAACTTTGGAAAAGGCAAAAAAACTCGGTTTGGATTTCACCGATTTCTTCGGGGATTACAATAAGCTTGTTAACCGTAAAATCTACGATAAGTCGCCGTTGGCTGAGCTGCTCAGCGAGAAGAAAGCCGAGTTCCAAAATATCTTAGCCGAACTGCAAGCACGCGCCGCCGAGACCGATCCTACCTTTGGCAACTTGGTGCAAGCCGAAGAAGCGCGCGGCACAAAATCATTCCGGCGGATGGAGAAGCGCCTGCTGCGCGCAGAGAAAAAAGTACACGCTGATTTGCTGCAACGCTACAACCGTTTGTATGAAGCCGTGCACCCCGGCGGCGTGTGGCAGGAGCGGGTATATAACTTCAGTGTTTTCTATGCGTTTGGCGGAAGCGACTGGTTGCGCCGCTGCATGGCCGGCATCAGCGTAGAAAAGTCACAATTGGCCATGCTGCATAATTAGCTGTAATACATTATTTTTGTAGCTTATAAAATGAAGATGAAAAGAGTATTCCTGCTTGCACTTTCTGCGTTTGCCATAGGCGCCTCGGCACAGAAGACCCATACCGTGGTAGCCAAGGACAATCCGTACAGCATTGCCAGACAATATGGTCTGAGTTTGGAAGAGCTCAACGCGCTGAACCCCGGCGTGAAAGACGGCAAACTGGACATAGGCCAAACTCTGATTGTCTCAAAAGGCGGCACCGGGCAGATCAGCGTACAGGCGGGGCAGTCGTTGTACGGCATTGCTCGACAATATAAGCTTACCGTAGACGATATCAAAAAAGCAAATCCCGGCCTGAACGAGAATTTGCAAATCGGTGATAAAATAACGCTGCCGTTGGAGAACATCCGTAAATACGGTGATGCGTCGGCGGTTGTTTCTGCCGAATCAAAACCGGCATCGCCGTCCGATAATGCCACCTATACCGTGCAACCCGGCGATACCTATTTCCGCATTACTCGAAATTACAAGCTTACTCAGAAGCAGCTTTACGAGCTGAATCCGGGCTTGGAGCAGCGCGGCTTGCAGCCCGGCGATGTGTTAAATGTAAGCAAGGCCGGCAATGCGAATCTTGCATCGGCAGACAACGGCCGTGCACAAACCGACCGCCCTACCTATACTGTGCAATCGGGCGACACGGTTTTCGGTATCCTCAACCGATTCGGTGTTACCTTGGACGATTTAATCTCGCTGAATCCGCAACTATCCGGCGGGCTGAAGGCGGGAATGGTGCTCCACATAAAAGGAACACCGTCTGAGAGTGCCTTTGTAAAATCGCCCGGCGAAGCTTTAAATGTTGCTTTATTGCTGCCCATCGGTCTTGACGAAAGTTCTGCGTCGTATCGGGATCTGTCGCTCGACTTCCTCAGCGGTGCAAGGTTGGCCATTGAACGGAATGCCGCACGCGGTCAAAAACTTAACATCCGCATCGTGGATACCGGCGCAGAGGCCAACTTCAAGAAGAATATTTCAAGCTTGGACCCGGCGAATACGGATTTGATTATAGGCCCTTTCTTCAAGTCGAATATCGTGGAGATGATGCGCCACCTGGGCAACCGTAATATCCCCATTGTTTCGCCGTTTGCCAATTCAGAAGATCTGTATTCTTACGGCAACGTCATCATCATGGACACCCATCCGTCGGTTTATGCAGAACGTATAGGCAAGGAGGCCGCACAGGCCAACGCCGGTGAGAAGATTTATATAGTGGCAGGTAACGATCGTGCGTACGCCGATCAAGTAAGTGCTGCCATTCGACAAACTTCCAAAAACGCGGTTGTGGCAATCGTCAATTCTGCCGCAGACGTCGTAGCCGAGAAAAATATGATGACGGGACTTACCGCTCCGGTCAGCATGGTTCTTGCTACCGATGACGATGCACAGGGAAATGCTTTTGCTGCACGCGCAATTGCCTTGGCGCGCGATGGCGAGGTAAAGGCTTTCAGCATGTTCTACAATTCGGCATTCGATAAGAACGAAACGGCACTGCGCCCGACACGTTTGGTCTACATCATGGACCGCAAGATCAACACCGACGGCGACTTCGAGAAAGCCGTGCTGGAAGAGTACAGAAAGAAATATTGTAAAGCGCCGGGCAAATACGCGGTGATCGGGTTTGATGTTTTAAACGACATGCTTAGCCGCGAAAACAGCAAAGGCGAACTTTATAAACAGATGAAAAAAAGCCAAACGCAATTGGCAACCAAATATGAATTTGAAAAAGACCGTCGCGGCGCCTATATCAACAAAGGCTATAGAGTAGTGCGGCTGGTTCCATAAATAAACTATGAAAGCATTAGTATTTCCCGGTCAGGGCTCGCAGTATGTGGGCATGGGCCTTGACCTTTTTGAAAGCAGAAG
>WKJB01000322.1_pt1 | contig 10165 bp, 9 predicted proteins | sample 5403331 | NCBI WGS metagenome assembly WKJB01 (sample SAMN13198853, study PRJNA488119) | plastic metagenome | isolation source: water-polyurethane dispersion (WPUD) containing a polyether... | place: Mexico: Mexico City | collected 2016 | reverse complement strand
ATAGACCGGGTACTTACCTCACTCGGTACGGGACAAGCGCTTATCACGGTGCTTAATGACAAAGGGATACCTACTGAAGTGGTTGCCACCCATCTCATACCGCCACGTGCAGTAATGGGCCCCGTCGATGATCCAACCTATCAGCAATTGGTGAAGGCCTCGTCCATGTATACCAAGTACCATGACTCCGTGGACAGGAGAAGTGCAGCCGAGATTTTAGCGGAAAAAATACAAATCCAAACCGAGCGGGTTGAAAAAGAGGAATCCGAACAGCAGCGTTCCAAAAGCAAGGGAGGCCGGAAAAGTACGCGTCAAACACCCTTGGAGGCTGCACAGAAAGCTGCAACCACTACCCTGGCAAGAGAGGGTACTAAATTGCTTGCAAGACTTGCCAATGGACTCCTGGCGGCGATGTTCAGAAAAAGGAGGTAGAGGCGCTGTTAAAATGGTATATTTCCTCTATAAAATTGTCTCTCGGCGGCAGAGGAGAGATCGACAAATCCGCTTTTTATTCAACGCAATTATATTGCATATAAAAGCGAATTTATCTAAGTTTGGCACAAACTGATTATTCTTACACATAAAAAGCGATAAATTAAAATGAGTAAACCCACGTTGTTAATCCTTGCGGCCGGAATGGCAAGCCGCTACGGAAGCATGAAGCAGATAGATCCTTTCGGGCCAAATGGCGAAACCATCATTGATTATTCAATTTATGATGCCATAAGGGCCGGATTTGGAAAAGTAAGTTTCATTATCCGGGAAGAATTTGCCGAAAAATTTAAAGAGATCTTTGAACCGAAGTTGGCCGGTAAAATCGAGACAGATTATGTGTATCAAAGCTATGATCTGACACCTTTCGGTATTGATCGGCAAATTGAACGCTCGAAACCCTGGGGTACGGCACATGCCGTGCTTTCTGCACGCAACCAGATACATGAGCCGTTTTGCGTGATCAATGCAGATGATTTCTATGGATATGAAGCGTTTGAAAAGATGGCAAAATTCCTAACCGACGAGGTTGCTGATGACAAGTTTTCTTTGATGGGATACCAAATAGATAAAACTTTATCTGATTATGGGTCGGTATCGAGGGGAGTGTGTAAAGTGGATGACCAGGGTAACATGACGGAAATCAATGAGCGTTTGAAAGTTTACTTTAAAGAGGTAGACGGAGAAAAGCGTATTTTCTTTGAGGAGGATGGCGTGGAGACAGAACTACCCAGAAGCAGCCGGGTATCTATGAATTTCTGGGGTTTTACACCTGCTATTTTTGGCGTGAGTGAGGAACTTTTCAAAGCGTTTGTGCCTGCCAATGAAGATAATCCAAAATCAGAATTTTTAATTCCCAAAGTGGCCGATGAACTCATCCAGCAGGGGAAAGCTACATTTAAAGTACTGCCTACGTCGCAGAAGTGGTTTGGTGTGACATACCCAGAAGATAAGCCCATTGTGCAGGAAAACATTGCCCGTTTAGTGAAAGACGGGATATATCCGGAGAAATTGTTTTAAAAGAACAATCAAGTAAAAAACCCTCGTGGAATCGCTCCGCGAGGGTTTCTTTGTAACGCGTACCTCGTATTTCTTACCTCGTACCTCGTACTTCGTACTTAAAACCTACTTCTTATCGTTGTCCTTCACTTCTTCGTATTCCACGTCGGTCACATCATCTCCGGCATTGGCAGTCGATTGACCTGCATCCTCTCCGGCTTGTCCATTGGCCGATGCTTCTTGGGAAGCTTTGTACATATCTTCAGAAGCGGCATTCCAAGCTGTCTGTAATTCGGCTTGAGCGGCGTCGATAGCGGTGAAATCTTTTGCTGCATACGCATCTTTCAGTTTCTTCAAGCCATCTTCGATAGGAGCCTTTTTGTCAGCACCGATCTTATCGCCGTATTCTTTCAGCTGCTTCTCGGTAGAGAAGATCAACGCGTCGGCTGCATTCAGCTTGTCGATTTCTTCTTTTGCTTTCTTGTCAGCTTCTGCATTGGCTTCTGCTTCCTGCTTCATTTTCTTGATTTCATCGTCGGTCAGCCCAGAAGATGCTTCAATACGGATTTTTTGTTCCTTGCCGGTTGCTTTGTCCTTCGCGGAAACATGCAGGATACCGTTTGCGTCGATGTCGAACGTGACCTCGATTTGCGGTACGCCGCGCGGAGCAGGCGGAATGCCGTCCAGGTGGAATCGTCCAATGGTACGGTTTTGGGAAGCCATAGGCCGTTCACCCTGCAGGATGTGTATTTCCACAGAAGGCTGGTTGTCCGATGCCGTGGAGAATACTTCCGATTTCTTGGTCGGAATGGTCGTATTTGCTTCGATCAGTTTGGTCATTACGCCACCCATCGTTTCGATACCCAATGAAAGCGGGGTTACGTCAAGCAGCAGCACGTCTTTCACTTCGCCCGTGAGAACGCCGCCTTGGATAGCAGCACCCAAAGCAACCACTTCGTCCGGATTCACACCTTTAGAAGGCTCTTTTCCGAAGAATTTCTTCACGGCTTCCTGAATGGCCGGGATACGCGTAGAACCACCCACTAGAATGATTTCATCGATATCGGAAGGTGAATAACCCGCATTTTTCAACGCTGATCTACAAGGGTCGATTGTCCGCTTGATCAGGTTGTCTGCCAGTTGTTCAAACTTCGCACGGCTCAATGTACGGACCAAGTGCTTGGGGCCGGTCTGATCTGCTGTAATGTACGGCAGGTTAATTTCAGTGGATGACGAACTGGAAAGTTCTATTTTGGCTTTCTCTGCCGCTTCTTTCAACCGTTGCAACGCCATCGGATCCTTACTCAGGTCAAAACCGTTGTTATCGTTCTTGAACTCGTCGTTTAACCAATCGATGATAACTTGGTCGAAGTCGTCCCCACCCAGGTGAGTGTCGCCATCGGTTGATTTTACTTCAAATACTCCGTCACCCAATTCCAATATGGAGACGTCGTGCGTACCACCACCGCAGTCAAATACCGCGATTTTCATGTCCTTATTGGATTTATCCAATCCATAGGCCAAGGCAGCCGCAGTAGGTTCGTTGATGATCCGTTTTACATTCAGCCCTGCAATCTCGCCAGCCTCTTTGGTGGCCTGACGTTGGGCATCGTTAAAGTAAGCGGGTACGGTAATAACCGCTTCGGTTACTTCATGGCCAAGGAAATCTTCTGCAGTTTTTTTCATTTTCTGTAAAATCATTGCGGAAATTTCCTGAGGGGTGTATTTACGGTCGTCGATCTCCACGCGCGGCGTGTTGTTATCGCCTTTCACGATCGCATAAGGTACCCGTTTTGCCTCTTTGAGTGCTTCGTCATAGTTGGTACCCATAAACCGCTTGATCGAGTAAACAGTTTTTTTCGGATTGGTAATGGCTTGGCGCTTCGCTGGGTCCCCCACTTTGCGCTCGCCATTCTCTACGAATGCCACAATCGAAGGTGTCGTGCGTTTTCCTTCGTTGTTGGTGATGACTACCGGCTCATTCCCCTCCATCACAGCTACGCAAGAGTTGGTAGTTCCTAAGTCAATTCCAATAATTTTTGCCATATCTATATTTCCTTTTCTACGTTGATGATTAAAATCAATTGCTTTAATCAATGTAACAAGCCTTGTGCCAATCACCCCTTCGGTGCCAATTATCGCCTGAGGGCTAAAAAAACGTCATTACCGGTGACCTGATCATGACAATGTGTCATTTGGTGAGACATCAGATATGAGACGTGAGATATGAGACATTCCGTTTTCATTTTTTTATTTTTGACTTTTCAATTTTTACTTTTACACCATGCATATTGAACAATTGCGCGATTACTGCCTTAGCAAACCCAGTGTAACCGAGAGTTGCCCCTTCGGGCCGGATACCCTGGTATTTAAGGTCGCGGATAAAATGTTTCTCTTAACTGGTTTAGACGGACAACCACTGGTGTTTAGCGCCAAATGCGACCCGGAGTATGCCATCGAATTGCGTGAGCGTTATCCACATGCGGTGCGGGGAGCTTATCACATGAATAAACGGCATTGGAATGAGGTGGTTTGCAATGGGGAACTGGATGATCGGCTGTTAATCAGGCTGATTGACCATAGCTACGAATTAGTAGTAAAAGGATTGCCCAAGCAATCGCGTGAATGCATCAAAAGCGAACATCACTGATTTTTGCAAATTGACTATTTATGTTCTCCTGAAAATTGAGGAATGTACGAAGGAATTCGGACTGTGAATCTAGAGCCGACGGACGAAGTGCTTTCTATCATCAACTTTCCCCAATGACTTTCCAGCATGTCCTTGGAAATTAGTAATCCGATTCCAAATCCTGTTTGAAGATCCGTTTTTCCGTTGCGTTTATGCTCAACGAGGGGATTCTGTAAAAAACTGAGTTCTTCTTCCGCTATTCCACCTCCTCTATCTTCAATGTGGATGTCTGTATAGTGAGGAGCTGTTTCAATGTCAACGGTTATGCTTTCCATGGGCGGGGTATATTTGACGGCATTGCTGAATATGTTTCTGAGTATGACTTCCAAAATGAACGCGTCGTAGTAGATATGATCATGTCCCGAGACATTTGTTACCCATTTTTTTCCCCAGCTTTTCATTTCTTCTTCGTAATAGGACTGAATTTTTTTGATGAACGGATCTAGAAAGATCTTTTGTTGCCTGAATCGGAAATGCTGAAGTTCATCACTGTGGTGTAGCATGCTGGAATCGATGATGTCAAAAATGCGGTTTACTTGACTATCAACCCGGCTGAATAAGTTTTTCAGGTTTATTTGCGATTCGTCGGTAATCCTGTTTTTGAATTGAATCAATGATTTCAGTGTTGCTAACGGGGCTCTGATATCATGCGCGATCGTTGCACTCAGCAGGTTGTTGAATTTGATGATTTTCAAAAGCCCCTCATTTTTTGTTTGCAAGTCATCCACGTCAATGAAGGTAACTACCCGATAATTGCCTAATGGGTATTCATGGATTTCATACCACCGGTACTGTCTGTTTTTGCAGTAGACCCTTGCCAATAACTGGATGTGACGCTGATTTTCGGATACGGATTGTTGTAATTGTTCGTCCCATAGTCTTTTGGCTTCGTCTCGGTAGCTGGCATCCGGAAAAGCTTTTTCAAACCAGGTTTTCCTATCATACACTTCGTCCATACCATAGCCAATCTGATCGTAAAATGCTTGGTTTCTAAATAAGTGTGCGTATTTTTCATCGGTAAGCATAACCGGGGTTACGATAAGGTCAGCCGTACTGTAGAAATCAAGCGATTTAACATCCAATTGTTCTTTATTCATTCCTAAATCTTTTTTGGGCGCGGGCCGCATTATCTTTTATACGGTTATGACGCCGATTTTACCCCATTGTGAAAACCTGATCTCGTTTGCATTCAGCAGCTGAATTAGTTTGTTCGATTTTTTTTCATGTGTTTGGGGTAATGACAGGCTTAGCTGCGTATGGAAGGTATATACGTTGATCAATGAAATTTAATCCATTGCTTATACCTATCATAACCCTCGTTTTAGCTTGCTTGTTGGTATCTCTTTCTGCGGTTTTCAGGTCGTATGGTTTGTTTTTGATACTTGGTTTGGCCCTTCAAGCTGTGTTAGGCATTTACACAGTCAGGCATTTCAGGCGTCAGTAACGAATTTGTTTGTAACCGACTTTATCCGAAAGGTGAGCCATACTATTTTTCGATAAAGTTGCATCTTTGTATTATGAATGATCGAAACGAATCCCTACAAAAGCGGAGCAAGGAAATCACGGAAAATTATTTTCAGTTTCTGGATAAGCATATTTCGGAGGTGGTTTCGGGCGAGGTTTCAGATTTCATGGAGATCAACCAAATTGCAAGTGAATTGTTCGTATCCCATACGCATTTGACCGATACTGTTCAAAAAGAAACCGGAAACCACCCCTGTTATTTTTATGACCTCAAAATCATCGAGCAAGCCAAAAAGATGCTTTCCGAAAGCAATAAATCCGTTTCGGAAATAGCCAGGATACTGACTTACAATCCGTCTAATTTTTCAAAGTTCTTCAAGAAATTCACTGGGGAAACCCCCGGGCAATTCAGAAAACGAATCGAAAAATAGATGCAGCCATAAACTTCCGAAAAGTTCACCACGAAATAGGTTTTCGATACGGCTACCTTTGTAAGGTAAATTGTAAAACATTTAAAATCAAATAAGATGGCAAGAAACGATTTAAACGGAAAAGTGGTGCTCATTGCGGGCGGGGCAAAAAATCTTGGAGGCTTGTTAAGCCGTGGGTTTGCACTCAAGGGTGCGAAAGTCGCTATCCATTATAACAGCGACAGTACAAAAGCAGCCGCGGAGAAAACATTGACTGATATTCAGCAGGCAGATGGAGAGGCCTTCCTGCTCCAGGCAGATTTAACGAAAGTAGCCCATATTAAAAAGCTTTTCCAGGAAACAAAGTCTAAATTCGGTGGTATTGACATAGCGATCAATACAGTTGGAATGGTCTTAAAGAAGCCTTTCTTGGATACAACAGAAGAGGAGTACGATACGATGTTCGACATCAACTCAAAAGTGGCGTATTTTTTCATCCAGGAAGCGGGACGGACGTTGAACGACAACGGTAAAATCTGTACAATCGTCACCTCGTTATTGGCTGCATATACGGGTTTGTATTCCACGTATGCCGGAGCGAAAGCACCGGTAGAGCATTTCACGAGGATGGCCTCGAAGGAATTCGGAGGAAGAGGGATTTCCGTAACGGCGGTTGCACCCGGGCCGATGGACACACCGTTTTTCTATGGACAGGAAAGTGATGATGCAGTAGCCTATCACAAATCAGCTTCGGCACTTGGAGGACTTACTGACATCAAAGACATTGCTCCTTTGGTTGAATTTTTAGTTACAGACGGATGGTGGATCACCGGCCAAACAATTTTTGCAAATGGCGGATACACTACAAGGTAGCTGTGGAGATAACGCAGTTCAAAACTTTTCATCGTGTAGCTTAGATACTACACCTCGTACTCTTGTTGGCATATCCTTTGGGTGTTCGTTTATCATGAAAAGAAATGAATATACATTGCTAACGTTGATCGCTATGTTGTTGGCCGCAATGTTGATTTTTGGATCATTTGCAGTATAATTACAGTAGTTAGTTTACGGACTTATAGGAAAAGCTGGCACGTGTGCGGTGAAGAACTTACATAAATTACGGTCATAAAAAGCCCTCTAAGTTTTGATTAGAGGGCTTTTTATGACCGTTGCATATCTATTGCCCAACTCGTCAGGTTAGGTGTTAGCCTTAATATTGATCGCTGATGTTGCCAGCTTAGACAGTAGTTTGTCAGCGTTTTTCTCTTCTTTCAATATATCGGTGAGGAGCTTTTTAGCCTCTTTGTGCCCGAGGAGTCCGGCATGAGAAACCATTGTGCCATAAGATGCGATTTCATAGTGCTCCGCTTTTTGGCATGCAGCTATGATGCCTGCATCCCTCACCGCTCCGGGTTGGGTTTCCTGCAAAATACCTTCGCCTTCTTCCACAATACCGGCCATAGCGTCGCACTTTTCTTCCTCAGCCTTTATGCCGATCGATTTAAACACCTCCTTGAGCATTCTGACATGATTTTTGGTTTCCGCCAGATGATCTTGCAAGGCCTTTTTCAATGCTGCAGAAGTGGCATTCTTCGCCATTTTCGGCAGCGCATCTTTTAAAGCATTCTCAGCCCATAGCGCATCTTTCAGACAATCTTCGAACAGATCGTCAAGATTTTTTGCTGCATCCTTTTTTGGGGTGACTTTGTTTGGATTTTTTGCCATAACATTCAATTTATTCCTAAACTAAGCAAGCGTAATAAGTCGCCTTTACGATGATAAACAGCAAATGCGCTAAATTGTTCGGCCGAAGTGGTTGGCCGGTAACATCAAACTGGAAACGGCCAAACGCCTTGAACCTCATTTGTTAGGATGGTAAGCCTACCTGTCATTTCAATTGTTTGGCCTCGCCATCGTAAACCAGATCCGCTAACGCGAAGAAGACCACAGCGATTGCTATTTCTGGAAATGGGACAAAAAGCCATAGGCTGCATGTACGCGCTGCCGGACGGCTCCCTAACGGCCGCGCATGGAGTAGCCTTATGCCTGCGGTGAGCTGGCGTTTCGCTGGCGGTTCGCCGCACTGATATCGCAAGGAGACCGCAATCAAACCGCCAGCAGGCTACTCCGTAATACGGTACCTTCGGGTTAGGGGTGTCCGGCCGCTATATGCATCTTTACGCCGGTATCCCGGCGCTCTCCGGGTTGAATAGTGAGTTTCGTGGTAACATTCGTTTTGCCGCCGGAATGAGGGCAATTGATTCTTGATCGGATCAAAGTAGAATCAGGCATCGGCCGAGCTGTGCAGAAGGCGATACCAATGCGCCGTTGGCTGCCGTTGGTGGCCGTTTTGTCACTCGCCGTTTTGTCTGGCGTGTGGATCTATATGCAAAATGCAGGTAAGCCGATAAAAGGCATGGAGGATTCGCCTCAGATGGCCAGGGCTTCCGAAGAGGGACTCTTATTTTTAAGTAACGGGAAAATCCTGCCACTGACGAAGCCGAGGCAGGCAATTACCGGAACGATACCGCATGAGACCACGTTGAAAGAAACATTGAATATCTTGCAGGATACCGGCAGTGATGCGCTGTTCAGGGTTGCCGACGGGCAGATCATCGTCGTCCGGAAAAATTAAGTAGTTTCCCCTTATTATTTTGACATTTAACCGACCCGAATTGCCGACCGGAAGAATACTTTTGTGCCCATGGATTTCCCACAGTATTTGCTCGTTTTTGAAGGCATATTGCACGCGCAGGCTCCTTCTGCCCCATATGACAACGCTGCATATCTTGACTATACCAAGCTCAATTGGTCGCGGATGAACCGATGGTTGAAAAAGGGCGTGCTGAGCGAAGCGATGATAGAACGGATTGGCCGCATTACTGCACCTCAGCAGTGGCTGGTCATTACCGAACCTTGGTGTGGTGATGCTGCCCATTCCGTACCATTCATTCAATTGATTGCACAGCAAAATCCGCTGATTTCGGTGGAATATGAATTGCGCGATTCACTTCCTTTCCGCATCAATCAATACCTTACCAACGGAAGCAAATCGATTCCCAAATTGATCATGCGCGACGAGGAAGGACGTGATCTGGCGGTCTGGGGCCCGCGGCCCGCGGCTTGTCAATTGCTGTATGACCGTTTGAAAGCAGAAGGTGCGGATTTCGAAACACAAAAGGTGGAATTGCAAAACTGGTACAATGCCGATAAAGGGCAATCCGTGCAACAGGAACTCTGTGAGTTGATCTGAAAACTGACAATTCCGTTTGCATTAATGCATTTGTTTTACTAATTTTGTTAGTAAAACAAAGAAGATGCGGATAGAGGAAAAGCTGAATACATTGGCTGATGCGGCCAAATATGACGTTTCGTGTGCTTCCAGCGGAGGAACCCGAAAAAATAAGGAAAAAGGATTGGGTAATAGTCACCAATCCGGAATATGCCATAGTTACACCGAAGACGGTCGTTGCGTATCGTTGCTGAAGATTTTACTGACCAACCATTGTATTTACGACTGTGCATTCTGCGTGTCGCGCCGCAGCAATGACATCCGCAGGGCAGCCTTCAAAGTGCAGGAGGTGGTCGATCTCACCATCAATTTCTACAGGCGGAATTATATTGAAGGGTTATTCCTGAGTTCCGGTATTTTCAAAAATGCCGATTACACCATGGAACGGCTCTTGCAGATTGTTAAAAAACTCCGCACGGAAGAGCGCTTTCATGGATATATTCACCTAAAGACGATTCCCGGTGCAAGTGAACCCTTGGTTCGGGAAGCGGGTTTGTATGCAGACCGGATGAGCATCAACCTGGAGTTGCCGACAGCGGATGGCCTGAAACAGCTGGCTCCTGAAAAGTCGCACGATGAAGTAAAAAGGCCGCTGGACTGGATCAATAAATCCATGATTCAGTTAAATGAAGAGCGCCGGCTGATGCGGCATGTGCCGGCATTTGTGCCTGCCGGGCAAAGCACCCAACTGGTAGTGGGAGCCACGGGAGAAAGTGACAAGGATATCCTGTATACGGCCGATCGCTTTTACCGCGATTATGGATTGAAGCGGGTGTATTATTCCGGTTATATCCCCGTCAGCGAGGATCATCGGTTGCC
>WKJB01000317.1_pt1 | contig 10185 bp, 7 predicted proteins | sample 5403331 | NCBI WGS metagenome assembly WKJB01 (sample SAMN13198853, study PRJNA488119) | plastic metagenome | isolation source: water-polyurethane dispersion (WPUD) containing a polyether... | place: Mexico: Mexico City | collected 2016 | reverse complement strand
CCTTCGCGGTCGCGCAGAGATTTTATCTTTTCCACCGCTTCGCGCACCAGTGAGTTTGCCGTGTCGAAGCCTTTTTTTATCGTGCCGTTGGTAATCTCGAAAAAGCTTTTCTCGGCACCGTCCAAGAGTTCGAATACATCGGTAGACTCCTTGTAGGATTGATCGATCACGTTGCCCGAAACGTTGATGAGCGAGCGCAGGATAAACTTCTCCAAGATGACTCGGACATGGTATTCTATATGTGCCGAGGATGATACGCCCATCGTCAGGTCTACTATGTAATGGTCGCCGCCGGCGCCTTGCAATCTGCCGTCCTTCTTCAGTTCTTGGATCACCGTTATCATGTCCACAGGATGGTTGGCCTGGTAAAGGCTGAGAATGGCGCTGAATATCTCCTGATGACGAGGGTCATAGAAAACCTTTTCGGTCAAAAGATCAATTGAGAAGTCGAGCGCTTTCTTGTCGATCAAGAACGTCCCGATAACGAGTTTCTCAAAATCAACCGCATTCGGCGGCATTTTCCCGTTAGCGATGGAAAACTCGCGTGCGAAGTTGCCGTGAATAAGTGACGATAAAGTTTCCTTCTGAGCCATGGGACAAAGATAAGCGTTTTAAACACGACGGCCTGACCTTGTTCATAAGCCGGCAGTTAATTTTAAACGGCTGATATTTAAAGTGTTATGGGTTGTGTTTATCAACAACCGAAACTTTTATCGATGCTAAGTTGTATTGTTGTCAATAGTTCATCTTCCGCAGTTTCGGAGCGAAGATTCCTACACTTACGGCGGTAAGTAAAGTCAGGGTTCCGCCAAAAACCACCGAGCGAACCACGCCCAAGAATTTTGCTGCGACGCCGCTTTCAAATTGTCCCAGCTCGTTGCTCGATGTGATAAATATGGAGTTGACACTGAGTACACGGCCGCGGATATGGTCGGGCGTTTTCAACTGTACAATGGTGCCGCGGATGACAACGCTGATGCCGTCCAGCATTCCGCTGATTACCAACAATCCAAACGACAGCCAATACAACTGAGACAAACCGAAACCGATGATACAAAGACCAAAACCTGCCACGGCTGCTATCAATATTTTTCCTTGATTCTTCTTTAAAGGAATCAGTGTCAAAGCAATAATGATACACATGGCCCCGATGTCAGACGCGGCGTTCAACAGCCCGAACCCCTCGGAGCCTACTTTCAGAATATCGGTGGCGTAAACCGGAATCATCGCCACCGCGCCACCGAACAAAACAGCGAATAGATCAAGGGTCAGTGCACCTAATATTTCCTTTGTTTTATAAATGTAAGCGACGCCTTCGCGTATGCTTTCTTTCAACTTTACTTTTTTGCCGATGCGCTCGGATGGATGCAGATTCAACTGCCAAAAGAAGATTGAAGCAAACATCATGAGTCCGACGATGACCATCAGTGTCCCTGAAATGTCTATCCAATGGATCAGGAAGCCGCCCAACGCATGACCGAAAACCGAAGAGGTGAGAAAGGTAGCTTGATTCACCGTCACGGCGCCGGGCAGTTGCTCGCGGCTGACGATTTTGGGTATCATTGCCGGGATCAGCGGGCCTAAAAACGCTCGGCAAATCCCCGTAAAAAAGATGGTGCCGTAAATGTAATAGCTGAGTTGCTTGTGGGTGAGTTGCAAATAATCGTGGCCGAGGTAAGCCATCGCCGCCAATAAACCGATTAAAAATACGTAAGCATAATTGCAGAGAAGCAGCAGTTTTCGCTTCTCGGTATTGTCGATAACGTGCCCTGCATAAAGGGCTGATGAAACGGCGGGAATGACCTCTGATAATCCGATCAACCCGATGGCGAACGGATCGCGCGTCAATTGATAAATCCACCAGCCCATGGTAGTGGCCATCATCCGGAAGGCCAACACCAAGAAAAAGCGGCCCGTCATCATATTGCGGAATTCTGCAATCCTGAGGGTGCGCAGGGGTTCGAAAGAAATCATGGCGGCAAAGGTAAAACATTATCTTTGCAGCCATGAACTGGATTTTGATTATTGTCGCGGGCCTCTTCGAGACGGGTTTTGCCTTTTGCATGGGCAAGGCGCGGGATGCATCGGGCACCGAAGCGTTTTTGTGGTGGCTGGGTTTTGCGGTTTGCATGACCATCAGTGTGGTTCTCATGTTCCGTTCGGTAACGGGTCCCGGCGCATTGCCTGTGGGCACTGCCTACGCCACGTGGACAGGCATCGGCGCGATCGGCGGTGTACTGATGGGCATTTTCTTTTTCAGCGAGCCGGCTACCTTCTGGCGGCTGTTCTTTGTCTTTACATTGATTGCTTCTATTGTAGGGCTTAAATTTGTAAGCAGTTGATTCCTAATCACTAAATAAAAATGCCGACTTTCAACTGAAAGTCGGCTTTGCTTTTTAGATAAGTGAGACGGTTATTTCTTTATGAATTTCGTAGTCGTCAATTTCTTGCCGTCTTGGCCCGCAATGCTGATGTTGTATACTCCCTTGGCAAGTTGCGAAATGTTGACGGAAGTTCCTGTGCTTTCCAGAACCAATCTGCCGTTGGCGTCATAGATTTGGGAAGTAACGCTCATTTTGCCGTCGAGGGTTTTGATGTTGAGAACATCGGTCGCCGGATTAGGATAAACGCTTACCTTCGCCAGGTTGCTGTAGAGCTCAGTGGTTCCCATGGTTCCGGCCTCTCCGTGAATGGTAAAAGCCAAGGCATTTAAAGTTGTGTCACCTACCAAGTTTTCGATGTTGGTCCAATTGGTGGCGCCGGCACCAAACAGATCGTACGGATCTACCAGTTTTGATTTGTTGAAGTTGGCATTGTCGCTCGCCAACCAATTCCAACGCTCGTAGCTGTCAAAATCGTCGTCAAAATCGATCTTTGGCGCAAATACTACCCAATATTTCTTGTTGGCAGACAGCGGCAGAGGCTGGTCCAAAGCTTTCTGCAAATCAATGCTGAATGTATATAGACTCTCATCCTTACCGATAGTAAGCGAAGCATCTCCGGCCGAGAATGTCTTCTTGGCCAAAGCTGTTCCGGCTCCGCCCGGTATCCCTGCAGGTTTGCCGCTGTTGTCCTCGTAGAGATAAAACTCAGCTCCTATAAGGAAATCCTCCAAGTCTTCAAATGATTGGAAGCCATAGAAATCAATACCCGTAACGGTGGCATCTGCGTCTAATTGGAAATCATCTGCGGAGTAGACGCCAACATCATCTGCGGCCACGTCTGATACAATACCGTTCTCGTCATTTGAATCTTGGCTGAACAAAACACCGGGCGCTTTATGCGTGGAAGCGGTTTTTACCTTTCCCGCGGTTGCCTTAAATTCAAGTTTTGAGCTTTGCGCTGCGGCCAATGTCATCAGGCAAGATGCTGCCAGTACATACAGTTTTTCATAGTAAAATGTTTGTTGTGATTGTCAAATATATAATAAAAATATTATCACGCCAATCATCTTGGTTGGAATATAGGCTTTAGACCATATAAATTCGCAATAAAACAGCTTTTTTATTGCGTCGCCTCGTTGGTTGTATTTAGCTGTCAGGTATTGATATACAGGCTGTTATAAACATCTGTTTAATGCCTGATCATTAAATAAGAAAATATTTGCAGAACATTTTCTTGGTATTCTGACCGATGCATCGGAAATTGTAGATTTTGGATCTAAAACCCGGACCTGAGATTCCGGAGATCGTCGGCAATAACTCTGTCATTCGCCAATCTAGGCAGTTTGTTCTGACCGCCCAGCTTGCCTTTCGATTTTGCATAATCGTTGAAGGCATTTTTTCGTAGGCGGGTAATGATGAGCGGTTGTAGAATATTGCCGGAGATCAAGTCGTCATAATAGCTGTTGCGTTGGCGAAGCTCACCGTCGAGTGTTTTGCGGAAGGCTTCGGGATCCGATGGTTCTTTTTCAAACTCGATGAACCATTCGTGGTAGGGCAGACCTGCGCCGGGGTTGACCTGTGGTGCAAGATGAAACTCGGCAACTTCTGCCGGATGTTTTTCCAAAGTGGCTTTCAATGCTTCTTCCACTTCATACGCAATTACATGTTCGCCAAAGGCAGAAGTGAAATGTTTGGTGCGGCCGGAGACTACAATGCGGTACGGATTCTTTGAAATAAAGCGAACCACATCACCGATGGAATAAGCCCAAAGACCGGAATTGGTCGTCAGGATCAGTGCGTAGTCCTTGTTCAGTTCTACATCTTTCAGCGATAGTCGGCGCGCATCCGGTTTCCCGAATTCTTCCAACGGAATAAACTCGTAATAAATGCCGTGGTTGGTCAACAGCAATAAACCTTCTTTGGTGTAATCATCTTGGAACGCGAAGAAGCCTTCGCTGGCGGGAAAGGTTTGAACGATGTCCACCTCCTTGCCCAGCAGTTGCACCATTTTCTCGCGGTAAGGTTCATAGTTAACGCCGCCGGTAATGATGAGTTGTAGATTCGGGAAAAGTTCGGTAATCTTCTTACCGTTGCGCTCGATCAGTTTTTCAAAATACATGATCAACCACGGCGGAATGCCTGAGATCAGCGTCATGTTCTGGCGCTCAGTTTCCTTTACTATGGCATCCACCTTAGTTTCCCAATCCTCGATAAGATTGGTCTGCATGCTCGGCAAACGGTTGCGCTGCAAATACTGTGGGATATGATGCGCAACGATTCCCGAAAGTCGTCCGGTTTTAATGCCTGCAATCTCTTCCAGTTCGGGCGAGCCTTGGAGGAAGATCATCTTGCCGTTTACGAAAGCTGACTCATTTTTCTGCGCCATGTAATGGAAGATGGCGCTCTGTGCCGCCTTTATCTGAAACGGCATCCCTTCTTCTGAGATCGGGATGTATTTACTGCCCGAGGTGGTACCCGAAGTTTTTGCAAAATACTGTGGCTTGCCGGGCCACAATACATCGGTCTTTCCGGATTTTATTTCTTCTATATACGGCCGAAGATCCTCGTAATCCTGCACGGAAACTTGTTGACGAAACTCTGCCTCGTTATGGATGTTTTTAAAATTGTGCTTACGCCCGAACTCGGTTTCTTCGGCGGTTTTTATCAATTCCATCAACAGTTCTTTTTGATCGTCGACGGCGTTTTGCTTAAATTTCTGGCTGTCTTTCACATGCAGTTTTGCCCAGATCAGCGCAGCGGTTTTCTTTATTTTGTTCAGCATAAACAAGCGTTATTGCAAACGGTAAAAGTACAGTATTTCCAGAGATGCCCGTGAACGGTAGTTGTTTATATGCTGCTAAATTGTCACTTATAATCGCGCGGCATGATAATGGTATATTTGCCGCGACGATTTCGGATAATGCTCCCAAATCGCTTTATGCTTTATACCTGTTTAATGCAATTAAAAAATATAAACGAAACCCTGCTGCCGTCACTGCTGAAGGCCGAATGGGGAAAAGAAATACTGAGCAACGGCTCAGACTGGCTCAGCGTAAAGGGCGCGGCGGGTTCGTCCAAGAGCCTGCTGATCGCCGAGAAATTCCTGACAGCTGACTCAGACATCCTGTACATCACCGATGATAAAGAAAACGCGCTGTACGCTGCGGCAGAACTGGAGGAACTGTGTGGTAAGGAAAACGTCGTCTATTTTGCGGCTACCTACCTGGAACCCTACCAGACCGAGAAAACCCAAAATGCCAACGTGGTATTGCGAACCGAGGTTATCCGCAGATTGACGAGCGACGAGAGCAAAAAAATCATCGTGACTTTTGCCGGCGCCATGAGTGAGAAAGTCATCCGAAAGGAAGATTTCAAAAAGCGAAGCATCACGGTGAAGGTGGGTGATCAGCTGGATTTTGATATTGCCGAAGTGTTGCAGGCCAAGCTGAAGTTTAGCATGACCGATTTCGTTTCGGAGCCGGGCGAGTTTGCGGTGCGCGGTGGTATTGTGGATGTGTTTTCCTACGGTAATGATCAGCCGTATCGCGTCAGTTTTTTCGGTAACGAGGTGGAGAGTATCCGGACTTTTGATATTGAATCTCAGCTGTCGCAGGATAAAGTGAAAGAGTTTCAGCTGATTTCAAATATTGACGAAGGCGGAACATCTGAGCGTGTCGCCTTTGCAGAACTGCTGGCGGGCGGCACTCTGGTATTTTTCCATAACGCTGCGGTCACTTTCCAAAAGCTAAAAGTCTTTTATGAAAAAGCAGAAGACGCCTACGAAAAACTGAGCAGGGATATCAAGCACAGTTTGCCCGAAGAGCTGTTCTTGGACGATGAAAGTTTTGTCGAAAGCATCAGGAAGTTTAAGGTAATTGATTTTACCTCGGACCCGACGGCTTTTTCAGCCGCTGAGGTCAACCTTAAGCTGACGCCGCAGCCGGCCTTCAATAAGAATTTTGAACTGCTGACCGAGGATCTGGAAGCGAGGTTGAAAGATGGTTACCAGACCTGGATTTCATTCGCCTCGGAAAAGCAGAAGGACCGCCTGGAAGCTATTTTTGCAGATCAGGAAAAGAATCTGCCGTTCAAAAGCTTCCGCTCAGAACTGCACGAGGGCTTTGTCGATGCACAAAATAAACTGTTGGTCTACACCGATCATCAGATTTTCGACCGTTACCAGCGTTACAAGGCGAAAAATGCCTTTGTAAAAAGCGAACAGTTAACCCTGAAGGACCTGATGTCACTGAAAGTGGGCGACTATATCACCCACATCGACCACGGCATCGGCAAATTCATGGGTCTGGTAAAGGTGAACAATAATGACCGTGTACAGGAATGCTTTAAACTCAGCTATAAAAACGGCGACCTGCTGTACGTCAGCATTCACTCGCTTCACAAAATTTCAAAGTATAACGGTCCCGAAGGCAAGGAAGTGGTGCTGAGCAAGCTCGGTTCTACCGCGTGGAAATCGCTGAAACAGAAGACGAAAGCCAAGGTTAAGGAGATTGCTTTTGACCTTATAAAACTTTACGCTCAGCGTAAGACCGCGAAAGGTTTTGCCTACGCGCCTGACACTTATCTGCAAAACGAGCTGGAGGCATCGTTCATCTACGAGGATACACCTGACCAGGAAACCGCCACCAACGATGTAAAGCAGGATATGGAGGCCGAAACGGTGATGGACCGCCTGATCTGTGGCGACGTGGGCTTCGGCAAAACTGAAGTAGCTATCCGTGCAGCATTTAAGGCAGCCACCGATGGCAAACAGGTCGCGGTGCTGGTACCGACAACCATTCTGGCGTTTCAGCATTACCGTAGTTTTAAGGAAAGGCTGAAAGATTTCCCTGTAAACATTGCCTACCTGAACCGTTTCCGTACAGCAAAACAGAAGTCTGAGACGCTGAAAGACCTGGCAGATGGCAAAATTGACATCATCATCGGTACCCATCAGCTGGTGGGCGCCAAGGTGAAATTTAAAGATCTGGGGCTGCTCATCATCGACGAGGAACACAAATTCGGCGTGGCAGTGAAGGACAAGCTGAAGACCTTTAAAGCCAACGTCGATACTTTAACACTGACCGCAACGCCTATTCCGAGGACCTTACAGTTTTCGCTCATGGCCGCGCGGGATTTATCAGTGATTAAAACGCCACCACCGAACCGCCAGCCTGTGGACACGCGCATTATCGGCTTCAATGAGGAAACCATCCGCGATGCCGTCAGCTATGAGCTGGAACGCGACGGCCAAGTGTATTTCGTAAATAACAGAATTGAAAATCTGAAGGAAATTGCAGGCATGATCCAGCGCCTTGTGCCGGACGCTAGGGTGGTAATAGGCCACGGCCAGATGGACGGTAAACAGCTGGAACAGAATGTGCTGGATTTTATGGAAGGTAAATACGACGTGTTGGTGTCCACCACCATCATCGAAAGTGGTGTGGATGTGCCGAATGCTAACACCATTTTCATCAACGACGCCCAACGTTTCGGTATGGCAGACATTCACCAGATGCGCGGCAGGGTGGGTCGAAGCAATCGTAAAGCGTTCTGCTACCTGATAACGCCGCCGCTGGATTTGGTGTCATCTGATGCGCGCAAGCGCCTGGAAGCCATTGAGCAGTTCTCGGACCTGGGTAGCGGCTTCCATATCGCCATGAAAGACCTGGAAATCCGCGGCGCCGGGGACCTGCTGGGCGGTGAACAGAGCGGCTTTATCAACGAGATGGGTTTTGACACTTATCAGAAGATCATGCAGGAAGCGCTGGAGGAACTGAAGGACGATGAGGAATTCGAAAATCTATTCCAAAACGATAGCGAGCGCAAGAAGCTGTTTAACACGACCAAGGATGTCAACATAGACACCGATCTGGAGCTGATGCTGCCTGATGATTACGTGAGCAGTACTGAAGAACGATTGCTGCTGTATCAGAAACTGGCCGACATCAAGAACAACGCAGAACTTCGACAGTTTGAAAATGAGCTGCGCGACCGCTTCGGCGAACTGCCTCCGGAGGCAGTCAACCTGCTGAAAAGTGTAGAGCTGAAATGGCTGGCTGCGGACATCGGTTTTGAGAAAATTGTGATGAAGAACGGTGTTTTTCTCGGCTATTTCCCGTCAAATGCGCAGGACAGGTTTTACCAAAGCGACCGTTTCCGCAATATCATCAGTTACCTGAGTCAACATTCAAAAGATGCACAGCTGAAAGAAAAAGACACCAGCGAGGGCAAACAGCTCATGATGCGTAAGGATAATGTGGATAATGTGGATCAGGTCAATGCATTGCTGCAGCAGATGTTAGCTCAGGAAACCACAAGTCATGCTTAGGTCACTATTTAAATTTTTTAAGCGGTCCTCAAGCAAATCTGTCGAGGTCGAAACTATTGAAGACATTACTATGAAATATCTAATTATCGGGCTCGGCAATAAAGGAGCTGAGTACGCAGGCACACGCCACAATGTCGGCTTTGAAGTCGCTGATCGTATTGCTGTGAAAATGGATGTACCGTTTAACAGCGCCAATTTCGGCTGGGTGGCAGAAGGGAAGCATAAAGGGAGAAAAGTCTTTGTTTTAAAACCCGACACCTACATGAACCTAAGCGGCAATGCGGTAAAATTCTGGATGCAAAAAGAAAAAATTCCATTGGAGAATGTTCTGGTCATCACAGATGATTTGGCGCTGCCGTTTGGCACTTTGCGGATGAAACTGAAAGGTTCGGACGCGGGTCACAATGGCTTAAAGAATATTCAGGCTGTTCTGAATACTCAACAATATGCACGGCTGCGCTTCGGTATCTCCGCAGATTTCTCTGCCGGAAAACAGGTAGACTATGTTCTGGGCAAATGGGATGAAGAAGAGACTGCAAAACTAGATGAACGGATTAACAAATTTGCCGACGCGGCACTATCATTCGTGTTTGCAGGCGGTAACAATACAATGAGCGCTTACAATGGAAAATAAAGAAGAACGTATCGCGAATATCAGCCGCCACGAAGCTACGCTGAACAAAATGGACGAGCTGGTGCAGAAGCTGGATGAATTGCAGCAGGAATGGTCAGGCATGCAAAAAGCCTACGATGAACTGATCGAATACTATTATAGTAATACACGCCACGAAGACCTCGAACTGGATGAAAAAGATGATTTCTTCGGTGACCTGCCCAGAGGCGTATTAGGCCAAGATGCGATCTACAACATGATGGTGGACAACTCGCAGGTAGCTTTCCGCTTCATGCGTACGGCGCTGGATTATTTAGAGCCTTAAAGCGGTTTTCTGAAAATAGTGTACTCTTTGTAGCGGCGGTTGCCCGGAATCCGTTCGATTACGGCGCGCATCCGCTCGTTGTCTTTCATGATGAGGTGGCTGTCCATCGATGTAAAGCCGAGTTTTAGTGCAGAGCCGATCAGCCGCTCCGCCAAAATAGCATCGAGTCCTTTGTTGCGATAGTCGGGACGGACGGCGCCCAAGAGGAGAACCAATCGCTTCGATTTTCTCAAAGCTTTCAGAATAGGATACCAGCCAAACGGAAACAGACGGCCGTTGGTCTTGGCAATGCCCTCGTTTACGTTCGGCATGGCGATAACAAAGGCAACCGGCTCGTTCTCGGCATCTACCAGAACCTTAATCAGCTGTGGCTTCAGCAATGGAATAAAGCGGCGCGCAAACTCCTCAGCCTCTTTCTCACTGACTTTTGTGAAACCGTAGATGTCGGTGTAGGTGGAATTGATCAGCCGAAATATCGGTTTTACGAAAGGTTTGATTTCCGATGTCGAACTAAAGTCCAAAGCGCGCACGTTGA
>WKJB01000312.1_pt1 | contig 10256 bp, 10 predicted proteins | sample 5403331 | NCBI WGS metagenome assembly WKJB01 (sample SAMN13198853, study PRJNA488119) | plastic metagenome | isolation source: water-polyurethane dispersion (WPUD) containing a polyether... | place: Mexico: Mexico City | collected 2016 | reverse complement strand
AAGCAGCTGAGCGAGTTGCAAACCCGAAAAATGTTCGCAAGCATGAAGCCGGTGATCAACGAGCACATCTCTTGGTTTGCCTACGACGGCGATCGACCGATTGCCATGTGGATCAACCTTCCCGATCTGAACCAATGGTTCAAGTACCTCGACGGCAAGTTCGATTTGCTCCGAAAGCTGAAATTCCTTTGGTTGAAACAATTCAGACCCAACACCAAGATGGTTGGCATTGTTTTCGGCATCGTGCCCGAATGGCAGCGCAAAGGTGTCGACGGTTACCTGATCTGGGAAGGCACCAAACACCTGCGCAAGCATACTTCATTCACCGAGTTTGAGATGCAATGGATCGGCGATTTCAATCCAAAGATGATTCGTATTGCAGAAAACCTCGACACCGAGCTTACCCGCAAACTGACGACTTACCGCTACCTGTTTGACCGCAGCAAGAAGTTTCAGCGGCATGGGCTGTTGTAACAAAGCTACAACACTTTTATTTTACCTTAACTGAGCACAGTAAAATGCGCGCCGCTTAATTGTTGTGCATTGAAATTACTTTTGGCAGGAGCGAGATCATATCCCACGATTTGCCTATTCATAATCCGATTCCTGCTGAATGCTTTATGACAACACAAACTTTAAAATATAACAAGCTTTAACGCTATATAAAATAAACTTACTTTTATGCTATATAAAACATGCTGTATAGAAGCTTAAGGTTGCATTTTGAGATAAACCAATTAAACATATTAAGGTAATCAACTGCAACCTTTGTAGAATAAATTCTACGCATCAGTGCCGAAACATGAAAATTATATTAATGAATATCCATATATTTGCAGCCATAGTTGTACGCTAATTATTAAAATACAAATAGGATGAGAAAAACAGCTATCGCGCTGGTGTTTCTTTCCGGACTGGCTTATAGCCAAGTAGGAATCAACACCAATTCGCCTCAAAGCACTTTGGACATTCGCGGTGCTAACCATATGGGCCCTGTTACAGCAACGGACGGCGTATTGGTTCCCCGTGTCAACTCCTTAACCACCAATGGCTCGGCCGATGGACAGTTGGTCTATCTGGTAGCGGACCAAGGCAGCCGTCTCCAAGGTTTTCATTACTGGAACGCCACAACCAATCAATGGGTTCACGCAGGTCTGGAGAGCGGTGATTTGACTGATGATGCTTGGGTAGATGACAATGCCAACTCGATGGTAAAACTAGCCACATTATCCAATGGCACCACGGCAAGGACAGATGCAACCAATGTCGTTATTAAGAATGATGGTAAAATGGGCGTAGGAAACATTGCCCCCAGAACCAAGCTGGATGCAAGAACCAACCCCGGCAACGCCAATCCCGGCGAAGGTGCCATAGGTATAGGTACAACAGCACAAACCGCCGCCGCCGCCGGTGCAGGCGCAGTACGGTACAATACTACTACCAAGCAGCTGGAACTGAGCAACGGCACCACGTGGCAGGTGCTGGATAAGATAAACTATACGAAAGCGGTGGTAGTGGCCAAGAAAAACTCTGTTGGAACAACCGGCAACTCGTATAATTACAACACACAGACCAATGTCACCGGTTGGAATGTAGAGTTGGCAGATACCACCAACTCTTTTACCTCGGACGGTGTTTTCACCGCGCCACGAACGGGACAGTACGATGTGTCCTTCAGCTTCAACTTTACCGGCTCAGCAATTACTGATAATGGTTTTGCAGAGGCACTGATCCTTCGGAACGGCAATGTCATTCGCCGTGGTATCACTTCTTTCCCCAAAGGAGGAAACTCTCAAGCCGGAGCCGCCGTCAATTTTGTTGTAACCCTGAATCAAGGCGATACGCTGCGGCCTGCCATTTTTCAGAAATTACGCAGAACGGGATTGGTGTTCGACACCGGCGATGCAAAGACACTGCGTTTAGGCAACAACAATGCAGATGACGGTTTTGTAAACATTTCTATCGTAGAGCACTAATCCAAAAACACAAAAATGATGCGAAATATTTTTCTCAGTTTTCTACTTCTGATTGCGGTATCCGCAAGCGCACAAGTAGGGATAAACACAGACCAGCCCACCGCAACTCTTGACATAAGAGCGAAAAACCATAACGGCACCGTAAGCGCCACCGACGGAATCTTGGTGCCGCGGGTATCCAATCTGACGGCCAACGGCAGCAAAAACGGCCAACTGGTCTACTTGACCGGCAACAGCGGTGGCTTCACCAAAGGTTTCCATTACTGGGACGGAGTGAAGAACCGGTGGAACAAGGTGGGACAACGCCTGGCAGATACCTCGCCCGATGCCTGGCAAAACAATGCCGCACAGGGCATCGTTCATCTGCCCACGCAGACAGGCGGTGCTGCGCGCGATGTAACCGCGGATGTGGCCATTACCGATGGTGGACTGATGGCTGTAGGCAACCGTACGCCACGTGTGGCGCTGGACGTGAGAACCGGGACCACACCCGCGTCGCCTGGCGAGGGCGCCATAGCGATAGGCAGCACCGGCAGTACGGCAGCGGCGGCAGGTGCCGGCGCGGTACGCTACAATGCAACCGATAAAGAAATTGACTACAGCGACGGAGCCGTATGGAAACGCCTACCCTCGGATTTTGCCCGGGCACAGGTGGTAGCCTACAAAACAAGTCCGCAATCAATAGCACACAGAGTTCATACAAATGTAGGGAACTGGAATGTGGAGACCGATCTTACCGGAGCTTTCAATCCAACCACAGGTGCATTTAAAGCACCGCGAGATGGATACTATTTGGTAACTTTCAGTTATGGCTTTAACACTGCATTGGTAGATGCCGGTAGCCAAGTAGAAGCCATTCTGAGATTGGCAGAACCGGGCGGTGCAGCCAACGAGGTAAAAAGCGTCTCAGCTTATCCCTCCGGGGGAGACGTGCAAGGCGGTGCATCCATTGCGTTCGTGGTTAAAATGCAAAAAGATCAACTGGTTTATCCGAGTATTTGGCAGGATACAGGCCGCTCACAAACTTTGCGCGTGATCGGCAATTCGGGCGCAAGCAATTCGGATGACGGCTTTGTGACCTTTTCAGTTAAAGAAATATACTAATGATGAAAAAAAATATTACAACATTTACGGCGCTCTTGCTTGGTTGTATTGCGTACGGTCAAGTCGGTATCAAAACAACCGCACCGGAGAGCACCCTGGATATCAGAGCGACCAACCATTTGGGCACCGTTAGCGCAACCGACGGGCTCTTGGCTCCGCGTGTGAACAGCCTTGCCGGCAATGGTTCGGTTGACGGTCAACTTGTTTACCTGACAGCAGCTTCGGGCTCTTACGCAAAGGGATTGCACTATTGGGACCAGGCTACAGTCAAATGGATACCCTTCGGTCAAGCAATGGCCCCCGACAATAGTGACGACGCATGGGCAAATGATTCCGGCAACAACCGTTTACATTTAGTTAACAATTCCAACGGCAGCCCGAGAACCGATGCTACGAAGAATGTTTACATCACAGACAGCGGGAAATTAGGCATTGGCACAAACCCGAACACGAAAGTGGACGTTCGCCGGAATCCCACTTCCACCACCGATCCGGGAGTAGGCATTATTGCTATCGGTGGAACAGCCGACGCAGCCAATGTAGCCGGCGCGGGAGCTTTGCGCTACCAGAGTACTTCAGCAGGACAATTGCTGTACAGCGACGGTGAAAACTGGCGCGCCATTGAGAAGCAGAGTACCAGACTGTCGGTAATCGCTCAAAAAACATCTGCACAAAGTATCCCGGACCAAAGTTCCACACACATAACTGATTGGAGCACTATCAATGACAACTCGGGAGGAGCGTTCAACGCAAACGGTACCTTTACGGCTCCGCGAGCGGGAAATTATGCTGTCTCGTTTAGTTACAGTTTCGCAGCCAACACATCCATTGTCAACAATTCGCGTGTAGAGGCGCAAGTCGAGATTACGCGGGGTAGTGTAATAACGTTGAGAAAAGCTGTCATCGGCTATCCCGTCGCAGGAACCGGGCAGCCCGGTGCCACCATGTCTCTAACACTGCGGTTGGAAGAAGGCGATCAGGTTCGTCCTAAAATCTTCCAATATTTAGGAGGTAGCCGTAATCTCACTACAGTCGCAGGATACAACCTATTCTCGGTGGTAGAATTATAGAATTTGAAATTACTTCTAAGAAATGCCCGCAGTACAGACCGCGGGCGTTTTTCATTAAAAAAGACAAGCGCTGTAAGCCGGATTCTGTATCCGCCGAAGCGGATGCCTGTTATTTATCTGCGTCCGCCGTTGCCGACGGACTTTAGCTGCCTACCCCCCGACATTGGACGGGCCGCCCTTGGTTGTCGGTATACATGGCATTGCACCGCACAGAGTTTACCTGATTTCACTACAGCCGAACTGTACTTGCTTTCTGTTGCACTGGTCCTACCCTCACGGATGACGGCCGTTAGCCGCTGTGCCGCCCTACGGTGTCCGGACTTTCCTACCCGCTTTGCAGCGGATCAACAGGCCGCGCTTGTCAACGGCAAAGATACGCATATCCGCCTATTCATTGTATCTTGGTTGGGGTTAAATAATTATCTTCGCAAAGCAGCAATTCTGCGGATTTGATTTTGGAACAGAAAGAACAGGAATTTTCTACGCTCATCAACCGGCACCAGGGCATCATCATAAAGATCTCCCGGATGTACACACATTCTGCCGAGGATGAGCAAGATCTGTTTCAGGAGATCGTGTTGCAGTTGTGGCGGTCGTACGACAGTTTCAAAGGCAATTCAAAAATCTCCACTTGGATGTACCGCGTGGCACTGAATACCGCCATCACCTTGTTCCGAAAATCCAAGCGGCAACCGACAACCGATGAATTGCAGGAACACCACTTCCGCGTGGAAGAGGAAGATCAGGCGCAGCAACATCAGCAGGTAGCGCTTTTGTACAAAGTGATCAAAATGCTGCCGCAGGTAGAGCGCGCCATTGTGATGATGTATCTGGATGATCTGCCCTACCGTGACATTGCAGAAAACCTGGGGATAACCGAAGTGAACGCACGCGTGAAGATGAACCGATTGAAGAAGACTTTAAAAGAACTGATGATCAAACATGCCTGATAATAATTTTGACATTGACGACTTTAAATCGGTTTGGCAAGAAGATCGACCGGCCGGCTACGCAGACAGCGACATTCGGCGTATGCTGAACCGGCGTTCGCGCAACTATGTCCGCTACATTCTGTACATCAGCTTGGCGGAACTGGCATTGTTCATTTTGTTGAATCTGTATACATACATCGGCCAAGAAAACAACAGCTTTATGAGCATTCTCAGCCGTTTGGGTGCAGAGGAAAACGAGTCGGTCAACAATTCCATAGAACTGCTGTATGATTTCCTGAAAATCGGCGGGCCGTTGCTTACGCTTGTCTTCATCGTTTTATTTTACCGCAGTTACAAGCGCATATCGGTAGAATCCAATATGAAGAAATTCATACTGCAGATTATTCGGTTCAAGAAAACGGTCTCGGCGTTTATCTGGGCCAACATTTTATGGATGGTTATCAGTGTAATTGCTTTGGCAACGGTTGTGGTCAATACGCTTAGCCGCCAGCACATCACGCCGGAGCGGCCTACCATTCTGGGCTTCTTTGTGGGCGTGACCATTGCCGCGCTCATCGGCATCGGATTCATGCTGTTGTATTACCGCGTGGTCTACGGCATAATCCTGCGCAGGCTGAACAGGAACCTGAAGCAATTGCAGGAAATAGAAAACGAGTAAATTGCCAATATAAAAAAGGCGCTCAAGTCAGAGCGCCTTTTTTTATGCTATAATTCCTTCCGCAATCGGGCTACCGGAATGTTCAGTTGTTCGCGGTATTTTGCAATGGTACGGCGCGCAATGTTGTAGCCTTTTTCTTTTAATAGGCCCACCAAAGCGTCGTCCGTCAGCGGTTTACGCTTGTTTTCCTTATCGATGATCTCCATCAGATAATTCTTGATCTCTTTGGTGGACACCTCTTCGCCGTCGTCGTTGGTAAGGCTGTCCGAGAACAAATCTTTCAGGTAGATGATGCCGTTGGCCGTATCTGCGTATTTACTTTTTACCACCCGCGAAATTGTCGAAATGTCAAAGCCCGTGATATCTGCCACATCTTTCAAGATCATCGGACGAATATTCTTTTCGTCATTCGTCAGGAAGTAATCCTTTTGCAGATCTACAATGGCGTTGATGGTCTGCAGCAAAGTGTTCTGCCGTTGGTTGATGGCGTCTATATACCATTTGGCGGCGTCCAATTTCTGTTTGATAAACAGCGCGGCTTGCCGGTGCTCGGGAGATTTCTTGTCGTGGGAATAGGTTGTCAGGATGTCCCTGTATTCCTCTGATACGCGCAGTTGCGGCGCATTCTTGCTGTTGAGCCGCGCGGTCACCTTTCCGTCTTTCACACTGATGACAAAGTCGGGGATGATCTCTTGGTTGATGGTGATCGTCTGGGTATCAAAGTTGCCGCCAACCTTCGGGGAGAGTTTTGACACTTCGTCCAAAGCGTCACGCAGTTCGTTTTCGTCCACACCGAACTTCTGCATGATCTTGTTGTAATGCTTGTTGCTGAGCGCATCAAACTGATGGGTAATGACATTTTGTGCCAAGGCGACGGCAGGATCGGAGGTGTCTTTTTTATCGATCTGAAGGCGGAGACATTCCTGCAAATCTCGCGCGCCTACACCGGCCGGATCAAGCTTTTGCACATACTGCGTCAGCACTTCTTCCACATGCTCCTCCGTAGTATAAATAGCAAGTGAGAATGCGAGATCATTTACGATGGCTTTTACATCTCTGCGCAGGTAGCCGTCATTGTCAAGATTGCCGATGATGTATTCGGCTATTGCGAGGTCTTCGCCTTCCACCTGCGTCAGATGGATCTGCTCCATCAGATAATCGTACAAAGATTGACCTTCCGTCAGCAGCGCCTGATTGTCGTACTCTTCGTCGTCTGCCGAGTAATTGTTGGTAGCGGTTTTGTAGGCGGGCTCGTCATCAAAGAGATATTCGTCTACATCAAAATCGGTTTCGATGGACTCTGTGCCTTCGTCTTCAAACTTTTCTTCCGAATCGGAAAATTCGTCCTCCGGATTTTCATCTGCTTTTTCCAAGGCCGGATTTTCCTCCAGCTCGCGTTCCAGTTCTTCTTCGAACTCCAGCGTATGCAGCTGAATCAGTTTCATCAGCTGAATCTGCTGCGGCGCCATCTTCTGGCCCAGTTTTAATGTTAAATTTTGTTTCAGCATGATTTAAATCCTCTCAGTTCCGACAAGTCGGAGTTTGTTATTCTGTCTTTTATTTTAAAATTCGGCATTACCCGGTGTACGCGGGAACGGAATCACATCCCGGATGTTGGTCATTCCCGTCACAAACAGCACCAGCCTTTCCAGCCCCAAGCCGAAACCGGCGTGCGGCACAGACCCGAATCTGCGCGTGTCCAAATACCACCAAAGTTCTTCCCCGTCCACGCCCATTTCTGCCATTTTGTTTTTCAAAACGCTCAGGCGCTCTTCCCGCTGAGAACCGCCGATGATCTCGCCGATGCCTGGGAACAGCACATCCATGGCCGCCACGGTTTTACCGTCCTCGTTCAGACGCATGTAGAAAGCTTTGATCTTGGCCGGATAGTCGAAGAGCACCACAGGGCTTTCAAAATGTTTTTCCACCAAGTAACGCTCGTGCTCGCTTTGCAGGTCTGCGCCCCACTCGTCTATCAGGTATTGGAATTTGCCTTTCTTGTTTTCTTTGCTGTCGCGCAAGATGTCAATGGCCTCGGTGTAGCTGACGCGCTTGAAGCGCTGTTTTACCACGGTTTCCAGCTTCTCGATCAAGCCTTGCGTAGCGCGGTCTTTTTGCGGCTTGGTCTTCTGCTCCTCCTCAAAGCGTTTGTCCAAGAAGGCTAGATCGTCTTTGCAATGGTCCAAAACATATTGGATGACATATTTCAGAAAATCTTCGGCGAGGTCGATGTTGTCTTCCAAATTGTTGAACGCCACTTCCGGCTCCACCATCCAGAACTCAGCCAAATGGCGCGTGGTATTGGAGTTCTCTGCGCGGAAAGTCGGCCCGAAGGTGTAAACCCTGCCCAGTCCCATGGCCGCCGCTTCGGCCTCCAACTGGCCCGATACGGTCAGGTTGGTTTTCCGGCCAAAGAAATCCTCGGCGAAGTCCACTTTGTCGTCTTCGGTTTTTGGCAGACTGTTCAGATCGAAATTGGTAACGCCGAACATTTCGCCCGCACCCTCGGCATCGGCGCCGGTGATGACGGGCGTGTTGACATAGAAAAAGTCGCGCTCGTTAAAAAACGAGTGGATGGCAAAGCTGACGGCGTTTCTCACTCTGAAAACAGCACCGAAAAGGTTGGTGCGGAAGCGAAGATGCGCCTGCTCGCGCAGCTTTTCCAGCGAGTGTTTTTTGGGCTGAAGAATGGTGTGCTGAAGTTCTTCGGTATCGTTGTCGCCCAGGATCTCTATCTTCTTGGCAATGATCTCTATGGTTTGGCCGCTGCCTTGGCTCTCCACCACTTCGCCTGTAATCTTCAGCGATGATGCGGTGCTTATGTTTTTGATGAGGCTTTCGTCAAAGTTTTCAAAATCTACAACGATCTGTAAATTATTGATGGTCGAGCCGTCATTGAGTGCGATAAAACGGTTGGAGCGGAAAGCTCTTACCCAGCCGTTAACGGTAATGTCGTGGTGCAGATATTTTCGGTACTCGTCCAACAGGGCGCGGATCGTCATTTTTTTCATTCGTAAAACTTTTCACAAGTATTGCAAATGTAACGATAAAGCCGTTTCCGGACAAGTGGACCGATTTTTGCAATCGGCGCGGAGATAAGCTTCGGCGACTATTCGTCGCGCTCGGAAGAAGAAAGGTAGACATCCAGCAGACCTTCAGGCAGGTCCATGGTAATGGTTTTCCCGGCGCGGTCAACCTCATTGATCCAGTCGCGAACGATAGGGACAATCACCTGTTTGCCGGAACGGTCCAAGATGAAATAATGCTGTGCCGTTTGGTCGTTGACGGATTCTATGATGCCGTAATTGCTGCCGTCTGTACCGAGGACGGAAAAGCCGATGACCTCGTGGTAATAGAATTGAGTGCCGGTGAGCGGCGGCAGTGAAGAAAGGGGCAAAAACACTTCCTTGCCCAAGAGTTGATCGATCTGCGCTTCGGTAGTGTTCTTAAAACCTACGATCATGGAATCACTGCGGCTCCATGAGCGTTTATCAATAAAAAACGGAACCAGTAATCCGTTGACATCAACGAATACTGATTCCAGTTTTTTGTAATCTTCGGGTTTATCGGTATCCAGTTTCAGGATCACGTTACCCGCCAAGCCGTGTCTGCGGACGATTCTGCCAAGTAAATAACAGTCTTCTTTTCGCATATCGGCCTATTGATTTTTTTAAGCTTCTGTATTTTCAGAACCTTCGTTGGTTTCGGCTGCGGGAGCTTCACCTTCGTCTGCGGCAGGAGCGTTGGCAGCCTCTTCAGCGGCTTTTGCTTCTTCCTCGGCTTGCTTCTTGGCAGCCATACGAGCTTCGTTTACTTTGGTCTCGGCGTCAAAGGCCGCTTTTTTGGCGTCTTCTTTTGCTTTGCTCAGACCTTCTTTTTTGCTGTCGATAGAGCTTGACTTGTTTTCCAACCAAGCGTTGAAGCGCTTTTCGGCTTCGGCTTCGTCAAATGCGCCTTTGGCTACACCGCCCATCAGGTGTTTTTTGTACAGAACGCCTTTGTACGAAAGGATGGCTCTGGCAGTGTCGCTGGGCTGTGCACCTTTGTTCAACCAAGAAAGGGCTGCTTCGGCGTTCAGCTCAATGATCGCAGGGTTGGTTACAGGGTTGTAAGTACCCAGTTTTTCGATCATTCTACCGTCTCTCTTGGCTCTGGAGTCGGCCACTACGATGTGGAAAAAAGGCTTTCCTTTTTTACCGTGTCTTTGTAATCTGATTCTTACTGACATAAAAATTGGTTTTGCGGGATCTCGTCCCTTGTTAAATTTGGCTGCAAAGATAGGGATAAATGTGTATTTTACAGCTTGTTCAAGCGGAAATTATTTTAGGCTGAAGTGGCGGGCATTACGCGAATAAAGAAGTTACGGCTGATTTGCAATTTCGTCACCCCTACTTTCTCTGAAAGAGAGGGAGCCTTTGTGATAAGCAGAGACATAGACAGACTTCTTATTTGATAGAAGCGTTTTTGTCATCCTGAAAGGATCTAAATTATGCTT
>WKJB01000309.1_pt1 | contig 10308 bp, 9 predicted proteins | sample 5403331 | NCBI WGS metagenome assembly WKJB01 (sample SAMN13198853, study PRJNA488119) | plastic metagenome | isolation source: water-polyurethane dispersion (WPUD) containing a polyether... | place: Mexico: Mexico City | collected 2016 | reverse complement strand
ATCATATCATCTGATGACACCTCCAATTGGCTATACAGCAAGGTTTCGACGGTACCGTCTATCTGCTCATAAAAAATTCCCTCCCGGTTTACGGTAATACGTCTGACCGCCTTACTTTTGATACGTTTTAGGTATCGTACGGCGATATAGCCCAGCCAGATCACGATCGGATAGTAGATGATGCCGAAAGCGAAGAGTTGCCCACCTTCAATCGTACCGTCTATATAAAACAAAAAGGGAGTGATGTAAAACGATAAAACAAGCAAACCAAACAGAGGAAAAAACAGTATCCGGATACACCAGGTCCAGAACCAATTGGGTTCGGACTTGATTTCCGGGAAATTATCTTTTGTCAATACACTCATAATACACAGCATTTAGGGTTGTCAGGGTTCAGGCTTATTCCTTTGGCCGGATAATGTATTCCGTTCCATCCAAGCCCACATAAAAGCTCGTATTCTCCGATGGAGAAAACGCGCGAAACAGCGGGTACCATGCTGGTTTCAGGTTACGGTTAAAAAGCGGATCGATCATGGTATATTTTGGTTCGATAACGATTTGCTCCGTATCCCAGTGTTTCAATCCTTCCAAATGCGTCTTTTCATTTCGGAAAGTACTCAATGGCAGGCTTTCCCTACTCGGGTAACAGCGAATAAGCATATCAGGCAGGTCGTTGTTCGTACCTTTTGGTGAAAGGGTGTCAATCTTTGTTATGGCATAGAAAGCAGGGTCAACGATCGACAAGCTATCATTCATAATCTGGAAAAGCGTTATCTTGTCTATACCCGTTACCTTAAACCCATCGCTTTCGTCCAGTGAAATAAAAGGCGCATCCGATTTAAAATCGGCTTCGTTATAATGGTACACTAGATAGCCCTTTTTATCAATACGGTACCGTTTTTCATCCATCGTTACCACCCAGGCGTAGTCATCGGTTCCAAAGCGGACAATATCCGGGTTGTTTACATTGGTAATCTGGAAGGAGAAATCGGTTTCAAAAAATTCTGCCTGATAAAATTGCGGCTCGATGATTACGTTCATATCCCGGTCGCAATAACCAACCAACCCGCCTTCGCTTACTGGGATCAGGTCGGGATAGGGTAAACTTTCCAGGTAAGCATTGTCCGGGACATCAGTCGATTTGGGGGCTTCTTCTGGCAGGTCGAACAAGGAAGGGTCGATTTTCTGCTTTTCGACAGATGTAGCCATAATTCCAAATTCAAAATCAGTTTCTTTAGTACTCACAGTAATTTTCAGCGGTAGCCCGGGTATTTTTTTTAGAAAATCATGCTTGCCGAAGAATAGTTTCGGAAGGTCTTTGACGTACCAGACCAGAAATTCCATATCCTTGCCGAAGACGAACCGTGCAAGGTTGCATGGGTAACCAGCAATGGTCTGCGTGTCGTCCGTTAAAGTCAGCGTCATCGCATCTACAAAAGGTTCTTCTGAAAAAGGATCGAAGCTGATTTGGGGTATAATCGCATCTTTCCGTTCAACGGTTTTCGTTGAATCCATTTGTGTTCGATACCTAAAAGAGGTGTTATCGGCAAAATTCACAATCTGCACAAAAGAGGGATAACCATTGCTCTCTACCCTGATTTTCTCTGTCGTAACATAAGCGCGGATAAAGGGTTTGATTTCATCCCATAATACCATTGCACCCTGTAGTTCAACCGTAGCAGAATCGGATCCTGATAAATACACACGATAATCTATTTTATAGTCTTCGGTTTTGGTTGGAGCCGTTATTGTTTCGACCCGATATTCCACGCCATTCAGGCCAACATAAAATTTATTTTCTCCACTAAGCGAAGACACCAAAAACAGTGGATATTGAGGTACGTGGAAGTAGGAATATAATTCCTCCTCAATAATGGGATATTGTGCCTGGATCAATGTGTCTCCAGTGTCTATATTGCGTATGCCCCACAATTTCGTCTTGTCATCCTGAAACTTTTCAAAGGGTTGCCGAGATTGCGAAGGGTTCATACTTTCTTTGGGACTGATGACATTAAAATCTTCTTGCCGGTACCGGTATACCACCAACCCGTTCTTATCGATACGCATTCGTTGTCCATCCTGCCAAACGGTGGCATAATCACTGCTTCCAAAAGCCTTCTTTTTAGCATCTTTTATATCAAGAAAATCCGGGTCTTCAGTGAAAAAAGTACCCCATGTAAATTGCGGTTTGATGATCACATTCATGTCCTTGTCGCAATAGCCGTATAACCCATTTTTCAGTACCGGAATTAAGTCGGGATAAGGCAAATCACTGTTCTTTTCCTGGGCATAACCCAGAAACACCGTTGAAAGCAGTAAAATAATCGTCCAACAAATTTTCATACAATAGCGTACATTTAATATTTCAAAATTACTGTAATGGGAAATGGCCTGAAATCCTTGTTTTCAAGGATTTTTGTAGCTACAGCGTCTTTACGGCGGCTCCATCGAGGTAAAGGAAAGTTTTTCCTCTCCTTTATTTTCGGATCTTTTCCAGTTCCGCTTGTCTCTTGCGGAATTGCACCAGCATCGACTCCGGGTCCCATGTATCATCTTCTGTTTTACCCATGCCTAACGACGTGTAGTCGATTACCTGATTATCCTGGATAAAGTATTCACATCGCCAGCGGGATTGTAAGCGATGGTTGAAGGGCATATCTTTTATTTCTTCGAGGGCATAGATCAGGTTTCCTTCGTCCAGAAGATAAATTTCCGTGTATAAGTGCTCCTGTTGGTACCACATAATACGAAACGAGTGGGTATGGGAATCCAGATTGTCGATAGACCAGAATTCGGGATAACCGTTGTAGTCCGTTACCGCATCAATATGGCGGTCTGAATTTTTGAAGTATAATTCCTTGGCTGCAAGAATAGGTGCTTTTACATCCGCTAAGGAAGGTTGGGCCAATCCTTTAGCACAAAAGCCGATGAAGGAAAGATTGACAATAAGCCATATTTTCGTTCTCATATTAGTTTTGCTATGTAAACATAAATGTGCTAACCTGTCTATTATATCCGTCCGCCAACCTCATAACACGCTTGTTCCATCGAAATTGATTTCCGAAACCGCGGTTTCTTTAAATGTGGTACCCCGGTATACCGATAGGATTTCAACATCGACCGTTATTTCCTGTTCGGCATCGTATGTGGCGGTCATCGGAATGTCGAAGACCTGACACGCCATTTCGTCTTTCAGTTGCAAGACGGTTACCGTTTGGCCATTGATGGTTAGTTTTACCTTTTCCGGCCGGGAATAGCTTTTCCATAAGGTAGGGGTACGCATATTGCCGGGGAAGAATTTTACGCGTTTGATTTGGGAACCGTAAGCTGGGGCAAACACGAACGAAATCCGTTGGCCTATACCATCCGTCCCTTTGGGTGACAGCCAGTGGGTGGTGAGGTTGAAATCGTAGGCCGCGGGTTCGCCCGGGCTGTTAGTTGCCAGGTCCGTGGCAAATTCCCAATTGCTGCCCCATGCTGAGGAGGCACGGTTGCCCGTGAGATACGGGTTATCCCCCTCGGACAGGCTGTCGATCCAGTTTTTCTGCGTGTTGGTTAGGCTGGCGTAGTCTTCCGCCGTCCAAACGTTGTTGCCTGCCGCGGTTTGTTGCCGGACAAAATCTTCTGCTTCCAGCCAAAAGGCCAGCCGGGTCTCACCTCCTTTGAAGTGGATGAGTTGCACGGGTTCCAAGAGGATAGGGGTCAGGAAAATCAGGATGACGCTTATTTTTATCATTTGAAGTAGTAATACCAGTTGCTGCTGAAGTTGTTGTCGAAATTTTCCTTGCTGTCGATGGCGATTTGGCTGCAGTCCCGTCCGAAGTAGTTGAACTCATCGAAAGGTGTTACAAATTCATAAAACCGGTCGCTCCACGCCGACAGAATAGCGGGTTGGTTAAATTCCTGGATCTGGTCATCCGTGAGGACGAAGAACGTCGGGACAGCGGTATAGCCGAATTCCACGGTCCATAGTGCACTGTTGTCCAGTGATTGGATAAATCCGTCGAGTTGGCTCCGGTCTATTTTCCACCGGGTTTCCATTTTGGCGTCGTTCGCAAAGATGCCAAAGCTGACGCCCATACGGTTGTCCGTCAGATAGCGGCCGTTCTCACGTTGCCCAAATAGCCTAGTCAATAGGCTATTGCTTTTTGCCAGTCCCTGTTGGGTGATGGTTCCGCAGAACTTCCGTGCAATAGCATCCAGTACATTGATGTCAAAGAATGAACCATCCGGTCTGTACAGCTTATTCCACTCCTCCTCACTTTCAACATAACCATGGATGTGGGGTGTTTGCGTGTGCGCATCATCTTCGTAGTAGGTGATGTTGAGGGTTTTTACACCGTATGTTTCATCGATCCATTCCACAAGCGGTACGAATTCGGGCTTTATCCCAGCATCGCCACGGACGATCTGCTTGGTTTCTATGTAAGCGTTTTTGGTATTGGGAGTCATAACATTACATGCCGACAGGGTTCAAATTGAAAGTCATGAGAAAATAGGTCACTGTCAAAATACAGGTGATATTCGACAGTGTGAAGAATAACAGCCACCCCCGCCGGGATTTAACCGCGCCGCTATCGGTCAGCAATGCCCAGAGACAACATATCAGCCCAATTGGTGGTAAAATGGCGAAAATCAGCAGTAACACCCCCCATAACTGGTTGAATTCCGCTGCCGCATAGCTTAATAGCCATTGCAGCAAGCCGCTGATGATGGGCGGAATAGAGAGAAGCCGGCTTATATTGAATTTATCCATTTCAATAGCGATTTAAATAACGGCGGTTTCGGTCTTTGTGTGATAATATAATCCTGATCTACCATAAGCCGGATGTTTGGTTCATCGCCGGTGTCAAGGTTATATCCGTCGGCGAAGCCAAAAGATACCCTGTATTTTTCTGCCAAAAGGCTGATCTTTTCACCGAACAAATTCAATGGTACGTTCCGGATGCGATGGGTGTATTGTCTGCCATTGGTAAAGAATAGCATTAAGTTAATGTCGTCACCGGATGCTGATTGAAAATAATAGAACACATCGATGTTTTCATCAGGACAAACAGCGGCTAATGCTTCTACAAAATCTTCTTTGTGCGACCGATGGACATGGCAGTCGATCCGTATTGCTTTGTTTTGGGCATTGTTTTTTTTGAAATCAGATCCGACGAGCCGGAGAAACGGATAGTCTCCAAACGGATACTCTTCCTTTTCTTCGTGGGCGGTTTCAGGGTTCGAAAAAATACATTGCTGTGCGTTTTCCAACGCTGTGTTTTCGATTTTAATAGCGTTGTGCTGTTTGAGCAGGTGTTCTATCTCGGTAGCGAAAGAAAAACGGAAATCGAACAGGTGATAATCACCGGTATAAATCCGTAGTTTGTCACCGGCGAGCCGGCAGTTGGCAAAGCAGTAGGCATGCTTATCGACCAGCTCTTTGATGCTGTTGAGGAGCTGGTCGGGATGACTTTTGGTCTGAACCGTTGCCGTCAGTGCGGCGAAATTATCCACATGAGCTCCTAACCCTTCTGAAAATTCGAAAAAGTCAAAGCTGTATAGTCCTTCTGGACACTTAAAATACCAGTATGTGCCTAAAATCATAGGGTGCTGTAGACTTGTATTTACTGATTGATTTTATTGGATACTAAAGTAGCGAATCTCTTAACGCCCGTAAATGGCGGAAAACCATGAATCTTCAGCTATATTAAATAACGGTTTTCCGTGATTGGACGATAGCGGGCTAGTTTCGATATTTACCAATGTCATTTAATTGGTATTAATGAATGTCCTATGCGATATAGCTATTCAATGCATCTCATGAGTTTTTTGCTGCTACTCCTCGCGTTCGGTGTGCTGGCTACCTCCTGCGATTGTCTGCAACGATTGCAGGGTTATGCGATTGATGCCGAAACAAAGAAGCCGCTTCCTGGTGTGTACTATTCGGAAGTTCCCCTGACCGATGATTTGAAACAACGGATACTTAGCGATTCACTCTCCGGTTATCGACCCTTGACCGATAGTACAGGAACATTCAGCGGGTTTAACATTGCCAGTGGGTTTACTTGCAAACCCCATCTGGTGCTGTGGCTCGAAAAAGAAGGCTATGAGCCGGTCCGGTTGGAATGGAATAAATCAAGTTTGGACACGCTGGTTATTGAGTTGCATCGGCTGATGTAGAAGGTGGTATAGCCTGCCATACCACTTGTGTGGGGAGCGAGCCGCTTGTTTGTGTGTTAGATATCAGCGGAAGGTCGTAATGCTCATTTAGCACGATAAGCCGGTATTCATGCCGTTCCATCGCGGTTCCGTGAAGTGGTGCTATGTCCCGTCCTTCAGAAACAGGCATGATTTGGTAAGGCCCGTCACTTGCTGCTGGGCGGTATGCCAGAAATACGTTATCCGTCGGAACGGGTTCGTCTTGGCCATTTCGATCGATGGTACCGTGATATTGTGGGGAGGCATGGAGTATGTTTTCGGATGTTTCGGAAGTATCGATGGTCAGTGCCTTCTGGTGGTTTTCCGTAAAAACATCGCGGTAGAAGTCCATGTGGTTGCTGCAGGCCTCCATGACGGTGATGTATTTGTCGATGTTGCCCCGTTTGGGGTTTACATAACGGATTTTCAGCCAGCCGCCTTTTACGTAATTCAATACCTCATAGGTGTCGCCTTGTACCAAATACATACTGGACCGGGCTTTCATATTGGGGGCATCGTGCAGATACAGACGCTGTTGTTCCACTGGCAGTATCACCGGTTCCATGTCGTCCGTGGGCGAAAATAGGTAGACCGCTCCACTTTTCAGGGTGTCACCGGTTTCGTCGAACACGGTGTATATGGCAGTCATCGGCACCAGACCGGTCCAGGGATTTTCCGGTTCCACCGGCCGCAACGACTCCACAAGAAGGGCATCGCCCTGCGGCGGAAATTTCCAGCCGTGACGGCGGTAACCTGCGCGACGGTCAGCTATGCGGTATTCGGCATCTTCTTGGGTGACGACCAGGTGTTTTGTTTCGTCGAAATAGGGATCTTTGAATCCCCACCACTCCTCGGTATCCCAGTATTTATGGGGTAGGCGTACTTCACGGTACTTTTCCTTGGCGGGTTGGAACAGGAAGACGCGGGATCGGTGCATGGCATCGTACCCATTGCCCCGTATGGCTATCGAGAAATCGGTATAGCCGTCGTTGTTATAGTCCTCCGGATAAATCTCGGCAATTTCTCCCCATTCGCCAATGTTTATCTGTTGGCGTTTGGTTCCCTGTGGCAACTGCATGACGATTTCCATGTTTTCCTGTTGGATGGTCACCGTGGCCTGTAGCTGGTCGACGATAGCAAACGAATGTGGCTCCTGTGCGGAAGCATTCCGTATACCAGTCATTATCAGTAGACCGTATAACAGACCATAAGCATTGATTGTCCTCATCATCTTCCCGAATGTGGTGTCCAACCAAAGGTAAGAAGTTGTCGGATGCAGCGAAATAACGGAAAACAAGGATTTTATTTGTGTGGGCAAGCCGATACCTTTGTTAAAAATTATGGCTATGAATTTCTTCCAAGTGACAAGTTGTTTGACGGTCACATGTTTGCTACTGGTCGGTGTGGATCCTGCGGATGCTGGCGGCACATCATATCCAACGGAGAATGACAATCTCCGATACTCGTGGTTTGTCGGCGAAAGGACGGTGTATCGAAAACCGGATGTTGGAGAAGATCAGGTGGGGCACCTTGCCTATGGCGAGACCGTAATCGTTGGCGAAGCAGTTAAGGAGAAGCCAGTTGATGACGATGACTACCTGTGGAACTCAAAATGGGTGCTAGTGGAATATAGGGGAGATAAGGGCTTTATGCTGGACGCTTTCCTGTCGAGGTATCCGGCCCCTGACCGGACCGAGCTGCCGATGCTGATGGATGAATACATCGGGAGTTTATCACCCTTAGTGTTAGAGAAGAACGAGGGAAAAAACGACGAATATTGCGCCAAACGGACCAGGCATTTTGAAAATGGTATCACCTACATGTCGACCGACTTCGGCCCCTGTGAGTCGTGCGGGCATATCCGGGAAGAAATTTTCTTTCCTTCGGCGGCTAAGGAGGAAGCCTTGATGATGGCAGTTTATTTCGAGTACCAGTACGAGTCGATGCCGCCGGAACTCCGCTCTTTGGCGGATAACGCCGATGGTACCCAATGGGTAATCGCTTATGAATATGGTCAAGAGATTGATATACAGCTGATGGAACAGGAGGAAGGTGTACTGCTGATCAAGGATATATTCTTATAGATTTACGGCGGTTACCTCGGCTGAGATTACGGAATTTTTTCAATCCGCAGTATATCCAGTTTACTATTGTCGATAAAATGTATCCGGATGTGATTACAGGTTTGCAGCTTGGGAGGGCAATCTGGTTAATACTCCGGCCGACGCTTTAGTTCTGCTTCCCTTTCTTTGATTTGGTCGGCAGATGGAACGAATACTGCGCCTTTGGTATCGATATAATATTCACGCCCATTTTTGCTGACTTTGGCAAATCCCTTTGCAAAACTTTCTGCAACGTCAAATTGGATGGGAATAATCTGCTGAAACAGGTTGTTGATATACCCTGCTTTTCTACCTTTTTTAACCCATGCTAAGCCGTCGTAAAAGTTCCCGGCATCATTGAACTCAGGTTTGCGTAGTATGTGAAACTCATCGTCCATAAATCCTACTTTCCCCTGCTGTCGGTAGGCTGCGAAATGATTATGCCCAAACATGCCGATGTGTTCAAAATCGGTTACCAACAGTAAGCGGCCTTCTTTGTCGTAAATGTCGGTGCCGTTACTCTTTTTTGCATAAATGAGATCCGCGCTGTAATCGAAGGCTATATAAGTGTAGTTGAAAGGAATCAATATACGCCCGTAACGGTCAATCACCCCCGCCTTACCCGTTTTTTTCACCGGGGTTGCCATCGGATGAAAAAAATGAGTTACCTCATCATAAAGTGGCGGAATCCGGATACGGAACTTTTCATCGGCAAATCCCCATAGGCCATCCTTTTGTACTTTCGTGCGGTCCGAGATTATGTCTTCGATTTGGTCAAATTCTGGAGGCAGTAGCGTGGAGAGTGCCGTATCAATCAGTCCTACCTTACCGTTTCGTCGTGTCATAGCCAGACCCGTTCCGATAGATTGAATATGCTCATAGGGGAAGCCAACGATTTGTTTCCCTGATTTCGAAGAAAAGAACGAACCTCGTGAATCGTAAAACAAGCGTGAGCCAAACGCACGCAGTTCCAAGTAACGTTTCCCATCAGAAAGGTCTTCTCCTTCCATATTAATCAGGTGCCAGATCGTGATATCATTTTCCCATGCTCCGACGATTGCTATCCCATATGGATTAACCTGCTCTGCACGCTGATATTGGGGAGCAATTACTTCATTACCGTTGACATCTATATATCCGAAAAGGTCGCCTGCACTATCGGTTAAAACAGGGTGTGTGTCGCTGCTACTGTCTTTAATGCCCACGACAGCGTATCCATTCGTGAAATTAAAACCGTCCAGGTAATTCGGGAAGCGTTTGATGATCTGAAATGCCGTATCCAACAGTATGAGGGCCTTGTCTTTATCGACCCAGATACGGTCTTCGGAGAATGTAGAGATCACGTTATCAAATTCGAACGGATGCACTACAGCGCCCTGGGGGTCCAGAAAGCCCCATTTTCCATTTTTCAGGGCTCCTACCATGTCTTCGTTCAAAAATTCATACAAAAGGGAAGCATATTCCATTGGAATAAGCTCCTTTCCCCGCCGGTCAAAAAGGCCCACATGGTTATCTTTCCTTGCCCGGATATATTGATTGTTGATGAGTTGGATGTCGGTGTACAGTGTGTCTAATAGTAGTTGGCCTTTCGAATCGGCTAAACCTAAATGCCAGGTGGGGTTAGGCGTTTTACCAAGCGATTCAAGGCGATAAAAATCCTTTTCCCATGTGCTAATCTGATAAAAGTCGTTTGGTAATAGGTTGTTGCCCAACCTGTCGATCAGTCCCCATTTTTGGTCGTAACGTACCTTAGCCACACCTTCTTTAAATGGGTATGCTTCCTCATAAATGGCGGGGATAACAAGCAGCCCGTTTTTGTTGATGTATCCTTTCTTCAAGCCCACGGAGATTACCGCCCGGTTTTCATGGAACGGCTTTGCCCAGTCAAACAGGGGGGCAATCACTTGCTTTCCTTTGCGGTTAATATATCCCCATTTACCGTTTATTTCTACCGGAGCCAGTCCCTCAGCAAAGGAATATCCATGTTGTACCGCTAAGGTGTGTAATAATCTACCCCGAAGGT
>WKJB01000307.1_pt1 | contig 10325 bp, 8 predicted proteins | sample 5403331 | NCBI WGS metagenome assembly WKJB01 (sample SAMN13198853, study PRJNA488119) | plastic metagenome | isolation source: water-polyurethane dispersion (WPUD) containing a polyether... | place: Mexico: Mexico City | collected 2016 | reverse complement strand
ACATCGTCCATGGAAAGTAACCGACAGAAAAAAGTAGCCCAGGTATTGCAGGAAGATATGGCCGAATTGTTCCGCAAACAATCTGCCGAGGCCGGGCGCAACCTGCTGATTACCGTGGCGGGCGTGCGCGTAACGGCCGATCTGGGGATAGCCAAAATCTACTTGAGCATTTTCCCGACCGAATACCGCGACAAAGTGATGAAAGAAATTGTAGAGAATACGCCGTCTTACCGCAACTACGTAGGCCAAAAGCTGGGCAAGCAAGTGCGCGTGGTACCCGAACTGCAATTCTATCTTGACACTTCCATGGACGATGTTGAACGCATAAACCGCGAACTGCGCGGCCAAGGCGACAACCCTATTCTGTAAAAACCGCCGATGAAATCTGTCCCGCTGTACATAGCGCGGCGTTATCTGCGCGCGCGCAAAGGCAGTCAGGCCGTAAGTTTTATTACGGGTCTTGCCGCTTTTGCCATGATGGTGGCGGTGGCATCCATGTTCATCATCGTTTCGGTTTTCTCGGGCTTGGAAAAGCTGAACCGCGATCTGATAGAAAATATTCATGCCGACATAACCGTCAGCAGCAGCCGAGGGAAACCCCTCAACGACCCCGACAAGGTTGTCGCACTCCTCTCTGCCGACGAGCGCGTGGCGCATTTCTCAAAACTGATCGAGGAAAAGGTTTATATAGAGCACCGCAACAACGGTGACATCGCTTACCTGCGTGCGGTGGATTCCGTATATACACAGGTCAACCCGATAGACAAAACCATCTTCTACGGCAGCTATCCATCTTTTGAATTCAGCAACGAGGTGTTGATGGAAAACCAGCTGGACAACCGTCTTTCCATTGCCATCGGCGATGAAGATCCTGCCACTTTGATCATGCCCCGGCCCGGCACCGGGATCATCAACCGAGAGGAAGACATCTTCAACAAAAAAGAAATCTACGTAACGGGCGTGTTCCCCGGGAACGACCAATTGAACAATTACATTATCGCACCCATAGAGCTCGGTCGTCAGTTGTTGGATTTGCCCGCCGGCAGCGCTTATCAGGTGGTGGTCAAGTTGAAAGACGGAAGCCGTGCCTCGCAGTTCCGAAAAGATTTGGCTCAAAAACTCGGCAGCGATTTCACCGTGAAGACCAAGGAAGAAGAAAACTCTGCCTTTTGGAAGATGATTCACACCGAGAAACTGATGATCTATCTGATCTTCGCCCTCGTGATTTTCATTACCACCTTCAACCTTGCAGGCGCCATCATCATCATTCAGTTGGACAAGAGAGAGCAGGCGCGTTCATTGATCTCCATCGGCTTTACCAAAGACAATTTGCGAAAAATTTATTTCTACACCGGGATGCTGATTACGCTTTTCGGCATTGTTTCGGGACTGATTATCGGCAGCGTGGTGGGCGTATTGCAGCAGCAGTTCGGGTGGTTCCGCGCCACCGAGGTTCTGCCCTTTCCCGTGCGTATCGTGCCGGAGAATTATTACATCGTTGCAGCCACGGCCCTTTTCTTCGGTACAGCCGTGTCTTGGATATTCTCGGGCAAGGCGCGCAAATTCAGATTCAATTTCCGTTAAGGTTTACGCTATCTTTCATTAATTTTGACAACTTAATTCATTTATAAATGAAAATCAAATCTCTATTTCTACTGGCTTTCAGCTTGGTCGGCCTCAACATTTGGGCGCAAGCACCTGCCAATTATTACAACGGCACCGAAGGTCTTACCGGTGCGGCACTGAAAACAAAGCTGAGCCAGATTATTACCGGCGGCCACCGAGATAATGGTTACGACGGCCTTTGGACGGCTTACAAAACGACCGACCGCGACTATTTTTACGAGAACGACGGAACCATTCTGGACATGTATTCGGAGAACCCGACGGGCCCCGATCCGTACAACTTCACTTACCGCACCGATCAGTGCGGAAACTACGGCAGCGAGGGCGATTGCTACAACCGCGAGCATGTAGTCCCTCAAAGTCTCTTTGGTAAGAGAGCCCCTATGGTCAGCGACGTACACCACATCCGCGCTACTGACGGCAAGGTAAACGGCATGCGCAGCAACTATCCTTTCGGCAAGGTGAAGACCACATCGTGGACATCCAAGAACGGATCCAAAGTGGGCAGCTCCGCATCGCCCGGATATTACGGTACCGTTTTCGAGCCGATCGATAATTTCAAAGGCGATGTGGCCCGTATGATTCTATACTTCGTAACCCGTTACGAAAGTCAACTGTCTACTTTCAACTCCGGCGATATGCTTGGCAATACAGCTTTCCCCGGACTCTTGGATTGGGAACTCAATCAGCTGATCCAATGGCACCTGCAAGACCCGGTATCTGCCGAGGAAATTGCGCGCAACAACGCTTCTTACGATTACCAAGGAAATCGAAATCCGTTTATCGACCATCCGCAGTGGGTGCAAAGCATCTGGGGCGGCAGCAACGGTGATACGGAAGCGCCCACCGCACCGTCGGGCCTGACGGTCGGAACGGTTACCGCCAACTCGGTTGCACTCAGCTGGCAGGCTTCCACAGACAATGTGGGCGTAACAGGCTATGACATTTATGTAAACGGAGCGGTCAACAAAACTGTAAGCACCTTGTCCGGCACCGTGACCGATTTGATGCCGGAGACAACTTATACTTTCTTCGTGAAAGCCAAAGACGCTGCGGGCAACAGTTCTGCACCCAGCAACACCGTTTCTGCCACAACATTGCAGGGCCAGCAACCGCCGGTGGGGCAATGCGGAACGGAAACCTTCGATAACATCCCGACCGATCAACCGAGTTCTTACAGCACCAGAACCTGGACATCCAACGGTATTACTTGGACCGCCACCGATGCACGCCCGGACCAAACGATCAACGGCAAAGCGATAACGGTGCGCAACGGCAACCTTAGCTCAAGCACCATCACCGGCGGCATCGGCAACCTGACACTTACCACGCAACTGAAATTCTCGGGCAGTGCAGGAACTTTGGATGTGTATGTGAACAACAACAAGGTAGGCACTATTCCTTATAGCGAGGCGGTAACCACTACCACGCTGAGTAATATAGATGTGCAGGGAGACTTCACGCTGCGCATCGATGCCGGCAACAACGGCAATCGTGTGGCGATGGATGATCTAACCTGGACTTGCAACAACCTGTCTACGGTAGACCTGAACAATCCCGGCGCGTTTCACATTACGCCCAATCCGGTAAAAAACGGTGAGATCCGTGTGCAAGGCAAAGCTCTTTCTGAGATCAAAAGCGCTTCCATTTACAGCCTTGACGGCCGTTTGCTGCGCAGCATCAACCGTCCGTTCGCTGCGGGCAATGCAATCTCCGTTAGCTTTTTGAAAAGGGGAACTTATGTTTTGAAAGCGGGCAGCCATACCGCAAAATTCATCGTTGATTAACAACCGATGATTCTGAATAACAAGACCGGCAGTGCCGGTCTTTTTTGTTAACTTTGGTTTATGCAGCACGCCCGACTATTCGGTCTGATCGGCCGGAACATCTCCTACTCTTTCTCGAAGAAATATTTTGAGGAAAAGTTCCGAAACCTGAAACTCGAAAACCATTTTTACGAACTGTTCGACAGCGACGATGCGGATACCGTGACCGAAGTTCTGAAGATTCCGAATCTGCGTGGTGTCAACGTGACCATTCCGTACAAAGAAACCATCATTCCTCTTTTGGACAATTTGAGCGAAGAGGCGCGGGCCATCGGCGCGGTGAACACCATCCTGATTCATGACAACGGCAAACGCACAGGATACAACACCGATGCTTACGGCTTTGAAAAAACCTTGAACATCCACCGAAAATCATGGCACAAAAGTGCTTTGATCTTAGGCGATGGCGGAGCGGCCAAGGCGGTAAAGTATGTTCTGGATCAATGCGGGATCGCGCACAAAAGCGTAAGCCGACGCAGCGATATCAACTTCGACAATCTGACGCCCGAGCTTGCATCGGAACATTTGTTGATCGTTCAGTGCACACCGGTGGGCACCTTTCCGTCGGTGGAAGAATACCTGCCGTTTCCGTTTGATGCATTGACGGAGAAGCATTTGGTCATCGACCTGATCTACAATCCCGAATACACAAGCTTCCTGAAAAACGCTGCCGCAAAGGGCGCAAAAACGGTCAACGGCTATTATATGCTTGAGCAGCAGGCGGAAAAAGCTTGGGAAATTTGGACATTAGGCGAAAAAAACAATAATTTTAACGCAGAACAAAAAGCGCGCTTGCAAACAAGTGGGCCCGAGGCATTAAACACAACGGCTATGACACCCGAAATGGACAACCCCGAAATGAACGCTGCACCGCAGCAGCCTGAAGAAAACAGGATACCCGCAACCGTAGACCCGACCGAAGAGCAAACCGCCGAAAATACGGCAGGTCCCTCTGAAGCAGCAGAGAGCGAAATGGAGACCAACCAATACCTGACCATGAGTCTGGAAGAGCTGGTGCGCGAGGGCGAGAACACCATCAGCAATGACGACATTGCGGGCCAGCAGAAAAAGTTCGGAGAGATTCGGGATGCGTTCAATCGTCTCGTGGCCGAAGATCAAAAGGCCCGACAGGAAGCGCACGAGGCACAGGGCACTACCGACGGCGAGTTTATCTACATTAACCCTTTTGCGGAACGCTTCAACGAGGTCAATATGTTGTTCAAAGAAAAGCAGACGGCCTACCACCGCGATCTGGAGCAACAGCAAGCCGTGAACAAGCAACAGCGCCAAGAAATCATAGATCGCCTGAAGAACCTGTACACCAATACAGAACCCGGCACCAACCTCTTCCGTGAGATCCGAGAGATCAAAGAGCAGTGGTCAAAAGCCGGCCAAGTTTCAAAAGCCGAATTCAAAAATCTGAACAACGACTACTTCCACCACCTGACGGGCTTCTACCAGATGTTGGATCTGAACAAGGAGTACCGCGAACAAGAATATGCCCACAATCTGGAGAAGCGCCGACATATCATTGCCCGCGCGCAAGAATTGGTAGCCGAGCCCAACGTGCAGAAAGCGCTGAACGAACTGCAGTACCTGCACAAACTGTGGAAAGAGGAGGCCGAACCTGTGGCAGAAGATGTACGAGAATCCACCTGGGAAGAGTTCCGCGAGATCTCGGGACAGATCCACGCACGCAAAGGCGAGTTGATGGAGCAGCAGGAAAAAGAGCAGCTGGAAAATCTGACGCGTAAAAATGAAATCATCGCTGAGTTGCAACAGATGGCCACCGCCGGCGACAAGCAGAACCACAACTATTGGCAATCGTCCATCAAAAAGGCAGATGCGCTGAGGCAAGAATTCATCAATCTGGGCAGCGTTCCACGTAAATTGTCCAATCAAAATTGGACAGAGTTCAAGGAAGCTTTGCGCAATTTCAACACGGCCAAGAACAATTATTACAAAGACCTGAAGAACGATCAGCAACAAAATCTGGATCGGAAACTTGCGCTTATCCAAACGGCCAAGTACAATCAAGATTCAGAGGATTGGACCACAGCCGTTTCCCTTTTCAAGAATCTTCAGGAAGAATGGAAGAAAATAGGCCACGTGCCGCGTGCGCAAGCCGACCGCGTGTGGGACGAGTTCCGCGGCGCTTGCAACCATTTCTTTGAAAACTATCGGAAAAAAAATGCTACGGGCAATGATGACTGGGCAATGAACTTCAAGAAGAAGAGTGCATTGCTGGAAGAATTGAAACAGACCGCAGATACCGATGCCGATAATCTGATGCGCATCCGCAACGAGTGGAATGCTACCGGAAAAGTACCGCGTGACAAGATGAACATCAATTCAGAGTTCAACCGTTTGTTGCGATCCAAAACCAAACAGCACGGCGGCGATTTTGCAACGCGCGACAATCGACAGGGCGAAAACCGTATTCCCGATCGTGCGCGCAAGCTCCGCACTCAGGTTGCAGATCTGGAAGCTGCGATCGCTAAGCTTGAAAACAACCTGTCGTTCTTCTCCAATCCGTCGCGTGAAAATCCGCTATTGGCCGACACCTACCGACTGATAGACGACCGCAGAGAAAAGTTGGAGCAGTCAAAAGCAGAACTGCATCAACTCATTGTAGACGAGCGACCCAAGAGCGCGGACAACGATGCGGGAACTACGGACAACTCAAACAACAATCAGTAAAATCTAAATTGACAGTGAAAACTGTCAATTTCCATTTCATGGAAAACCACGAACAATACATGCACCGCTGCATACAGCTGGCTGCCAACGCGGCAGGCGACACCTACCCCAACCCGATGGTGGGCAGCGTAATTGTCTATGGCGACCGAATCATAGGCGAAGGCTGGCACCGCCGTGCCGGCGAACCACACGCCGAGGTAAACGCCATCAACTCGGTCAGACAACCCGAGTTGCTGAAAGGCAGCACCCTTTATGTATCGCTGGAGCCGTGTGCACATTATGGCAAGACTCCGCCGTGCGCCGTGCGCATTGTGCAAGAAGGCATTCCGCGCGTGGTTATCGGTGCCATGGACCCGAACGTACAGGTAAACGGCAAGGGCAAAAAGATATTGGAAGACGCGGTTATAGAAGTCACCGCCGGTGTGCTGGAGAAAGAATGCTTGCACCTCAACCGCCGCTTTTTCACGTTTCAGACAAAAAACCGACCGTATATCATTTTAAAATGGGCGCAGACCGCCGACGGATTTTTAGACAATAATTTCCAGCCGGCAGCCATCAGCAATTCCTTGGTGCGCACGCTTACCCACAGAATGCGGGCGGGCGAAAACGCAATCTTGGTAGGCACACGCACCGCGCTTAACGACAATCCGTCGTTGACGACACGCGAAATTCCGGGTGCCAATCCGGTGCGCGTCCTCATCGACCTCGATCTGAAAGTCCCAAAGATGTTCAATATTTTCAGTGGCGAGGCGACAACGCTGGTATTCAACCTTCATCAGGACGCAAAGGAAGCCAATGTAGAATGGATCAAGGTCTACCGTGAGGATCTTATTCCCGACATTCTCAAATCGTTGGCCGAGCGAAAAATTCAGTCGGTCATTGTGGAAGGCGGTCTTTTCACGCTCCAACAATTTATAAACCACAAGCTGTGGGACGAGGCGATGGTAATCACAAACGACAGGCTGTATTTCGGCGGTGGCACGGCTGCTCCTCAATTGAGTACCGAAGCGGCAGCAGAGGAAATCTATCGAGATAACCGCATTGCTCACTACATCAATCACCCGTATGGAGTTTGAGTTTTTGAGCATACGGAAACCGGTGGAAGATGTTGTGCTGCGCGAGAAAGGCAGCCGTTTTTTAAACTTTGCCTACCCCGTGCGCAACGAGACCGAAATAAAAGATCGCCTGGCACACCTGCGCAATCTTCACCCCAAAGCCAACCACCATTGTTATGCGTATCGGCTGGGCACAAACGGTGAGCAATACCGCGCCAACGACGACGGCGAACCCAATGGCAGCGCGGGCTTGCCAATCTACAATCAATTGCTGGCGCATGATGTGACGAACATCCTTCTGGTATCGGTGCGTTATTTCGGCGGTATAAAATTGGGCGTCGGCGGTTTGGTCCGCGCCTATAAAGAATCGGCGAAGATGTGCCTGCAAGAGGCCGAGATTGTGCGCCGGGAGTTGCAGATGTCCTTGGAAGTTACTTTCGACTTCGCGCAGCAGAACAGCATTTTCACCCTGCTGAACCGCTACGATGCCAAGATCATAAACTTTGAAGCTGCGCAGCAATGCCTGATAACAGCATTGGTCCGCGCAGCTTCCGTTGAAGAACTCTGCCACCAACTTTCCGAACTGCGGTCGGTCGATTTCGAGATCAAAGAAGATTGAGCATCAATTTCGTCGGTCGCCCAACAGCATCGATGCGAAATAGAGCAACTGAGCCAATGAGCCCAAGGCTGCCACCACGTAGGTGCGCGCCGCCCATTTCAGCGAATCTTGCGCGCCCGCAATTTCGGAAGTGGTAACCGTTCCCGTTTGTTTCAACCATTGCAACGCGCGGTTGCTGGCGTCATATTCCACAGGCAACGTAATAAACGCAAAAGCCGTGGTTACGGCAAACAGCAGAACACCGAGAGCCAGAAGCGTTTTATTTCCGCTGGTGGCAAAAACCACGATTCCGCCCATCAGGACAAACTGCAACAGCCGAGAACTGATGTTTACCACAGGCACCATCTTAGAACGCAGTTGCAGCATAGAATATCCTACCGCGTGCTGTACGGCATGTCCGCATTCGTGAGCGGCTACTGCGGCGGCGGCGGCGTTGCGCTGCATATACACTTCCTCAGACAAATTGACGGTCTTGTCCAACGGATTGTAGTGGTCGGTCAACTTACCCGGTGTGGAGATTACTTTGACATCGTGGATATTGTTGTCTGCCAACATCTTCTCGGCAATCTCTTTTCCTGAAAGACCGTTTTGCAAATGCACTTTGGAATAGTGTGCAAACTTGGATCTCAACCTGTTCTGTACAAACATGCTCACCAAGAAAATAATGGCGAGGATCAAATAAAAACCGGACATTGTTTCGATTAAAAATTTTTAAATGTGAAGTAACACAAAGATATAAGAAACATGCCAAACCCGCCGACGATGATTTTATGTCTTATCTTTGTTGCACAAATACCCCCATGAGAGAAATCACTGTAAAAGAGGTGACAGATGAGCGCTTTTTAGATGACTTTATCTCTTTTCCCAATCGCCTTTATGCCAATAATTCCAATTACGTTCCGCCGCTAAACAGCGACGAGAAGAAAATATGGAAAAAAGCACACAATCCCGCCCTTATTTATAGCGAGGCCAAACAATATTTGGCTTACCGCGACGGCGAGATCGTGGGCAGGATTGCGGTGATGATTAACCACAAAGAAGAAAAAGATTTGGGAATACGGAAGGTGCGCTTCGGTTGGTTTGATTTTATCGACGACCTTGAGGTCTCCAAAGCTTTGATCGATACGGCAATCCGTTATGCGCGGGAGAAAGGATATCCGCAGATTGAGGGACCGATGGGCTTTACCAATCTGGACAAAGCAGGAATGCTGACGATGGGATTCGACCGCTTGGCCACCATGATCGGTATCTACAACGCCGCATATTATGCCGAGCACATGGAGCGTTTGGGTTTGCAGAAGGAGAAGGAATGGGTGGAATACGAAATCGTCTTCCCCGATGTCTTGCCCGAGAAAGTGGAGCGCTTCAGCCGGCTGATCACAGAGAAATACAAGCTGCGGCTCCTGCGCTTCAGCAACAAGAAAGAAATATTGCCGCTGGTGGAGCCGATGTTCCAACTTCTGGACGAGACCTATAAAAACCTGAGCACCTATACGCCCATCACCGATGAGCAAATCCGCCATTACCGCGAACGCTATTTTCCGCTCATCAACAAAGATTATATTGTCTGCATAGAAGACGCGGACAAACGCTTGATTGCTTTTGCCATCACCATGCCGTCCTACTCTGCAGCCTTGCAAAAAGCGAAAGGCAAATTGTTTCCTTTCGGATGGTGGCATCTGCTGCGCGCCGAGAAAACCGCTGACCGCGCAAACTTCTACCTCATCGGTATTCATCCCGATTACCAGCGTCGTGGGCTGACCTCGATTATTTTTAAAGAAATCTACGATACCTTCAAAAAGAAAGGCATCCGTTATCTGGAGACCAATCCTGAATTGGCGGAGAACAAAAACATTCAACTTTTATGGCAGGATTACGGTCCGGTGAACCACAAACGCCGCCGTACCTACAGCCTGAAAACAGATATTGAAACAATATGAAAAAGCAACTGATCATTTACGGCATACTGATTCTGATTTATGTCAGCTACAATGTTTTCTTCAGAGTGGAAGACGACCGAATGAACGCCATCATCAATATCGTCTTCGTCAGTTTTCTGTTTCTGTACATCGCTTATATTGCTTTCGTTATGCTCCGCAGGCTCAAGAAATAAACATTTATTTAAACATATTCTAAATAGCCGATTCCCCTTATTTGGCATAGGCTCATCGCAGTGCAGACAAGGTTTTGATGTTAATTTTTCTTACTTTTGCGAATTAGTTAAGTGAGCGCATAATGAATTTACCAGACAATTATATCCCGATTCTCATTCAGGCAGCCGTTGGCTTGGCGTTCGTTGTTGTAACAATTATCGCGTCCAGTTTATTAGGACCCAAGGTGACCAGCGTACGCAAAGAAGAGGCGTTTGAATGTGGAATCGAGCCGGAAGGAAATGCCAGAACACCGTTCTCCGTTAAATACTTTTTGACGGCCATTTTGTTCGTCCTCTTCGACATAGAGATTATTTTCTTTTACCCGTATGCTGTCAACTTCCGCGAG
>WKJB01000305.1_pt1 | contig 10353 bp, 10 predicted proteins | sample 5403331 | NCBI WGS metagenome assembly WKJB01 (sample SAMN13198853, study PRJNA488119) | plastic metagenome | isolation source: water-polyurethane dispersion (WPUD) containing a polyether... | place: Mexico: Mexico City | collected 2016 | reverse complement strand
TCCGCGATCGGAGCCCCGCCCATCAGCAGGCTCAACAACCTGCCCGGACATCACATCTAGGCGAGCCGCCCCAGCCAGGCAGCGCAGGCCTGCGTCCACGCCGCGGCGGGGGTGCCCTCGGCGAGTCCGACGCCGTGCGTCGCACCGGGCAGCACGTGCAGCTCGTGGGGCACGTCGGTGCCCGCGAGGGCCATGCCGAGCAGGTAGCTGTGCTGCACGGGCACGACGGAGTCCTCCGCGGTGTGCCACACGAACGACGGCGGCGCGTCGCCGGTCACGAGCTGATCGAGCGAGGTGGCGCGGCGGGCGTCCCACGTCGCCTTCTCGCCGAGCAGGTTCACGCGCGACCCCTTGTGCGTCGGCAGCAGCATCGACACGACCGCGTAGCCCAGCACGACGGCGTCGACGCGCTCCTCGGGCGCGGCCCCCGGCGCGTAGGCCGCCATCCCGGCCGCGTGGCCGCCCGCCGAGAACCCGAGCAGGGCGACCCGCCGCGCGCCCGCCGCGCGCACCCTGCGCACCTCGGCGCGCACGGCCGCGAGGGGCTCCGGATGCCGCGTCAGCACCGGGTAGGCGAAGACGCTCGCGTCGTGGCCGAGCCCGCGCAGCCACTCCGCGACGGGCTCCCCCTCGTGCGGGGCGTGCCGGTGGTAGCCGCCGCCCGGCAGCACGATCACATGGAGGTCGGCCATCGGTCAATCATGACCCCCGGATGCCCTAGCCTGCATCCATGACCGCCCCCGTGCTCTTCATCGGCGACTCGATCACGGACGCGGGGCGCCGCGACGATCCCGAGGGGCTCGGTCACGGCTACGTGCGGCTCGTCGCGGAGGGGCTCGTGCGTCGGGGCGACCACCGCGCGATTGTCAACCGGGGGATCGGCGGCGACCGCGTCGGCGACCTCGCCGCCCGCTGGCAGACGGACGTCATGGACATCGCGCCGAGCGTGCTCACGGTCTACGTCGGCGTCAACGACACGTGGCGGCGCTTCGACAGCGGGCTGCCGACGAGCGCCCAGCACTTCGAGACGGTCTACCGCGGCCTGCTCGAGGAGGCCCGCGCGGCCTTCAACCCCCGGCTCATCCTCGTGGAGCCCTTCGTCGTCCCCGTCGACGAGTCGCAGCAGGAGTGGCTCGACGACCTGGCGGGCAAGCGCGAGGCCGTCGCGTCGCTCGCGACCGAGTTCCATGCGGCCTTCGTGCCGCTGCACCGCATCCTGACGACCGCCGCCGCCCACCACGGTGCGGCCGCGATCGCGGAGGACGGCGTGCACCCGACGCCCCTCGGCGCCGAGCTCATCGCTGAGGCGTGGGAGGCGGCGGAGGGCGCGCAGCCCGCGATCTGAGCGGCGGAAAGGGCCGACACCTGCCAGCATGGAGGGATGCTCGATCTTCCGCTCGAACCCATCACCGTCGGCACGTCGGGCCTCGGCAAGCGTCCCGGGGCCGACCTCGGCCTCGCGAAGGCCGTTCTCACGTCGTCGTTCCACCAGGTCGACACGTCGAACAACTACGCGGGAGGCGAGAGCGAGCGCCTGATCGGCGCCGCCATCCGCGAGCTCGGCGGCCTGCCCGAGAACCGCCACGTGTTCTCGAAGGGCGACCAGGACCCGGTCACGGGCGCCTTCTCGGGCGACCGGATGCGGCGCAGCTTCGAGGAGTCGACGGCGCGCCTCGGGCTCGAGACGCTCCCGCTCTACCAGCTGCACGACCCGTACACGCTCACCGTCTCCGAGGCGACGGCCCCCGGCGGCCCCGTCGACGTGCTGCTCCGCCTCAAGGAGCAGGGCCGCATCGGCGCGATCGGCATCGCGGCGGGACGCACCGCCCTCGTCGAGGAGTACGTCAAGACCGACGCGTTCGACGTCGTGCTCACCCACAACCGCTACACGGTGGTCAACCGGGCGGCCGAGCGCATCATCGAGCTCGCGACCGAGCGCGGCATGACGGTGTTCAACGCCGCGCCGTTCGGCGCGGGCATCCTCGCGGGCGACAACTTCCGCGGGCGCACCTACGGCTACTCGGAACCGAGCCCCGAGTTCCTCGCGCACGTCGACCGGTTCCGCGCGCTGTGCGCGGAGTGGGGCGTCGAGCCGGCGGCGGCCGCCCTCCACTTCTCGCTGCGCGAGCCGCGCATCCACACGACCGTCGTGGGCGTCAACTCGGTCGAGCGCCTCGCCGAGCTCGAGAAGCACCAGCACGCGGTGATCGACGTCGAGTTCTGGAGCGCGCTCGACGCGCTCGGCACGCCGCCCGCCCCGCCGACCGACTGACGTCGGCACCGGCGCCGCGCCGGGAGCGGGTCAGGGCTCGGCGTAGAGCACGCGCGCGAGGGCGTCGAGCACGCGCGCCGAGCGCGGGCCGAAGCTCAGCACCTCGCCGTCGCCCATGTCGATGATGCGGCGCTGCTGGCCGGCTGTCGTGAGGGCCAGCGCGGGCTTCGCGCTCAGCAGTCCGTCGACGCCGCCGGCCGAGGCGAGGCCGTCGGTCATGACGAGGATGACGTCGGGGTCGGCCTCGACGAGGGCCTCGTCTGTCATGGGCTTCATGCCCTCCCACCCCATCTCGCCCGCGACGTCGCGCGCCCCGAGGGCCTCGATGAGCTTGTCGGCGCCCGACTCCGAGCCGAAGAGGTAGTAGATGCCGCTGCCGCCGCGCAGGTAGAGGAACACGATGCGCAGCTTCTTCTCGTGCTCGGTCGGCGCGATCGCGGCGATCTGGCCGCGGATGTCGTCGATCTGCCCGGCGATGCGCTCGGCGAGCAGCTCGCCCGCCTCGGGCGCGCCGAGCACCTCGGCGATGTCGCGCGCGAGCTGGGCGGCACCCTCGAAGCTCGGCTCGTTCTCGATGAAGACGACGGTGACGCCCGTGTCGCGCAGCTGCTGGAGCACGTCGCGCGGTCCGATGCTGCCGTCGGTGATGACGAGGGTCGGGCGCAGCGAGAGCACGGCCTCCGCGTTGATGGAGTGCGCGCCCGAGGTGACGACGGGCAGGTCCTCGGTGCCGGGGAAGGTGGTCGTCATGTCGCGGCCGACGAGGCTGTCGCCGAGGCCGAGGCCCCACACGGTGGCGGCGAGGGAGCCCGCCATGTCGATCGCGAGCACGCGCGACGCGTCGGTCACCGTGATCTCCTTCTCGCCTCCCGGGTCGTGCGAGACGACCGTCGAGGGGAGGGTCTGGGTCGGGTTCTCCGTGACGGGCTCGATGACCTCGAAGCCGGCGACCGCCGTGCGTGGGCCCTCGGCGGCGCGCGGGTCGGGGTAGAGTGACAGCTCGGCGAGGGGACGCGTGTCGACCACCGGGGCGGTGGAGGAGGTGTCGTCCGGCTGGGCCGTGGCGCATCCGGCGAGCAGCGCGGCGGATGCGGCCGCCGCGAGGGCGGCGCGGAGAACTCGGGTCACCCGCTCATCTTACGGGGTGTTAGGTGAGCCTTACCTGTGTGCGGGGCGCGATGCGGACGCGGCTCGATTTCCCAGCGCGCGTCGGGCGGACATCCAGGCTGCGTCCTTACCATGAATGCATTCCCGCGGCGGCGCTGTGGTGGTCGCCGCCGCGGGAGATCCCCCGGGGCCCATGAGCCCCGGCGAGGCGGCCCGCCGGATTCACCCCCCCCGAGGCGGGCCGTTCTCCTGCGCCCACCCGAAACACTCGCGCAACATCGCGGGCCTAGGCTCGGTGCATGGGTGAGCTTTTCGACGGCTACGACGCGCGACCCGCGCGTCGCGGCACGCCGCCCTGGGACGAGATGTTCTCCGCCCCCGGCGTCGCACGCGCCCCGTACCGCGACATCCACGCCGCCCTCGCGCGCATGACGCAGGAGGAGCTGCGCGGACGCACGGAGGCGCTCGCCGACTCGTACCTCGCCCAGGGCGTGACCTTCGACTTCGCCGGCGAGGAGCGCCCGTTCCCGCTCGACGCCGTCCCGCGCGTCATCGAGCAGGCCGAGTGGACCAAGGTCGAGGCGGGCGTCAAACAGCGCGTCAAGGCGCTCGAGGCCTTCCTCTCCGACGTCTACGGGCTGCAGCGCGCCGTGCTCGACGGCGTCATCCCCGCGGGCCTTATCAGCTCATCGAGCCACTTCCACCGCCAGGCGTTCGGCATCGAACCCGCCAACGGCGTGCGCATCCAGGTGTCGGGCATCGACCTCATCCGCGACGAGCAGGGCGAGTGGCGCGTGCTCGAGGACAACGTGCGCGTGCCCTCGGGCGTGAGCTACGTCATCTCCAACCGGCGGGTCATGGCGCAGACCCTCCCCGAGCTCTTCGTCTCGATGCGCGTGCGGCCGGTGGGCGACTACCCGCAGCGCCTGCTCGCGGCCCTGCGCGCCTCCGCCCCCCAGGGCGTCGACGACCCGACCGTCGTCGTGCTCACGCCGGGCGTGTACAACTCGGCCTACTTCGAGCACACGCTGCTCGCGCGCCTCATGGGCGTCGAGCTCGTCGAGGGGCGCGACCTGTACTGCTCGGGCGGGCGCGTGTTCATGCGCACGACCGCCGGCCCCACGCGCGTCGACGTCATCTACCGCCGCGTCGACGACGAGTTCCTCGACCCGCTGCAGTTCCGCGCCGACTCGATGCTCGGCTCGCCCGGCCTTATGCTCGCCGCGCGGCTCGGCAACGTCACGATCGCGAACGCGGTCGGCAACGGCGTCGCCGACGACAAGCTCGTCTACACCTACCTGCCCGACCTCATCCGCTACTACCTCGCGGAGGAGCCCATCCTCCCTAACGTGCAGACCTGGCGGCTCGAGGAGCCGGGCGCCCTCGAGGAGGTGCTCGACCGCCTCGACGAGCTCGTCGTGAAGCCCGTCGACGGCTCGGGCGGCAAGGGCCTCGTGGTCGGACCGGACGCCTCGAAGGAGCAGCTCGACGAGCTGCGCGCGCGCCTGCAGCGCGACCCCCGCGGCTGGATCGCGCAGCCGGTCGTGCAGCTCTCGACCATCCCGACGCTCGTCGACGACGGCCTCCGCCCCCGGCACGCCGACCTGCGCCCCTTCGCCGTCAACGACGGATCGGACGTCTGGGTGCTGCCCGGCGGCCTCACACGCGTCGCGCTCCCCGAGGGGCAGCTCGTCGTGAACTCGTCGCAGGGCGGCGGCTCGAAGGACACCTGGGTCGTCGGCACCGACGCGCTCGCGTCGAACGACCACAACATCCAGGGGCTCGTCGCCGAGCAGGCCGCCGTGACGAGTGCCATCCCGATCATCACCGAGCCCCACCTCCAGGACCACAACCCGCAGGACGCACCGAGGCGTGACCAGCAGCAGCAACAGCAGCAGACCGCGGATCATGCCGGCGCAGGGGAGGGGGCATCATGCTGAGCCGCATCGCGGAGAGCCTGTTCTGGATCGGCCGCTACATCGAGCGCAGCGACGGCACGGCGCGCATCCTCGACGTGCACCTCCAGCTCCTGCTCGAGGACCCGTGGATCGAGGAGAACCTCGCGTGCCGCTCCCTGCTGAGCGTCATGGGCGTCGAAGTGCCCGAGGACGCCGACCTCGCGCGCGCCGACGTGCTCGCGATCCTCGCCGTGGACCGCAACCAGCCGGCATCGATCGCCTACTCGCTCGCCGCCGCGCGCGAGAACGCCCGTCGCGCCCGCGAGGTCGTCTCGACCGAGCTGTGGGAGGTGCTCAACACCACGCGCGCCCGGATGCCGCGCAAGGTCGCGAGCGACAAGGTGCACGAGTTCTTCGCGTGGGTGCGCGAGCGCGCCGCCCTCGCTGTCGGCATCATCGAGTCGGCGACGAGCCGCGACGAGGCCTACCGCTTCTTCACCCTCGGGCGCTCGATCGAGCGCGCCGACATGACCGCGCGGCTGCTCGCCACCCGCTCGCTCACGGAGGCGTCGGGCCCGAGCTGGACGACCATCCTGCGCTCGGTCGGCGCCTACGAGGCCTACCTGCGCACCTACCGCGGCGTGCCGAGCGCGCGGAACGCCGCCGAGTTCCTGCTGCTCGACCGCCTGTTCCCGCGCAGCATCCTCTTCTCGGTGACGCGGGCCGAGCAGTGCCTGCGCGAGATCGAGCCGCGCGCCGACCGCGTCGGCGTCTCCGACCAGGCACTCCGGCTGCTCGGCCAGATCCGCTCCGAGCTCGAGTACCGGCCGATCTCCGACATCCTCGACGACCTGCCGCGCCACATGGACGAGGTGCAGCTCGCGACGAGCGCCGCATCCGAGGCGATCCGCCAGCGCTACTTCCCGACGAACGCGGCGCCGAGCTGGGCGGGGGAGTCGACGTGAACCGCCTCCGCATCCGGCACAGCACCGGCTTCCACTACGAGGGCGCCGCGACCGCGTCGTACAACGAGGCGCGGATGCTGCCCGTCACGGGCGACGGCCAGCTCGTGCTCTACTCGAACCTCGACATCACGCCGATCTCGAGCACGCACTCCTACGTCGACTACTGGGGCACGCGCGTCTCGAGCTTCGAGATCCTCACGCCCCACGAGGAGCTGTCGCTCACGGCGACGAGCCTCGTCGAGGTGCGCGCGCGCGACGCGGTCGAGCGGGGCCTCGGATGGGAGGAGCTCGCCGTCGAGACGGCGCGCGCCACCGTCTACGTCGAGCAGCTCGCGCAGACGACGCGCACGCGCCCGCCGCAGGAGGTCGTCGACCTCGCGCGGTCGATCGTGGCCGACTACGACGACCCGTGCGCTGCGGCGCGCGCCGTGTGCACGGCGATCGGCGAGCGCATCGAGTACATGCCGGGCGTCACGGGTGTGCACACGACCGCGGCGGAGGCGTGGGAGCACCGGAAGGGCGTGTGCCAGGACATCACGCACCTCGCGATCGGCGCCCTGCGCTCGGTCGGCATCGCGGCGCGCTACGTGTCGGGCTACCTGCACCCGCGCCCCGACGCGGAGCTCGGCGTGACCGTCGCGGGCGAGTCGCACGCGTGGGTCGAGTGGTACTGCGGCGAGTGGCACGGCTTCGACCCCACCAACCTCATCGACATCGGCGACCGCCATGTGATCGTCGGTCGAGGCCGCGACTACACGGATGTGGCGCCCCTGCGCGGCGTGTACGCCGGCCCCTCGAGCTCGCGGCTCTTCGTGACCGTCGAGATCACGCGCGAAGCCTGACCCGCGCGAGCGCCCTAGGCTGGTTCGGCCATGACCTCGCCCGACGCACAGGACCCCACCGAGGCGATCGAGCTGCCCCGCCGTCGGCGCTTCGTCGACCTGAGCCCTTTGCGCGAGCATCCGGCGTTCGCCCGGCTGTTCATCGGAACCTCGATCTCGGGGATCGGATTCTGGGTGACCTCGGTCGCGGTCGGTCTCTTCATCTACGACATCACGGGCGACACCTTCGCCGTCGCGCTCGTCGGGGGCATCTCGCTCGTGCCGATGATCGTGGCCGGTCTGTGGGGCGGCATGCTCGCCGACGCCTTCGACCGCCGGCGCGTGCTCATCGTCTCGAGCATCGTGGCGTGGTCCGCGATCATCGGGATCGTCGCGCTCGCGGCGGTGGACGAGGCGATCGGCGGGCGGCCGCCCGTGTGGCCGCTCTACGTGCTCACGACCCTCAACGCGGCGGCCGCGACCATCTCGAACGCGACGCGCAGCTCGGTGACGCCCCGCATCGTCCCCGAGGACATGGTCTCGCGCGCGAACGCGCTCAACGGCATCACCTTCGGCCTGCAGCTCACGATCGGCCCCGCGCTCGCCGGCGTGCTCGTCGCGACGATCGGCTTCCCGCTCACCTTCGCGGTCGACGCCGTGCTGTTCACCGCCGGCTTCCTCGGCGTGCTCGGCCTGCCGAAGCTGCCGCCGCTCGGCGAGACGGTCAAGCCCGGCTGGGAGTCGCTCAAGGACGGCGTGCGGTTCCTGCGCACCGCCCCCAACATCCGGATGAGCTTCCTCGTGGACATCGTCGCCATGAGCCTCGGTCGCCCCTACGTGCTGCTGCCGGCCATCGGCGCCTCCGTGCTCGGCGGCGGCTCGGTCACGGTCGGCGTGCTGACGGCGGCGACCGCCGTGGGCACGTTCCTCACGGGCCTGTTCAGCGGCCCCGTCGCGCACGTGCACCGTTACGGCATCGCGATCGGCCGCGCGATCATGGTGTTCGGCGCGTTCACGGCCCTCTTCGGGGTCGTCATCGCGGTCGCGGCCACCGGATGGTTCGGGCCCGTCGGCGAGGACTGGAGCCAGGTCAACCTGCCCCTGCTGATCCTCGCGGCGGTCGCGCTCGCCGGCACGGGCGCCTCGGACGAGGTGAGCGCCATCTTCCGATCGACGATGCTGCTCACGGCGGCGCCCGACGAGATGCGGGGGCGGCTGCAGGGCATCTTCATCGTCGTCGTCACGGGCGGGCCCCGCATCGGCGACATGATCGCGGGCACGATCGCGGTCATCGGGCTGTGGGTGCCGCCCGTCGCGGGCGGGCTCGCGATCATCGCGATCATCGCCCTGCTCCTGCGGGTGCAGCCCACCTTCCGGCACTACGACGCGCGCGACCCCCGGCCGTAGTCAGCGGCGGCGGATGCGGATGCGGCGCTGTCTCCGCGGGGGCGTCGGCTCCGGCTCGGGCGGTCGCGCCAGGCGCGACGTCCGCCGCTCGGCCCACGCCGCGACCTCGGCGTCCACGTCGCGCGGCTGCGTGATGACGGGCGGGCCGCCGAGGAGCTGCCGCCGCGCCTCGACGACGCGGTGGTTGAAGTCCTCGAGCACGGCCCGCACGTCGGCCTCGCGCGCGAGCTCGTCGAGACGCGCATCGAGTCCGGCGTCCTCCGTGCGCAGCGTGTAGGCGGCGGGGCCGAGGCCGCGCAGCTGCTCCCGCTCGATCTTGCGGCGCAGCCACCAGTCGGGGTCGTGCGGCCGGTCGCCGCCGATGCCGGGCAGCGGCTTCCCCATCCCGGGGAGGTCCTCGAAGTCGCCGCGGCGCATGGCCTGCTGCACGGCGACCTCCGCGGCGAGGGCGCGCTCGGCATCCGTCGCCCGCCGTCGCGGCTCCGGCTCCTCGTCGACGTCCTCGCCGAGCTCCTCCCGGCGGAACCTGTCGAGCCGGTAGCGCAGCGCGGCGCGGATCGCGTCGCCGTCGCTCGTCTCGGCCATGGCTCCACGCTACGTCGGCGTCGGCCTCGCCGCAGGCCGCGCCGGAGACCCCGGTCGCCTCACGTTCGGGGCCGTTCACCGATTCCCCGACCGCGCACCGCACGAACCCGAGGATTCTGCGGAACGGCGGGCGTAGGGTCGCAACATGACCCCTCCCACCATCGAGAGCATCCGCGTCGGGCGGTTGACGGTGCCGCTCAAGCGCGCCTGGAGCCCGCAGGTCCAGCGCTCGGTGGACGGCGGCTACCGGGCGGTCAAGGTCAATGTCGGCAGGCCCGACCCCGGGAGCCCCGGCACGATCCAGCGGATGCCGACGACGAGCCCCGCGAAGACCACGATGAGGCCGGTCGCGAAGGCGTTGTGCACGAGCTCGATCCAGCTCACGGGGAACACCCCCACGAGCGCGAGGAAGACCCCGAGCAGGGTGAGCGCGAGGTAGAGCGTCCGCACGCGGCCGGCCTCGCGGCTGTCGTCGGCGTCGCGGGCGGCCCGCGCGAGGTGGCCCTGCCGGAGCTCGCGGGCGAGGTACACCGCGATCGCCGTGATGAGCACGCCCGCGATGAGCAGGGTGATGTTGAAGATCCAGCCGGAGAAGTCGTCGCCTGTGCCGAGCGCGCTGATGTTCTTCTCCCACCAGTGCGGGTCGCTCGTCGAGAGCATCGCGGCCATGACGCCGACGACGAGGTAGATCGCGAGCACGCTCGCCATCCGCGTCGTCGTCATGCCCGACGCGGAGAGGAACGCCGCGTAGCTCGCGAGTCCCGACGCGATGGCGACGAGCAGCGACGCGCTGAACGGGTAGATGTCGGCGTCGATGAACGCGTCCGACATGACGACCGACACCCCGACGAGCAGCAGGAGCGCGATCGCAGCGTGCGCGACGGTGAGGGCAGCGACGTTGACCGCGAACCTCCACCTCGACCTCTCCGGGTGCGTCCGCTGCCGGGAGCCGGGGGAGGGGAGCAGGTAGCCCGCGACGAACGCGGCCGCGGCGAGGGCGGCCGCCGTGATCGCCGCGATCGTGCCGAACGACGACCCGCCCGCGATCGGCAGCGTGCGCCCGCCGATCCAGATGAAGCCGATGATGAAGCCGAGGGCGAGCGCGGCGCCTCCGACGAGGATCGCGCGCGACTCGGTCGTGGTGGCGGTCGCCCCGGTCCGGGCGAGCCGGCTCTTGTCGCGCGTGCTCGTCACCCGGCCATTCTCCCGGTGCCGCGGTCGCGGGCCCGGGAGCGACTAGCTGCTGGTCATGAGGTTGGTGACACCCGGCTGATCGGGGGTCGGCCGCCGCAGGCGGT
>WKJB01000301.1_pt1 | contig 10533 bp, 7 predicted proteins | sample 5403331 | NCBI WGS metagenome assembly WKJB01 (sample SAMN13198853, study PRJNA488119) | plastic metagenome | isolation source: water-polyurethane dispersion (WPUD) containing a polyether... | place: Mexico: Mexico City | collected 2016 | reverse complement strand
GAAACCCCTGTTTCCGAAACCGATAAGGCAGCCGATAAAAACGGCGGAAACGGCAAGGTTTATCGCCTCCTCTTTTGTTTTTCCTTCATCGTAGGCTTCTACGGCGGTTTTCTCTGCTTGGGCCGCTTGTTCGGTACGCAAATGGTCGGGGTTGACGGTTTCTGCTATCTCTGCCTCGGGTTCTTTCTGTGTGAAATAGATTTGCTCCTCATTCAACAGCTTCAGGAATGCGACTTTCTCCAAAATTTCTTGAACGGTCTGATACTTGGAAATGAGTCCCGGCACCGTCTCGGTAGCCGCTATTTGCGCTGCGGCATTTTTCACTTCTTGCAGGATCTTTGTCCTGATCTCCGACAGGTGCTGCATAACAATCCTTGGTATTTTTTTGCGTAATTTTGACTCAGGTTTACTGTGCTAATTTAACAAATGTTTCTAGAAAATACAATTAACCATGCGCGGCAGAGCGGCTGGATGGAGGTTATCTGTGGCTCAATGTTTTCGGGGAAAACCGAAGAATTGATCCGCCGTCTGCGCAGAGCGGAAATGGCCGGACAGCAGGTGGAGATCTTCAAACCTGCGTTGGATGTTCGTTATTCAGAAGAGGATATCGTCTCTCACAACCGAAACAAGATCCGCAGCACAGCCGTAAATAATCCGCAAGAAATTCTGCTGCTTTGCAGCTCCTGCGATGTGGTGGGGATTGACGAGGCACAGTTCTTTGATGACAGTATTGTAGAAGTGGCAAACGATTTGGCCAACAACGGAATCAGAGTGGTGGTTGCCGGTCTGGATATGGATTTCCGCGGACGGCCTTTCGGCCCGATGCCGGCGCTGATGGCAACCGCAGAATACGTAACCAAAGTTCACGCGATTTGCCGGCGTACGGGCAATCTGGCCAACTATTCACTGCGCACCACCAACGGTCAAGAGTTGGTTCAACTGGGAGAAACCGAGAGCTACGAAGCGGTGAGCCGCAAGGTTTTTTTCGAAGAAATGAATAAAGAAGAATGAGATATACGGCAAAGGAACTGGCGCAGATTACAGGAGCAACGTTGACGGGAAATCCCTATGCGTCGGTATGCCATTTCGCTTTTGATTCGCGGCGTATATTTTCCACCGAAGACACTGCGTTTATAGCTTTTCGTACGCAGAACAGTGACGGCGCAGCGTATATTGATTCCGCCATCGAGAAAGGAATCGTCGTGATTGTGAGCGAGCAGCCTTCACGATTCGACCAAGAAATCACTTGGCTGCAAGTAGACGACAGTATCGGATTTATACAGCGCCTAGCCGCATTCCACATCAATAAAATGCACGGTCTGACCATAGGCATTACAGGCAGCAACGGTAAGACCATTGTAAAAGAATGGCTGTACCAATGCCTGGCAGACGATCATACCGTGGCCAAAAGCCCGCGCAGCTATAATTCACAAATCGGTTTTCCGCTCTCTGTATTGCAAGCCGACTCACGGCACGAAGTCATATTATTGGAAGCCGGCATCTCGCTGCGCGGTGAAATGCAAAAACTGGCCGATGTAGTGTCGCCCACCATCGGCATCCTTACCCACATCGGCGCGGCACATTTGGAGAATTTCCACAATGCCCAAGAGTTGCTGGAAGAAAAACTGAAATTCTTCAAAAACAGCCGGACAATTATTTATAACGGTGACCAGGAACCGGTACGGCGGCGCGTTATGGATTTGTACCGTGACCGTAAATTGATCTCGTTCGGTTTGCAGCCCGATAACGATGTGCATTTCAATTTTTCCGGAAAAGAGGTCTCCGTTCATTATCCCGGCGGAAGCTTTCAGATGAAAATCCGAAACCGAGACGAGGCCACGCTGATGAATGCGCTGGCCGTGATTGCCGTGTTGAAACAGTTGGACATCGCGGATGATGAAATTGTACGGAGATTGGATCAGATTCGGCCGATAGAGATGCGCATGGAAAGCATTCACGGCGCACGAAATAATTTGATTATCAATGACTCTTACAACTTAGATAAAGATTCGCTTAAGATTGCACTCAGCGCCGTAAGCCAATATCGGAAACCCAATACCGCGCTTGTGCTGACCGACATCCCGGGCATTGAACAAGGCGATTATCCGGACGTTGCCCGGTGGATCAATGCGCAGAACTTCGACATTGTTCTTCTGGTGGGCGAACAGATTCATTTCCTCCAAGAGCACTTAACTGCCGAAACATCGGCATTTCGTACTACTGCCGAACTCGTTGACAGCCGAGAACTAAGAACAATAGAAAATCATCTGATACTTTTAAAAGGCGCCCGCAAGTTTGAGCTGGAAAAAGTTCAGCAGCTGTTGGAATTGCAGTCGCACGACACGGTGTTGGAAGTAAACCTGAACGCGATCTTGCACAATATCAAAAAGCACCGAGACATGCTGAAACCGTCCACCAAGATTATGGCGATGGTTAAAGCAAATGCGTACGGCCTCGGCAGCTTGCAGGTTTCCGAGTTTCTGCAGCATCACCATATCGATTACCTCACCGTTGCTTATGCGGATGAAGGTGCCGAACTGCGCAAAAACGGAATCACCGTTCCGATCATGATTATGAACCCCGAACAGAGCAGTTACAGCACGATAATCGATTATCAACTGGAACCTGAAATTTACAGTTTCCGTGTGTTGGAAGCCTTCCAAGAAGCGTTGCTGCAAAAAGGAGCCGCGCTGCCCTACCCTGTGCATATCAAACTGGAAACAGGAATGCATCGTCTTGGCTTTAAAGAAGATGATATCTCCGAACTAAAGAATAAAATCAACACCGATATTCTGCGAGTTGTCGGCGTATTTTCGCATTTGGCCACAGCTGATATGCCCGAGCACAAGAATTATGTCCACGAGCAGGCGTCAACATTCCTACGGATGTCCGAACAGTTGTGCGCCGATATCGAACCTCGGCCGTTGCGTCATATACTGAACTCGCCGGGTATAGCCAATTATCCCGAGTACCAACTGGATATGGTGCGCATTGGTATCGGCATGATCGGCATTTCCGCAAATGAGGAATTGCAGAAAAAACTGCAATCGGCCGTTGCTTTCAAAACGGTTATTTCGCAGATATCCGAAATCAATATCGGCGAAACGGTGGGCTACGGGCGACGGTTTAAAGCAAACAAAAGCACGCGCGTGGCTACCATACCTGTGGGTTACGCCGACGGCATCCCGCGCCGCATAGGCAATGGTAAGGGATTTGTTGGTATCCGGAATCAACTGTACCCCATTGTCGGCACCGTCTGCATGGATATGCTGATGGTAGACATCGGCGACGATCAAATTATTGAAGGTGGAGAAGTCACGCTTTTTAACGGCAGTCCCGGCCTTCGGCAATTTGCTGATTATTGTGAGACCATTCCGTATGAGGTTCTTACGTCGATCAGTCGCCGGGTAAAACGGATTTATATCAAAGACTGATGAAGAAAATCTTTACAGCTGCGTTATTGGTGGCTTCCTTCGCTGCAGACGCGCAAGATTCGATAAAAATCCCCGCACGGCCCAAGGTAGGCCTTTCACTCAGCGGCGGCGGTGCCAAGGGTTTTGCCCACATCGGCGCGTTGCAGGTATTGGACTCCATTGGTGTAAAGATCGATTATTTGGGCGGTACCAGTATGGGCGCAATAATCGGCGGTCTTTATGCATCGGGATACAGCGGTAAAGATATAGAAAACATTGTCTTGAACACCGATATCTACGGCGCTTTGTCTGACAGCAAAGACCGGCTGGAGATGCCGTTTTTCAGTAAACGGGTGGACAAATATCTGTTGCAGTTCCCGATCAAGAACGGCAAGGTCCAACTGCCCACGTCACTGAGCAGCGGTCAGCGCAATATTTTTCTGTTAAAGGAATTGTTGAGCAGGGTCTCTGACAAGAAAGATTTCAGTAAGCTTCCGACGCCTTTCTTTGCTGTTGCCACGAACATCGAAACAGGCAAAGCGAAAATCTTGGAGCACGGCGATCTGGCCAAGGCTATTATGGCGAGTTCCGCCTTCCCGTCTTTGCTGGAACCGGTTAAGATAGACGACAGTTTGTATGTGGACGGCGGCATCGCGATCAATTTTCCGTCGAAACCATTGCGCGATAAAGGGATGAACTTTATTGTGGGCGTCAACTTGGGACAAGGCCTCTCCGATCGAAAGCAGCTGAACAATATCGTCAGTATTTTAGACCAAATCATCACATTCGGTATTGTCAATGAAACAGGTCGGCAGATTGAATTTACCGATATCAACATGACACCCGATCTGAAGGGATACGGCGTTACCAGCTTCGACAATAAAAAAGAGCTGATACGCGCGGGTTATGATGAAGCTTTAAAGTACAGCTCGGTCCTTGAGCAGTTGCCGAAGGATCCTTTCCCCAGACAATTCAGATACAATCCGATGTATACTGCGGTATATAAAATCGATGAGTTTGAAGTGGAAAACAACGATATCTATAACCGTGATTATATTGCGGGAAAGATGGGTCTGAAGCTTCCGGCATTGCTCAGTTATGCCGATGTCAATAAGATGATCGACAAACTGTACGCAACCGATAATTATCGAATCATAAACTATGAAATTCAACAAGGAAACGGCCACAATAAACTAAGACTTTTCGTGAATGAAGACGATGCACGCTTTTACCTGAAGTTCGGTTTGCATTATGACGATGTGTTCAAAACCGGTCTTCTCGGGAATATTACGGTACGGCGTCTGCTATTTAACAATTCCACATCTTCGCTGGATGTGGTGGTTGGCGACCGACCGCGCTATTACTTCAATTATTTAATCGATAACGGTTACATTCCGGGGTTCGGGCTGTTCTCGACGGGAATGAGTTATGCTCTGCGCGACTCGAAAGGAGCGTACACAGATACCCGCCAATGGTACCGAAATGAAGCGTTCATACAATCTACTTGGCGTGATCGCTATGCCGTTGGCGCGGGTCTGAGTTACGATATATTCAACTCCAATGTTCACAGTCGGGAGAAGCATCTTAATCCCTACGTTTTTCTGCGTACCGATACGCGCAATCGTCAAGAATTCTCGAGTCGGGGTTTTTCTTTGGATCTCGTAGGCAAACTGCTTGATACATTTGACAAAGTAGAAGACGACAAAAGCGCTCAGATAAATGCAGACCTGCGCATCAACTTCCCGATTTCCGATCGGCTGACGTATAAAGTGTCAGGCTTTGCCGGAATCAGTTTCGGCGATACACCCTACTTTTATCGCTACCGTTTGGGCGGTGTCTTTGAACAGAATCTTGGAAACATGGTAAGATTTCCCGGATTTTACTTTGGTCAACAAGAAGGTCAAAATGCGTTGGCCATGGGCAACAGCCTTCAATTGCGTCTGAAGAAAAATTACTTTGTAACGGGCAACTTCAGCATCGCCAACTTATTTGATGATTTTGAAAACAATGACTTTATAAAGTTCAAGTATACAAGTGCGGGCGCAGAAGTAGGCTACAATTCTCCGTTTGGCCAGCTACGGTTGGGTTATAATTACGGCTTCAAAAATAACAGTGGTATTTTCAGCGTTGTACTCGGGCACTGGTTTTAAATGAAAGCAAATGATTGATTTTTTTTATGAGGATGTCGCTCCTATCGGATCAGAGGAGGAACGCTCTACATGGCTTGAAGACTTGATACATAACGAAGGCAAGAAACCCGGGAAAATTTCATACATCTTTTGTGATGACGAATACCTGCTTGAGATCAACCGCCGGTACCTGGAACACGATTATTACACAGATATTATAACCTTTGATTACTGCCGAGGCAAAATAGTGGCAGGTGATATTTTTGTATCTTTGCAGCGCGTAAAAGACAACGCTAAAAACGTGGGAACCGACTACGAGCACGAGTTGAACCGCGTACTGGCGCACGGCATTCTGCACTTATGCGGCTACCCTGATAAGACGCCGGAGCAACAGAAAATCATGCGCAGTAAAGAAAATTTTTACCTTGAAAAATACTGATGTTTCACGTGAAACATTCCCTTTATGATTAACGAAATATATGACGTAATTGTCGTGGGTGGTGGCCACGCGGGTTGTGAAGCCGCAGCCGCAGCCGCCAACCTGGGCTCAAAGACAATGCTCGTTACCATGAATATGCAGACCATCGGTCAGATGAGCTGCAATCCTGCAATGGGAGGAATAGCGAAAGGACAGATTGTACGAGAAATCGATGCATTGGGCGGATATTCGGGTATTGTAGCCGATAGGAGTGCCATACAGTTTAAGATGCTGAACCTCTCAAAAGGCCCCGCAATGTGGAGTCCGCGCACCCAAAACGACCGTATGCTCTTTGCCGAAGAGTGGCGACTGATGCTGGAACAGACACCGAACCTGGATTTTTTCCAAGATATGGTGAAAAGCCTGATTATCGAAAACGATACAGTCGTCGGTGTTGTCACATCCCTCGGTATTGAAATTCGCGGTAAAGCGGTTGTTCTGACAAACGGTACGTTTCTGAACGGACTGATTCATGTAGGCGACAAACAACTCGGCGGCGGCAGAATGGGCGAGCCCAAAGCCTACGGCATTACCGAGCAGTTGAACGATCTCGGCTTCCAATCAGGTCGAATGAAAACAGGAACGCCTCCGCGTGTTGATGGCCGTAGCTTAGATTACACAAAAATGGAGGAACAGCCCGGCGATGCGAATCCGAGAAAGTTTTCCTATACCGATACCCCGAAGCTTACAAAGCAACGCAGCTGCTATATTACCTATACCAACAACACGGTACACGATATTTTACGCTCGGGCTTTGATCGATCGCCGATGTTCAACGGTACCATACAAAGTACCGGGCCCAGATATTGCCCAAGCATCGAAGATAAAATAAACCGCTTCGCAGAGCGTGACCGCCATCAGCTGTTTGTTGAGCCCGAAGGGTGGAACACCGTGGAAATCTATGTAAACGGTTTCAGTTCGTCTCTGCCTGAAGAAGTTCAGATGCAAGCCTTACGGCAGGTTCCCGGTTTTGAAAACGCAAAAGTCTTCCGTCCCGGTTATGCCATCGAGTATGACTACTTCCCTCCTACCCAGTTGAGGCAAACCCTTGAAACCAAGCTAATTGCCAATCTCTACTTCGCGGGACAGATCAACGGCACTACGGGATATGAGGAAGCGGCAGGACAAGGTTTAATCGCCGGTATCAATGCACACAACAAAGTGCATGGCAAAGAAGCGTTTACACTGAGTCGTGACGAAGCTTACATTGGCGTATTGATCGACGACCTGATCACAAAAGGAACTGAGGAACCGTACAGAATGTTTACCTCTCGCGCGGAATACAGATTGTTGCTGCGTCAAGATAATGCCGACATCCGTTTGACAGAGAAATCCTACAAGATGGGGCTGGCCAATGAAGACCGTATGAGAAAGGTTGAAGAAAAACTTCAACAAAGCGATAATCTTGAAAGCTTTCTACGATTATTATCCATTAAGCCTGAGACCGTTAATCCCATTCTCGAAGAAAACAGTTCAAATAAAATAGATCAATCATTCAAAGTGGCACAAATACTTACGCGCCCGAATATCGATCTACAGAAACTTTCCGCAGTACCCGAAATAAAAACCGAACTGGAGAAGTATACGGATGAAGTGATTGAGCAAGCCGAGATCAACATCAAATACAAAGGATACATTGAGAAGGAAAAAGAAAACGTGGCGAAGCTGCACCGATTGGAGAACATCAAAATCCCAAATAATTTTGACTATAAAACAGTGCGCAGTTTATCTTCGGAAGCGGTTCAAAAACTGCAATCTTTACAACCTGAAACAATCGCTCAGGCAGGCCGTATAAGCGGTGTCTCGCCGGCGGATATCAATGTATTGCTTGTGTACCTCGGGCGATAGTTCCACGTGAAACAATCTGATGAAAGTTAAAGACCATTTCCTTTCGGGAGAAACCTTCGAGATAAAAGAAATAAAACCCGGCGTTTTAAAAACGATGGACTTGCCGCAGGATTTATCCGGCTATTACGACAGCGATAGATACATTTCTCACCATCAGGATTCCAGGAATTTACGCACATTTGTCTACCGTCAAGTTCAAAAAAAGAATCTCGGTTACAAGCTAAAAATTTTACAAAGATTCCTTCCCGGTAAATCAAAGGTTTTGGATTATGGTTGCGGTGCCGGCGAATTTCTGAAATTCATTGAGAACATCTACGATGCCGAAGGCTACGAACCGAGCGAAGCCGCACGAGCCTCTGCAAAACATAAATTGAAATCCGCAACGGTCTACCCTACTCTTCCGTCTGATACGCACTATGATGCAATAACATTATGGCATGTGTTGGAACATATTGAAGACCAAGAAGATAAACTCGGTTATCTGTATCGACACCTGAATGACGAAGGTCTACTGATCATTGCGGTGCCCAATTACAACAGCTATGACGCAGAGTATTATCAGGAAAATTGGGCCGCTTATGATGTGCCGCGTCACATCTATCACTTTTCCCAAAAGGGTTTACGCGAAACGCTTCCGCAAGACAAATGGGAATTGCTCGACACGCTTCCGCTGTATTTTGATGCCTATTATATTTCGATGATCAGCGAGAAATACAAGAAGACGCCTCTATTTTGGCTGCGAGGACTGCTTATGGGAGCAATTTCCAATTTTAAGGCTCGTAAAACGCGTGAATATTCATCTCTGATATACGTATTCAAAAAAAAGAAGAAAAGCGATTTTTAGCCCTTTTGCGAAAGTCAATTTTTCACAAAAAAGCGCCGGATTTCAAAAATCCGGCGCTTTTTGTTTTGGTCTGTAATGCTTAGCTGTTCACAGCGGCTACACCAGGCAACTCTTTGCCCTCCAAACTTTCCAGCATGGCACCGCCGCCGGTAGAGACATAACTCACTTTGTCATCGTAACCGAATTGCTTGACAAACGCCACACTGTCGCCGCCGCCCACCAAGGAGAATGCGCCCAGTCGGGTAGCTTCTGCGATACTGTCGCCAAGTTTTATGGTTCCTTCGGCAAATTTCTTCATTTCAAAAACACCAAGCGGTCCGTTCCACAAAATGGTGCGGGAACTTAACAAGACATCGTGGAACAATTTATTCGATTGAGGACCTACATCCAGCCCCATCCAACCGTCGGGGATTTCATAAGCGTCGCAAATTTGGGTCTCTGTATCCTCAGAGAATTTATCTGCCGCCACAACATCTACGGGCAGGTAAACGTTAACTTTCTGCGTCTCAGCCATCGCAATAATTTGTTGAGCAAGATCCAACTTATCTTCCTCCACCAATGAACTGCCGATGTTTCCGCCCTTGGCTTTGATAAATGTAAACGCCATCCCACCGCCGATAATCAAGTTGTCGACCTTGGGTAAAATGTTTTCTATGATGGTAATTTTGGTTGAAACCTTGGAGCCGCCCAATATCGCCGTTATGGGCTTTTCTCCTTTGTGCAATACCTTGTCAATCGCTTCCAGTTCCTGCGCCATCAATAATCCGAAGCATTTATTCTCGGGGAAATACTCTGCAATCACTGCCGTAGAAGCGTGCTTGCGGTGCGCCGTACCAAAGGCATCGTTCACATAAATGTCGCCCAGCTTAGAAAGTTTCTCTGCAAAAGCAGAGTCTCCTGCTTCCTCTTCTTTATGGAAACGCAGATTTTCCAACAGTAAAATTTCGCCCGGCTGCAATTTATCGCTCAACTCTTGTGCGCGCGCATCTGTACAATTATCACAGAAAATAACCTCGCGCCCCAGAACGCGGCTGACTTCATCGATAATGTTGCGCAGTGAGAATTTATCCGTGTTTTCACCTTTCGGCCGGCCCAGATGCGTCATCAGAATAACGGCTCCGCCATCGTTCAATATTTTTTCAACCGTCGGCTTTACGGCAGCTATCCGTGTGGCGTCGGTCACGCGCAGTTGTTCATCCTGCGGAACGTTAAAGTCTACGCGCACCAGCGCCTTCTTGCCGGCAAAGTCAAAATCGTTTACTGTTTTCATCAATACTTGGATTTATTTCTATTGCAAAAATAGCACATAAAAGGCGGCGACTGAAATCTTCGACCGAAAAGTAATGAACAGCCCACAACCATTAACAGCATTATATTTCTATTTATAAAAAGAAAAAGAATGTTGCATACTGTTGTAGGGTTGCGGATATGTGGAAAAGTTTCTCGGTAAGAGTTAACAGCAAATAGTAACCGGCTATCAACAGGTTTATCCACATCGTAAACTGTTTAAATACAATACAATAGGTAATTATCCACAATTGGCACCCCGTTCTTCATGGTCTGTTATTGGGCAAAAAGTTTTTACGCATCGCGCATTGATTTTCTGGGAAGTCTCCGGGATAAAATTCGACACTCCGGCACGCTCCCTGTATTTCATACGGAAATTTCACGAGAGAATAAAGCACGGGTTCCGGTAAGTTTTCCACAGCCATTGTTGCTTTTATCAACATTTAACCGGCGATAAAATGCGGGCTCGGTTTTTTTAAAGTAAATTTGTCCAATTAGCAATCAGTTTATGAAAAAGATAGCAATTGCCGCAGA
>WKJB01000300.1_pt1 | contig 10561 bp, 7 predicted proteins | sample 5403331 | NCBI WGS metagenome assembly WKJB01 (sample SAMN13198853, study PRJNA488119) | plastic metagenome | isolation source: water-polyurethane dispersion (WPUD) containing a polyether... | place: Mexico: Mexico City | collected 2016 | reverse complement strand
GTGTGTTTAGTCTACCCAAAGCCCAGCCAGTCCCGTGCGTCATCCCACCTTCCCTTACCCTTCCTTCGGGTCCCATCCCCATATGTCCCGCATATATCTCGGTAAAAAGCCCAGCCAACGGCACTTTAGCGAAGGGCAAGCGGCTACATAGCGGGAGAAAGGCATGTAGGGAAAGATATGGAATGGAGCATGGATCGCTACGGGGTGATACCGGAGATCGCCTGGAGCCGGCTTCGGAGCTCAGTGCCAACTCAGAGCCACCTCGGTTTGCGCTTGATTGCCTCCGACCAAACCCAGGTACGACCAAGTCCAAACCGAGACCAAACCAAGGTACGACGAAGCTCCGAAGCCATCTCCAAGAATGCCCCGAAAGGGGATTGACCGTGGCGCGCCCGTCAAACGCCTGGGATTGGTTCGGAAATGGCAATGCAATCGTCCGGCTGTTGCTCGGTTCTGCTTCGACATTTTCCCGAAGCGTTGTCGAAGCGTTGTCGAAGGTTTGTCGAAGCCCGGTCGAACAATTGTCGAAGGATTGTCGAACAAGTCTCGAACAACGGTCGAACACCTGTCGAAGAAATTCTGAAGAATCATGTGTTTGGACCCATGCGATGGCTCCAGCCCCTAGCGGGCTGGGCCTCGCTTTGGGGATGACCTTGGTTTTTCTATTGGCGATGTGCACCAGTGGCCTTTCCCAAAATGCTGGCGCCCTTCAGATACCAATCGCCAACAGCCGCGATCGATCTATGCAGTTGGTTCGGCTTGGAGAGGAGGTCCCCGAAGTATTCTGGCATCTCCGGCATAGAGGGGTACATGTCCGAAACGGGCAGGATAGCACAATTGTATTTGATAGATATAGAGATAAACTGATTATCCTTGATTTTTGGGCAAGTTGGTGTAGCACCTGTATCCATTCGGTAAACAAATTAGATAGTCTACAAACCGCCAGAATTATTGATGATTTCATTGTCATCCCTGTTACTTCTGATGACGTCAAACAAGCGCATTTTGTTTTTAAACGCTATAAATGGGATATGGTTTCCATCATGGGCGATACACTGCTTCGAAAGTTTTTTCCATATCAAACGGTACCTCACCAGGTATGGATACGTGATGGGAAGGTAATTGCCATGCCTAAGCAGGAATACGCCACGGCGGAAAACATTCGCTTGGCGACGAATGGAGGCGTACCAGAGGTGTATAATAACATACAGGATTTGGTGCTCGATCCAACACGCTCACTTTTCGAAGGGACAAATGGCGGCATCAGTCCCCTTTACAAGGGGGAGTATTCAAAAGTATTGCCTTGGCTTGACGGGTATCAATGGGTTCGGCCGACCTATTTCGTGCGGAATGATACGACCTTTCTCTATTGTAACAATGTATCAATACAATTGCTCTATTATGAGGCGTTCAAAGAAGGGATTTTCCCTTTACTGACCTCGAAAAATGGCAGTGGCATCCATTGGGAAATCGCCGACACACTTGAGTCCCGTTTCTTTTTGCCACCACGCGCAAACCGGAGGGGTGATGTGTCCACAGACCGGAAAAAACTTCAGTGGGAGCGAGCCAACAAATATGGGTACCTGCTTGCCTATCCACGCACTATCACAGAGGAAGAGGCAAGGCTGATTATGCGGCAAGATTTGAACGCGTTTTTTGGAGAGCGCTTCGGGCTGGATGCAAAGATTGAAGATGGGCCGGTATATCGATACGCAATACTTCGTGTGAGGAAAGATATCGCCGCCGCAGTCAATCAATTGCAGCGTGGCGCAGATAACCCTCATTTTCTCTTCGGGCAGCAATTCCATAAGACGGTAATCAGGCACTTGCAATCCATTGATGGCATGCGGTTCGACTCCTGGAGAGTGCTCGTAGACAGCACGGGAATAGACCCTGCGCTGCACTGCCACGTTGAGTTTACACCGGAGGCAATGGGTAATCTTGACCGTCTCAACCAGGAACTGCAAAGTTATGGTCTATACGTAACGATTGAAGAAAAGCCGGTGCCGGTAGTCATTGTACGGCAGCGACAACGAAAAAACTTAGCCTAATTCCTTAATATTCATATCTAAAAACCAATGAAGAAGTTACTCTTATTCATCTATCTATGGTGTGCTTTAATAAACGCACCCGTATTTTCACAACAACGGCTTGGCGGTACGGTGACCGGAGCGGATGGCACCACGCTCTCGGGTGCATCGGTCAGATTGCTAGTGAGCGAACGTAGTACAGCAACCGATGCCAATGGACAATTCAGCTTGCCCGTACAGGGGTTTCCGGATACGCTATCGGTGAGTTACGTAGGCTACCTGCCTCAGATGATTCCGGTGAACAATGGAACATCGGGCCCGATAGGCATCGTGCTCAAACCCGATCCCAATGCATTGCAGGAAGTGGTGGTTAATACGGGTTATTATCAAGTGCCCCAAGAACGTGCAACCGGTGCTTTCACCTATATCGGCAACGAACTGCTCAACAGGAGCGTAAGTACAAATATATTTGATCGCTTAGAAGGTGTGACCAATAGCTTGCTTTTTGACAGGCGTAACCTGGAGGGGGAGGATGTCGATGGCCAACCGGAGTTGCGTGTCCGGGGCCTCAGTACCATTGAGGCGGATAGCCGTCCGCTCATTGTGGTAGACAATTTCCCGTACGAGGGCGATATCACTTCAATAAATCCAAACGATGTGGAAAGCGTAACCGTGCTGCGAGATGCGGCCGCTGCCTCTATATGGGGCGCCAGAGCTGGCAATGGAGTCATAGTCATTAGCACCAAACAGGGGAAATACGGTCAGCGGGCACGGATTTCGTTCAATACCAATATCACTGTAGGGGAAAAGCCAGACCTGCTATACAGCCGGCAATTTTTACCCGCCCCCACCGTTATGGCGATCCAGAAAGAGCTTTTTGAACGTGGGGCATACGCCGAAAACGACCGTACGCGGATTCCGGCTTATGTGGAACTGCTTATCAAGCAGCGTGACGGCCTAATCGGCGAGGATCAGTTTGAGGTACAACAATCTTCAATGAGAAAGAACGATCTACGGAAAGAATGGCTGGAGCATTTATATCAAACAGCCATCAATGAACAATATTCGCTGGGCATACGGGGCGGAGGGGAGAATTACCATTATAATTTTTCAGGGGGATACGACCGTAATCGGGCCAATATCGTAGGAAATGGGAATACCAGACTTAGCCTGAGTTTGCAAAATACATTTAAGGTAGGGAAAAACCTAGAGATCAGCGGTTCGGCTTGGTACAGCAGTCAACAGTCAGAAAACAATGGCCTAGGATACACCACAACAGGCGGTCTCTCCATTTATGAGCGCCTTTTCGATGTAGATGGTAAGCCTGCGGCAGTGAATCTCCAATCATACCGCCGCACCTACCACGAACGGGCCGAAGAAATGGGACTGGTGGATTGGATGATGCGACCTATCGACGAAGTTCGTCTGGCAGAAAATCTGAAGAAAAGTGCCGAATGGCGTCTGAATACCGGTATCCGATATAAAATTCTCGACGGATTGGACGTCAATGCAACGTATCAATACACCATGGGCAACCTTGCGCAAGAGCACTATTACGCACAAGAAGCTTACTATGTGCGCAATCTCGTAAACCGCTTTACCCAGGCCGACGGCCAGCAGATCATTCCATATGGTGCAATCATGGAGTATTTCAACCCCCAACAACATAGCACCCATTCGGCAAGGGGGCAGCTGAATTTCAATAAGCAGATAACCGACAATCATCAGATTGCAGTCATCGGCGGAGGCGAAATCAGTCAGGCGATTTCCTATTCCATCCCTGGGCAAACTCTATACAACTTTGATAGGGAACTGTGGTCTGCCAATCTCGCGCAGGATTATGTTTCTTCCTATCCATTGAGGCCCACAGGAAGCTTACGGATACCGACGCGCAGTAATACACCGAGCAAAATAACCAACCGCTACCTGTCTTATTTTGGCAATGCGAGCTATAGTTTTAAGGAACAATATGTATTGAGCGGTAGCGTACGATGGGACGGTAGCAACCTATTGGGGGTAAAAACGAATCAACGAGGGGTTGCGCTTTGGTCTATAGGCGGAAGTTGGGATGTAAGCAAAGCACATTTCTATCAGATGGAATGGTTGCCTTACCTGAGGGTGCGCGCGACATACGGCAGTGCCGGCAATATCGATAAAAGCCAAAGTCACTATCCAACAATCAGCCTCAGTAACAACCCCATCACAAATTTACCATATGCGGTACTGATGCATCCCGGAAATCCATCGTTGCGCTGGGAACAGGTGAACACATTCAATTTCGGATTGGATATTCATATGTTGAACAGGCGACTTACCGGCAGTATTGAATATTTTAACAAACACGCCAAACACCTGTTGGGGGCGAATATCGTCGGACCTACTACCGGAGTAGCCCCGGGGTCCACTTATAAGATGAATTATGCCAACCTCCTGACAACCGGATGGGATGTGCAACTCACCAGTCGGAATCTTATGGGCGAATTTCAGTGGGAAACAACCTTGTTGTTGAACCAAAGCCAAAACAGAGTAACGTCTTACCGAGGGCCCGAGCAGACTAACATTGCGGGTATCATCGAAAACACACCGGTACAGGTGGGTAAATCGGTTGATCTTATCTATGCGATCCCTTGGCAGGGACTTAATCCGCAAACGGGACAACCCCTGGTATACTTGGACGGTGAGGTGACTGACGACTATGCAGCATACTACCGTACGCTGACATGGGATCAGCTGATTGTAGCCGGTTCGCGGGTGCCCCGGTTGTTTGGTTCCATGAGAAATACAGTAAGCTGGAAAAGAGTAGAAATGGGGGTGTTGATCAGCTTTAAAACCGGACATGTGTTTAGACGGAGCTCAATGGGTCCGGGGCAAGAATATTCGACAACCAGCCCCGTTTATCACATGGACTATTTCAGAAGGTGGAAACAGCCGGGTGATGAGTTGAACACCTCTGTCCCCGCTTGGGCAGAAACCACCGCACCCAATCAACGCAATGCTGTGTACACAAACTCCGAGGCGCTGATTACCAAAGGCGACGTCATCCGCTTACAGGACATCTCTCTGGCCTATACACTGGGCAATGATGCGATCCGGCGGTTGCCGTTCTCACGTGTCAGACTATATGCCTATGCCCGAAATCTGGGTATACTTTGGCGAGCCAATGATTACGGTATCGATCCGGACTACGCTAATGCCGCGTATCCTGCATCGCGCCGGTTTTCGCTTGGGTTACAAATGGAGTTCTAATGGATTGTAAATAGATATGGATTATTCAATGTCAATGATGAAAACATGTATCAATTTGATGATGGTATTATGGCTACTGTCATTTACTTCTTGTGGGAAAAAATTTCTCGATGTAAAAGCCGACCAACGACAGCGTATTCCGGTTTCAATAAGTGACTACCAAGCTTTACTTGATAATACAGAAACGATGAACGGAAACAGTGCACATGCACTCGGTATCATCGGCGGAGATGAATATTACCTGACTGATGGGCAATATGATGCTTTTCCCACGAGTGAGGCTTTTCGTTATCAGCTCAATGCATATACGTGGGAACCCGTGATTTATGAAGGCGGTGAAGGGAGAGACTCGCGTGTTATTGATTGGGCGGGAGCCTATATGCGCATTAATTGGTGCAACCAGGTATCGGATGGATTGGAGAAGATAACACCCAAACCAGAAGATAGTGAATCTTATTTCACTGCCGCCGGCACCGCTTATTTTCACAGAGCATTTAATTATTACTCCCTTGCGCAACTATACTGTCCTCCTTATGACGCAGAAACGGCCAATAAGGATATGGGTTTACCACTTCGGTTGGAAGCAGATTTGATTGTTAAAGTTGCCCGATCAAGTCTAAAAGAAACATATGATCGAATTATCGAAGACCTGAAAAAATCATCGGATAGGCTGCCGCCAATTGCCATAAACGCTTATAGACCTAGCAAGGCTGCGGCTTATACCATGTTAGCCAGGGTATACTTGCAGCTCCAACAGTACGATCAGGCGCTTAGTTTTGCCGAAAAAGCCTTGCTCCTTCAAGGAGCACTGATCGATTTTTCGGACCTCGAAATAACTGCCAATTATACATTTCCTGTTTGGGGGAGCGATAATGCGGAGGTTATATTCATGAACGGCCTCGGTAACTTTAATTTGATTATTCTCGGTGACAAGTACAGCAGTGTAGATACCAATTTGCTTTCGCTTTATCCGGCTGATGATCTGCGCTTGCCTGCATATTTCATGCAAGGTGCTAAGGAAACCGTTATATTCAAAGGAAGTTACACCGGGGATGAGAACTATTTTACTGGGCTGGCAGCCGATGAGCTCTATTTGATCCGTGCAGAATGCCGAGCAAGACTTTCTGACGTAAACGGTGCTTTGGATGATTTGAATTTTTTAAGGAAGCACCGATTTTTAAGCACAAATTATCAACCTCTTGAGAGCGCGGATCAGGAGCAGGTTCTCACGTGGGTGCTCGAAGAACGACGACGAGAATTAGTTTTCCGGGGTGTACGCTGGGAAGATCTACGAAGGCTGAATAGACAACAAAAATATGCAGTGTCTTTGACACGTATTATCGGCGACGACGTATTTGAGCTGCCACCAAATGACAAAAGATATACATGGCCCTTGCCTATTGAAGCGATAGAGCTTGATGGACTTGAGCAGAATGACAGATGATAAAAAAGGCTGCCCTGGCATTTTTAGGGCAGCCTTTCATCGTTAAGTCGCAACGATCATTACTCTTCTTTATAGGTGAAGTTTGGTCCGGATGCGGATGATGGAGGTGAAGCTGCTTCGGTAGCAAGCAAATCAGCGATGGATGGTGGGTTTGGCCCATCAATTTCCGCTAATAAATTGATTATATCCTGATTTTGCTCATCATATTGAAGCCTGACGGCACATAATGTTCCTTCCGGCTCAGAACACTCAGCGTCGGTATTTCCTTCACTGGTGATGATCTGTTCCGATTCTGAAGGGTCGTCAGGATCGTCTGCGTCACTTACATCTACATTGAACCACATGGTAGTCAGTAACTTTTCATTTACCATGGGTTTTGTTTCGGCGAATAGGGACCTGGCTCCGAAGAAACCTCCAATGGCCAAAACAGCTGCGATGAATGCGATGGCGCGTAGCCTCGCTTTATTTAATGCTAACATAAGGGTATTAGGCATTTTTCCGGAATGCTAACCTGTTAAATTTAAAAATTGAAATTGAATAGTCTTTTCACTCGGTTGACCAGGCCGTGAAGGTTCCAGTATCTGGTACAGCTGCCTCCAATTGCAAACGTATACGGCCTTACGCCGGAACAATGTATGCCTGCGATCATGCACAAATCGAGGAGCGATGTTATTCATGTGTGCTTCCATATTCCTTGTTTTTTCTTGATCGTAAGCATCCGTTCGGCTACCAGCTGCTGAACGTTGATTACCCGACTGATATGCTGGTGCTGTTCGGCAGTTACCGTGTAAAACCAGAATAGACCGTCCAACCATTCCATCAATTCCGGGTCAGATACCACCGGGCACTGAGCGAAGCCTCCGGCCTTTACACCGAAACGCCATTCAGCGCATCCATCGGTTGCCGATAGATAGGCCACTCGTTTATCCTTGGCGTCGTTGTGGTACATCCGGATGACGAACGGTGATGCATAGGTATCCGCATAGACCATATTGCCGAAACCCTGCAGCCAGTCCAGCTTGATCTGATGGGTCCGTTCGCGGAACAACCGGTGCCAAAAAGCAAGGATCATCGCCGGGGTCGTGGCTGGGGTGGGCGGTGTTACCCAAGGCTTCTTTGTTATAGTCCGAATCGTTTTCATATCATCCTCCATTTCGTTATTAAGTGCATACGATGCTCTTTTTCTGTCGAAGATAGGATAGGGGAAACCCAGGCAGGGGGGCGGTCAGATGGCCTTAACGATACACTAAATTAGATTGGGGGGCGGCAGGAATTTAGGGGTGTGGGCTCGGCGACGCATGAAGGGCCAGTTTTGGGCGACCTAAGGGGGCGGATTCACCGCCCCCCAAAAAGTTGAAGATTTCGAAAAAACGTTACTTTCCGCGACAACTGGAAAGCAACAGCCTGAACAACTTGACAAGCGCTTCCCTTTTGTCACTGAGTCTTTCTTCGACACGGTCGGCTGCGCTGTAATACTTTGCATTGTCTGACTTTCGGAGCGAATGTGCCGAAAGTTTTACCCCCTCCGGGCCACGGATAACTGCGGTATACGCTTCAGATGCTTCCTTTTTACTACCATAGGCAGCATACACGCCGGCTTCAAAATCCAGATTGAAATGCACATTCTGTTCATCCGGGGGAATATTGACGATCAATGTGCTAGCTTCTTGTACCTCTTCAAGCAGCTTTCTGTCTGTAAGCAGTTCCTTCCGTCGCTCCAAATAAGCCAACAGCTGCGCTTTCAGCGGCTTGCGCCACATCTGGTATCCCAACTCAGTTTGCTGGTCGATGTGTTCGATGTCGTTGATTAACTGGTAGATCAGTTCGAGGGCATCGATGGAGCTTTTACCATGCAAAGCTTGCACCGTTGTGCGCTCCCACCAATTGTACACGCCCATGTGGTTGTAATTGTACTGGACGAAGAACCGGAAAGAGGCGCAGGTTCCAATCTTTCGGGAGCGTACGTTGGCTCAGCTCGGTAAGGACGGGTAGAAATTGCTGTAAGTATCGATAAGTGGCATAATTCAGGGTGCCAGTAGGCTGGCTGCGGATCAGGTGAAAGCCGTGTGTGATTTTATCGATGAGTACAGGGTTGACCTGCTTTTCGACCAACGCGGGTACGATGATGCGTTCCTGCCTGAGAAGTTCGTCTTGGGTCTGCCGTTCGTACACCAGTGGCACGGATGCCTTCAGGTTTATGGGGACCTGGAATTTATGCTCGCAGAATTGCAGGGTTTCAAGAAGCCGTGCGAGCACCGGTGTAAGGGGTGCGTCCGGGCTTGGCGGTGTATGCTGGTCGATGAGCTGCACCAGGTCGGCATGGAAATTTTGGGCATCCCATACGGCTACGCGATCGGGATTGTTTTTGAATACCGTGTACACCTCGGTTTCAATACGGGTTAGTTGCTGGTCGAAGTGTTGCCACTTCGTTTCGGGGTCTATGTGATCCGAATCGTTCAGAAGTATATCAATTTGCTGTTTAATGGAAAGTAACTGTCTAATCATAATGGTCTGCTTTAGTATTTGGTGCAGGACAATACGAATTACGCATTGTGGTAACACCACAACTTGCTTTTAATCAGGTATTTATTTTATTTTTTTCTTGGTTTGTCTATTTCATTTCCTTAACTTAGCCTAACTAACTAATGGCCGCTCAGCCCTATTATACATAAGTATAGTCGCCGCGGGCGCGCAAAAAGTACCAATAAGCGTATGATTTTTTTTCCGGCATGGATCCATATGACACCTATACCGATAAGCAATTGTTCGAGTTTCTTGCCGAAACCCGGAAACAAAGGGATATGGAACGATTGCTCAAAGAAATCATCAAACGTTACGAAAAGCCGTTGGCAACGAAACTAAGGCTGATAATTCCCTATGACGAAGATCTAATTGACCGTATAGTGAACGACGTATTCATCGATGTGTGGAGAAAACGGCGGAAGCTGGCATCCGTGGAAAGCCCGCGGGCATGGCTGTTGAAGGTACTGAGCTTCAAGATGAGCGATGCCTTCCAAAAGATGAAAGGCAGGGAGGAATATGTGGATTTCACAAACAGTGATTACCTGGAGATCCCGGAAAACCATCCTGATTTTGACGAGGAGCATTATGAGCGGATGGTACAAAAAATCCAGGGAGCCGTTGCAAAGCTGCCCACGCAGCGACGGGTCGCCTTTACGATGAGGATATTCGACGGACTGAGCATCGCGGGAATCGCGCGGCTAAGGCAGCGGAGCGAACAGACCGTTAAAAACCACGTGGGCCTCGCCAAGCAGCAATTGAAAAAGATGCTTGGAAGTGGAAAAAGCAGGAAGGAGGGTTGCAAATAATGTACAATCCGACAAATATCAAGAAGATCATCCGGCGGGGGCTGGACGGAAAAATGACTGCGCAGGATGCCGCCATACTCAAATCTGCCCGGATGATCTACGAAGAAGATGAACTGCTGGAGATGGAGATGGATGTGCTGGAGGAAATGGCGGCAGAAGGCCCGATGGGTGTATTGGGGCAGCAAAACATCGATGCACGCGCTATTATCCGGGAAGAGCGGAAGCAGTATATCCGTCAGTTACTTACCGGAGGTATGCGGGTATGTGCGGGTATTGCGGTGGTGTGGTTGATCGCTTGGGCCGCATGGGCCGTCAACGATTGGTGGAGTGAGCAGACGGTGCCATCTGCCTACGAAAAATTGGTGGTGGCCGGCAGCCGGATTCCCTCATCCGAATTTGCCTGTACGGTTTACTGGGGCAATTCCATCACGGTAGTGGGCAAGGAGAGCAGCGGGCACTTGGGCCGTTTTGGAGACACGGAGTTGCGGCGCCGCGACAATGGCGAACTCGAA
>WKJB01000297.1_pt1 | contig 10683 bp, 7 predicted proteins | sample 5403331 | NCBI WGS metagenome assembly WKJB01 (sample SAMN13198853, study PRJNA488119) | plastic metagenome | isolation source: water-polyurethane dispersion (WPUD) containing a polyether... | place: Mexico: Mexico City | collected 2016 | reverse complement strand
CTTCAGGTCCAGGAACTCCCTGCCGAAATCATCCGCGGAGGCATGCTGCAGGTGAGGATATCCCACCCCTTGGAGCCATTGGAAGGCCTGCGGGTCGGCGTAGACCTCCACCTGATGTTCGGCAAAATAAGGAGCCAGTTTGGTGAGCAATGGACCGGCAACCTGTTGATCTACCAATACGGTATCCAGTGCATTGCAGACGGACGGGCGTGATATCTTCGCGTTGGCAACGATGCGGGCGGCTTTATCGAGGTCGGCGGTTTCATCCACATACGTGTGGCATACCCCGGCACCGGTTTCAATGACCGGTACTTTGGCATGGTCCCTGACGTAGTCGATCAGTGCCTGTGATCCGCGTGGAATCAGGATATCCACATAATCCTTGGCTGTGAGCAGTTCACCCATCAGCTCGCGTGCGGTAGGAAGTAGTTGCACAATATCCGGATTGATACCCGCAGCTTCGATCGCCTGTCGGATCAATGATACGAGGTAGCTGTTGGTAAACCAGGCATCCGAACCGCCGCGCAGCAGGCAAACATTGCCCGACTGGATGCACAGGGCTACCACGTCGACCGTTACATTAGGCCGTGATTCATAAATAACACCCACCACCCCGAGCGGTACCGATCGTTTTTCGATTTGTAGGCCGTTTTCGAGGGTTTTCCGAAGCAGCACCTTATTGGTAGGGTCTTCCAGGTTGGCTACGTCAATCACGCTGGCGGCCAGTGCCTGGATGCGTTCTTCGGTAAGCTTCAGCCGGTCGTACTTGGGATCCTGCGGATCCATGCGATCCAGGTCCTTTTTGTTTTCTTCGATAATGGCGTCCTGATGGGCGATCAATAGTGCGGAAATAGCTTGTAGAAGCTGCTTTTTCTGGGATAACGTCAGCATGCCCATTGCTTTCTTTGCTTGGCGTGCCTGTACCAACTGTTGTTTTATACTATCCATCGGTTACTGTTATAAGAGGACAATGTCGTCCGCATGTGCAATTTCGATATTCTTTTTGTCGGTGGTATTTTCAATCACTGCTGATTCGATCTTGGATTTAGCCACGGCATGTACGAGGCCCTGTTCGTCCGCAATTTGGAACACCTCGCCGGTCATGAACCCGCCAATTACTTCGGTGACCCCAACGGCAAGTAGGCTTCGACGTTTTTTTAAGGCCTCCAGGGCACCTTTATCAACCAGAACCTTGCCGGAAATAAGGCTACCGGTGGCCATCCACTTGTGTCTGGACGATACTTTCTTGGGCTGTGCCCGGCAGTTGGTGCCGGTTGTGCCTGCCACGGCTTTCAGGATAGCGTCTTCGGTACGCATGCTAAAAATGACTGCTTCAATGCCCAGCTGGTTGGCTATTCTCGCGAAATTCAGTTTGGAGGTCATGCCACCCAGGCCTACTGCGGATTTTTCCTTCCTGGCTAATGACAAGGTCTGCTTGTCGATCACCGGGATTTCGCGGATCACCTGTCCGGCTGCATCCAATACACCGGGCACCGATGTGCTGAACAGGATTTTTTCGGCACCGAATCCCACTGCGATGAGCGTAGCGAGCTCATCATTGTCGGAAAACTTCAGTTCCTTGTTGCTTACCACATCGTTTTCATTCGCAATGGGGATGATGTGGTTGCGCCACAGGGTCTCGTAAGTGTTCTTCAATTGGAGAAACTGATCGCGGTTGGCAAAATGCTGCCGTTCACAGAGACTCTGCGCCAAGGCGATTTTGTACGGCTTGAAATACGTGGCATAAATGCCCACCAAGAGGGGGTTACCGATTGCTGCGGCTGCTTTGCGCTCCGGCAGTGTACCCCTGTAATGCGGGATAAAGGCTTTTCCTGCCGCTACGGCCCCGGATGACACAAGCACGATGTTGTAATGTTCCTGCAGTTTGGCCGTTTGCCGCGCTATTTCTACGATAATCTGTTCATCGACTGCTCCGTCTGCCGCGGTGATCGACGCGGAGCCAAATTTGATGACGATGATGGGTTTCTTCATGAGCTATTGAAAACGATCGCTAATTTCGCAAATTTTGGTTGAATCTAGCGTGTTTTTGTAATACGCTCTTGCAATTCTAAAAAATATATGATATTATTGTGATATCAAACCAATATTAAAAAACATGATACAAGAAAAGAGTACCACTGCGATTTCGGGATATTTATCCTTTGTCATTCTACTGGTTAGCTTGGGCGTTGCCGGTTATGGCGTATATAGCCAGTCCATAGGTCTGATTGTGGCCGGTGTCTTGCTTGCGCTCATCATGTTAAAAGGTTGGTTAATCATCAATCCCAATGAGTCAGCCGCATTGATTCTATTTGGCAATTATCAGGGAACCGTAAGAAAAGACGGATTCTTCTGGGTAAATCCGTTGGTGATCAAGCGCACGGTATCCCTTAAGGCACGTAATCTCGATGGGCAGAAAATCAAGGTAAATGATAAACTGGGCAATCCCATTGAAATTGCTGCCGTGGTGGTTTGGCAGGTTAGCGACACGGCAAAGGCGTTATTTGCTGTAGACGACTATGCGAAATATGTTCAAATACAGAGCGAAGCTGCGGTACGCCATTTGGCCAACCAATTCGCCTATGATAATTTTGAAGATGAGGATACTGCTGCGATTACGTTGAAAGATGGTGCGCAGCAGGTGAATGGCATATTGGAGAATGAGCTGAACGAGCGGCTGGCCATGGCAGGTATTGATGTAATTGAGGCAAGGATCACCCATTTGGCGTATGCTCCGGAAATCGCCAGTGCCATGTTGCAACGGCAGCAGGCTACTGCCGTGGTCGCCGCACGGCGGCAAATTGTAGACGGAGCTGTGGGTATGGTAGAGATGGCACTGGAAAAGCTCTCGGAAAAGGACATTGTACAACTCGACGAAGAGCGGAAAGCCGCCATGGTAAGTAATCTATTGGTCGTGTTATGCGGCGAACGGAATGTTTCACCCGTTGTCAATGCGGGTACACTTTATCATTAATGATATCTTTGCATTTATAAAAATCAGGAAATCAATTAATGGCCGACAAAGCAGATAAAAAGGCATTTGCACTTCGCATCAATGCAGATATGCTGAAAGCGTTGGAAGAATGGGCAGCAGAGGACTTCAGGAGCACCAATGGCCAGATTGAGTTTTTGCTTGCGCAGGCCCTGGCAAAGCGCAAGCGAGGAAAAAGCAGGGACGCCGGGTAATTTGGTCTTCGGCAATACCGCAACGTTGTCAAACCTGATTTTCTTGAGTTTATCAGATTAGAAAAGATTTTTTTCTAAAAGTTACTTTTGGGGTGCTAAACGCACATTGGGTGGCGTCGTAAATCAACGGCAGTAGGTAAAAAAGTAAACGAAAGCCCTGAAACGCGGAGATCAGGGCTTTCTCAACCGCTTCAACAACTGAGGCGGCTTCCACAATTAAAACACACTAAAATCAAGGCACTTGCACGATGATGACTGGACTGTAATTGTATTTTGCAATGGTTGACGTACGGGCGGCTACCCGGACGTAATACGTTTTGCCTGAAACCAACCCAGCAATGGTATCCGTGTATTCGCTGTCAAGTATAACCTCGTCGTCAATGCCCGATAAATCGCGTGTCACACTTTTGTTAGCTCCGTTGATCTGATCAAAAACCGTGGTATTTACGGTAGGGATGCTCGATGCCATCACGCGGGCTTCGGTGATCTTGCCCGCAGCCTGGCTGCGCGACAACTTGTAGGTGAACGTAACGGTGCCTGGCGAAGCAGCCGCTGAGGCGGTAATGGCCAGGTAAGGTATTACGGTAAAATTGACTTCTGTCATGCCTTGCACATTGACTTCCTTGGCATCCACCGGAAAGAATGCACCTTCGATGGGCATGATATCGTAGACACCCGTAAATACTTTGGTGTTTTCAAACGTGCCGTCTGCCTTTACCCAAAAGTCGATATTTGCGGGCGTAGCATACTTTTTCTCCAACATCCGGATGCGTATGCCATTGGGCATTTCCGTCTGAATGGGTTGCTTGGTGATGTTGTCGATGACACTTCCCCGGATACCGGCGTCAGGAGCTGCGTAATTGTCATCTTCACCGCATGATACGGTCAAAACCAATAGGGATACCAAGCCATAAAAGATATGTTTATGTTTCATTTCGTTAATTTTTGCATTAGTAAAGCGGGTTTTGAATAAGTTTTGGATTCCGGGTGATCTCTGCCGGATCGATCTGTTCATAATACAGCTTCGGCAGGAATGTTTTGGTGCCGATGGTCTGCGCTTTTTCAAAAATGTACGTATTATCGTCCATAACACGGAAAGGCATAATCATCATAAATCGACTGTTGTTGAGCAGTTGGTCGGCGATACGCCATCTCCGGATATCCCAGTAGCGATGGTTTTCGAACGCCAGTTCGATCTGGCGCTCGTGCCGAACGCGTGCCACGGTGACTTCGCTGTCGGTCAGCTCCCGGATACCGGCGCGGGTGCGCACCGCATTGATAGCAATCTTGGCATCGGCCAATTTCTCACCGCCCAGTTCCGCGGCAGCTTCAGCGAAGTTCAGCAGCACTTCCGCATAGCGCATTTCGATGTATTGCTGTTCAGACCCGATGGTCCCTGAGGTGTTGGCATTGACGACACTGCGGTCATAAGCCGGATTTAAGTATTTCCGAATGTAAAAACCCGTTTGCGAAACTTCCAGTCCCCCACCAATGCCATTAAGACCGATCACATGCTCGCCTTTATACAACGTATTGTAATCGCCCGCTGTAATTCGTTCATTGCCGTCAATAATACCTGCTTGCACGTCAATAACAGTACTGCGCCACGTGGAGAAGGGATAAATGATGGTAGCTGCGAAACGGGGATCCTTGCCTTGGAACAGATCTGCGGGACGATCGTACCGGATGGCATTACCCGAGCCATCGGTCAGCCGCAGTGTCCCCTCGGTACCGTCGATGTATTCAAATTGCTCGCTGAGTTCCAGGGTCGGATTAATCCGGCTACCATAACCACCGGGAGCCCTGACGCCATAGGGCAGGTTCCACAGGTCCCATCCATGGGCGGTGCTGGCGGAAACACGGAAATCTTTGGCGAGGATGATCTCTGTATTATTGCCGTCAAGGAAAAGGTCCTGGAAATTCTGTGTTTTATCAGCATTTTTCTCATAAAGGGCGTACTTTTTTGAATCGATGATGGCCTTTGCGGCATCATAAGCTGCCTGCCAATAGCTGTCGGCTTCTGACGCCGGGAAACCCAACAGGCCGTCGAGCTGAACGGTGCCGTACTTGGCAATGGCTCCGGCATAGAGCATGGCCCGGCTTTTAAGCGCATAGGCAACATATTTGTTGGGTCTACCCTTAGGGCTGGTTTCATTGAGCAACTCGACCGCTTCGTCCAGCTCTTTGGCGATAAAATCATAAAGCTCCTTCTCCGAATTTCTGGGCACTTGCAGCTCTTCGAGGTTGCTGCCATCGAAGTTCTGGACGGAGGTGATCAACGGGACGCCGCCAAAGCGTTTGACCATAGCGAAATAGTAATAAGCGCGGATAAACTTGGCTTCGCCCAGCCAGTTCCGCTTTTTCTCCTCGGCCAACGGCGAAGATTCGATGCTCGCGATAAAGGCGTTTGCGTTGCGCACCTGGCTGTAACCCCACCACCTAAGCCGGTCTCCATTACCCAGGTCGTAGCCGCCGCCGTTCACGCCGAGGGCTTCGTCGGTCATATGCGTCAGGTAGGTGCCAGATGGCCAGGCATTAAACCCTGAACCTACTGAAAAGCGGAAATCCTCGATCGGCAGGTCATACAACAGACTGGCCATGTAAGCTTCCACGGTTGATTCATCGGCAAAGACAACGTCTTTCGGGATGATATTCTGTGGTGCGACATCCAGCACACCCTTACATGAGGCAAAGAGCAGGAGCGATGCGACCAGTATGACGATATCGTGTGGTATTTTTTTCATGATGATGGGATTAGAAGGTAATGTTCACACCAAAGTTAAAGTTGCGGGTAATGGGATACTGCATGCCGACATTCTGTGGAGTATGTTCGGGATCAATATAATCGACCTCCGTCCACGTAAACAGATTATACGCATTGGCGTAGACACGCAACGCGTTGAGTCCCCAATTCCCGAGTTTGCTTCCCGGAAGCGTGTAGCCCAGCTCGACACTGCGCAGCCGCAGGTAGGAAGCATCGTGTACCCAGAAATCCGATATCCGGTAATTATTGGCAAACTGCCCGTGCGGACGGGTGGATGGGTACTTGCCCGGTATCCACGCACTGTTGGGATCCTGTGGGTCTTCGCGATGCCAACGGTCCATGAAATATGACAACCCGTTCCGGCCGAAAAACAGGGGAGCCATCAATTGCTCCTGATAGCGGACGTAGAGCTGGGTTGCGCCTTGCAGCAGGGCATTGAAGTCAAACCCTTTCCACTGCAGGTCGATGTTCATTCCGAAATTGACGTTGGGCGTATTGATGAATCCGGATGAGTTGGTCCGTCCGATAGGCTGTACATCGTTGTCGTCGATAATTCCATCGTTATTGTAGTCTTCATACCGGAAATCACCAGGCAATACGCGTCTGTTGCCCTCGTCATCGTGGATAGGGGCGTCGTTGATTTCGGCTTGGTTCTGGAATTGCCCGATGACCTTGTACCCCCACAACACGTCATTCCACCGATAGGATGTGTTGCCACGCCAGTCATGCCATGTGCTGCCGCTTGGTGCCCGTTCGATATACAAGTTCTTTGTCCGTGCAATGGAAGCATTGGCGGTGATATTGTAGCGGACATTTCCGACGGCATGCTTGTGACCGACAACGACTTCAAGCCCTCTTGTCAGGTCGCTATTCAAGTTTTCCTGCGGTAATGCTGCCCCAACGGTAGCGGGTAGACTAAGGTTACGCTGTGCAAGCAGACCGGTGCGCTTTCTCCGGAACCAGTCGAACTCCAGGTGCAGCATTCCCGACCACAGGTCGGCCTCTAACCCCAGATCAATGAGGTCGGATTCAAACCAGGTGAGTGCCTCATAGGGTTGCGCCCGGAATCCAAGCCCCGCGATAACTGCGCCCCCCGAAATGTAGCGCGAGCCGGGGTAGGAGTAGCCATCGATCCACTGGAAACCGGTATTCCCATCATCCCCCACAATTCCCCAAGATCCCCTCAACTTCAGGTTGTCCAGAAACTGGGCATTCCCCTTAAGAAAAGGTTCTTCGGAAATCCGCCAGCCTGCTTGTGCTCCGGGGAAGAAGCCCCACCGGTTGCCGGGGGCAAATCGGCTGGAACCCATGTAGGAAAAGCTGCCCTCAAGCAAGTATTTCCCCCGGAAATCATAGTTAAACCGTCCCGCAAGCGATTGTGTGGCATAGGGCGATACGACAGGTGCATTGACGGTTTGCCCATCGGCATCGCCCGCATACATTTGGTCAACTGCGGTGATGGAAAAAAACCGCCTTCCTTCCATTGTATTGGCGCCGGTATTGTACTGGATCTGCTCGAATAGCACCATCCCCTGTACATTGTGTGCTTCGGCGAATGTGCGGTTATACCTCAGGGATGTCTGGACTTGGGCCACGTTTTCCTCGGTGTATCGCTGATACAAGTTGGAAGGTGAACCGTGGGTTACCGGATTGTAATTTCCATTGGCGTTGTCATAATTATAGAGTGTATATTTCGGCCGCCACTGTTTGTTGAAATTGTTTTTATAGTCGTAGCTGAACATCGCTCCGGCCTGCAATCCGTCGATAAACGGTACTGTGTAGTTCAGCGTGAGGGAGGTCTGCAAGGTCTTTTGCCTGTAATGTGTGTAACCGGCGACATCTGCGTCGGAGACGGCCAATGGGTGATAGCCATCGTCCACCTGACTTGGGTAGGCTGGGTTGTTATTGGCAAATACAGGGATATCCGGCCGGTTTTGCCACAATCCTTTGATGATATCGTCCGAAATCCGACCGCCTTCTTCCCGCTTGTCCTGCAACCCGCCGATCAGTATCTGCGCTTCGAGATTTTTGGCTACTGTAGCTGAAATGTTGGACCGGAAATTGTACCGCCGGTAGTTGACGTCTCCACTTTTGAATAGTCCCTGCTCATCCAGCAAACCAAAGGCTGTGTAATACCGGAACCGATCGGTGCCGCCGCTTACCGCAAGATCATGCTTTTGCATCGGGGCGGCCTTATTCATGCCGACGTCAATCCACTGGGTGTTCGGCAGTGTGCCGTCGGCAAATTGCTGCAACCTTTCTGCTGAATGCGGAGGGGTACTCCTATCCGTGATTTCGGTGGATCGGTAGTTGTTGTTATAATAAGCCTCGTTGCTGATAACGGCCCATTCGTAGGAGCTCATATTCTTCGGCGAATTGGTGATTTCGGTAATCCCGGTGTTGGCCGTGTAGCTGAATTCGGTTTTGCCCGGTGCGCCTCGTTTTGTGGTGACGAGGATAACCCCGTTGGCAGCCTTCACACCGTATACGGCAGCAGAAGCATCCTTGATGATGGAAATGCTTTCGATATCATTGGGGTTTAGCCGATTGAAATCTGCGCGCGGAACACCATCGACAATGACCAACGGTGCGCCCATGCCACGGATGTCGAAACTGGTTTGGTAGGTTCCCGGTTCACTGTTCCGCTGGATCACGCGCAATCCCGGCAGTTTACCGGTGAGCATATTGACCATATTGGATTGGACGGACGTATTGATCTGTTCAGCACTTACACTGGAAACGGCCCCGGTTAAGGTGACTTTACGCTGCGTGCCATAGGCTACCACGACCACATCGTCCACGACATTGACGACGGGCGTGAGCGAAACGGAGATCGAGGTCCGGCCCTGAACCGGAACACGGAGGGTCTCGTAGCCGAGGTAACGGAATTGCAGCACCGCGTCCGGTTCTGCAGATAGTTGAAATTCTCCGTTGTCGTCTGATGTAGTTCCTCCTGCCCGGCCTACCACGGAAATCGTTACTCCGGCCAAGGGTGCCCCCCTTTCGTCGATGACCCGTCCTGTCACTTGGATGGGCACGATAGGCTCTGGTGATCGAATTTGTGCGGCTCCGTCACGTTCGGTAATCACCACCGTGTTTTCAACGATCTGATAGCCCAGCGGCTGATCTTTCAGTACCAATGTCAACACATCATTCAGCGAGGCGTTCGTCACGGATATGCTCACCCGGCTGCCCTTATCGAGCATTTCGTTCTTATAAAAGAAATGATAACCGCTTTTACGCTCGATTTTCTTGAGCACTTTTTCCAGCGGCGCATTTTGTTCCGACAACGTAATTTGACTGAAACTTTTGGCGCTCACCTGCAGGCAGGCAACAAGCAGCAAAATGGCGGTGATGTTCATAACCGGGAAAAATTGATTGGGGCAAAACCTTCCGGGCGGAGCGGTTTTGCAAAAAGCAATTAAAGACATACTTTTGTACAAGTTTTGGGTTTAACAATTAATTAATTTTAACAGACTTATCTAATTGGTTAATCCTGACGATCGGCCAGCTGTGTTGCAACCACGGCTGGCTTTTTTTGTTAGGAATTAGTTTTTTGCACTGCTTACGGGTGCACGACAATCTTCCTGCCTTCAATGTGAAACTTCACCCCGCTATACTCCAGCACCTGCAATACGTTGGAAGCGTTCATGCCTCGGGACATATTGCCAGAAAAGTGTTCTTGCGGCAATCTCGCCGGATATTCCACATCCAGATCATACCACCTTGATAGTTGCCGCATGACCGTTTTCAGGTCACTTCGATCGAAATTAAACAGGCCGTTCTTCCATGCCACAGCCTGTTCCATGTTTGCTTGGCGGACAACCTCGATGTTTTCGCCCACGATACGTGCCTGTTGTCCAGGCAACAACACGGCAGACCGGTTAATCTTGACCTTGCCCTCCAGTAAAGAAACCTTGACATCGGCTTCATCCTCGTAACTGTTTATGTTGAAATGCGTACCGAGTACTTCGGTTTCTGTTCCTCCCGCAGCGACAATAAATTTTCTGCTGACATCCGTAGCCACTTCAAAATAACCTTCGCCGGTGATCTCCACTTTTCGCTGATCGGCGCCGAAGGCTACCGGAAACCGGATCGACGAGGAAGCATTCAGCCAAATCCGGCTACCATCGGAAAGCGTTAGCGCATAGGTTTCGCCCCGGGCCGTGGTAATGGTATTATACATCAGTTCGGTACCTCCGTCAGGGAACTGCCCGTCGTAATGGAGCCGGCCCTCCTGATTGATAATCCGCGTATCCCCTTGCTTCGCCAGTTCGCCAAAAGCCACGCTATCTAAAATGATCTCGCGCCCATCTGCGAGCGTAAGTTTAGCCCGGAACTGAGCGGGCAGTGCATCATTGAGCGGTTGCTGCCTTACCTGTGCTACCTGGGTATCAGAAGTGTTCTCAGTTAATAGATACCAACCCCAGACCCCTATCAAAACAACCGCGATCACCGCGGCCACCCTCGTCCACCCATTCATCACTCTTACCTTCGTCTGCCTCGTGGTTCGTGCTCTGATGGCAGCGAGCATGCGTTGAGCATGCTGCTTTTCGTCAGCCGCAAACGACGACGGAATTTCCACGGGATTATCCGGATGCTGAGCAAACCAGTGCTCCAGTTCTGCCATTTCCTCGGCAGTAATGGTGCCGTTCTGCCATTTTTCAGCCAGTTCGTAATAGCGTTGATAAGTGTTTGAATGCTCCACGTTGGGAATATTTTAGATACAAGTG
>WKJB01000296.1_pt1 | contig 10702 bp, 12 predicted proteins | sample 5403331 | NCBI WGS metagenome assembly WKJB01 (sample SAMN13198853, study PRJNA488119) | plastic metagenome | isolation source: water-polyurethane dispersion (WPUD) containing a polyether... | place: Mexico: Mexico City | collected 2016 | reverse complement strand
TCAGGTTTAGGTTGATAGCCCCTAACCCCATTGGGGCGGATTCCCGTTATCTTTCTGGTAACGGGTTTCTTATTTCAATACGTATAGATCCGGCGCTGATAACAAAACTATCGCCGTCTTATTTCTCCGATTGATAAAGAAATCCTACCCCGCTTTGGCCTGGATAAAAGCCTTATATTTCTGCATTTCGTCTGTGAGTTTTGAAGCGGCATATGCAACAATGGTCACATCATCCATCCAACCCATCAAGGGAACCATATCAGGTATCGCATCAAGTGGAGAGACAACATAGGCAGTCGTAGCTACGATAACAGACAGATTCCACTTATCCATGTGATACCGACCAGCGAACACATCCTTGCACATTGAAATCAAAAGCCTAAACTCATCAACTTTTTCATCCAGATATGCAGATTTGCTTTCTGCCTTTGCGAGGTCATCCCCATTGATCCGATGCTTACGAAATAGCTCGAATAAAAGCATTGCTTTATTGAAATTGCCTTTTTTCATGTCTCTATCATTACTGAAAGTTACAAAGATAACCAATTTGGCATGTAAGCGAAAGAAAGGGTACGGTACAGGGGTAACAAAAAGAATATCGTAATGATATACCAACAAAGATAAACTACGAACTAATATAGAATCATCATGAAAAATCTTTTCTTTACCCAATTTTCCCAAATACTGGTGGTGTTATCGCTTACGGGCTGCGGCAAAGACGATGCGCCGGCCCCTGTTGATCAACTCGTTATGCCTACGCAGGCAGGTTTCCAGATGTTGAGAAATCAGGCCCTTTCAGACCTCGTTCAAACCCAGAAATTTGATGCGGGTGAAGGTGTTCATTTCGTTTCCCGCAAAGGAACAATCGTAGATATCGGGCAATATGAGCTCGTCGATCAACTGGGCAATTCAATCATCGGAGAAGTGGAGTTGACATTCATCGAGATTTTTGACAGGGGGAATATGGCAGTATCAAATAAGCCCCTCATGGGACGAAGCAACAACGGATACCTGCTTCCGTTGGTAACAGGTGGGCAATTTTTTATGCAAGTAACGCAAGGTGACCAACTTGTAAAACCCTTGAATCATTATTATGTCACCGTTGACGCCGCACATACCGGCGGCTTGGATATGGACATGACCTTATGGCAAGGAGAAATTGACGGGACCGGAAATTTAGCGTGGAACCCGGTAGAGATCGGTTTGGGATCGGGTGAAGGCGACGATGGGAATGGCAATCCCGTTTGGACGGATGGCGATCAGGCAGGACTGGGGTTCAACCCGGTAACGGATACCTATGATTTTTTTATCAATGAATTCGGATGGACAAATGTAGACCGGTTTACTGCAAACTCAGGACTGCTCACCAAAATTAAAGTAACAGTTCCCGCCCCTTATAACGAAACCAACGCTGCCGTCTATTTAGCTTACCAAGACCAGCCTGGTCTGCTGGCACAGTTAGATCTGTATAATACGAATGATCAATACTTTACCGAACATTTTGGCTTCGTTCCGATCGGAATGACCATACACGTCATTTTCGCATCCGAAAGTAATGGGCAGTACGTTTACAGTATCAAAGAAGTAACGATTGAGGAAGACCATGTCATCAATATTGAAATGACAGAGCTGGAACGTATCGGTAAGGATGATTTAGTCGACAAAATCAACGGATTGAACTAGGCCAGTTATTGCCGTATTAATGGTAAATCGTATCCGGAATAATTTTGAGCGACGATTTAAGCCGGTGTCAAATACTCATACAGATATAGCAAAAATATCAGTACTATTGCTTGCTCAAAATGCATCCAACTTAACGTATCATAAAAGCAAAAATTAAGGAATGAATCTGAAGAACTTATTATTTGTGGGAGTTTTATTGTTCGCAAACTCGAATTTATCTGCGCAAACATTATCGCCGCGTTTTGGGATAAAGGCAGGTTTCAACCTGTCAAATGCAACGGTAAACGATGCAAGGGGTACAGATTCAAAAGCTGGTTATCATATTGGCGGTACCTTTGAACATCCCTTGTCAGAAAGGTTTCTCATCCAATCGGGGTTGTTTTTTTCCGCCAAAGGTTCGAAAGTACACGTTCTAAACGGTAGCCATTATATACCCTCACCACCTGACGATACACATACATTTAATGAATTGTATTTAATGTTACCGATATATGGTGCATACAAACTAAATGTTACAAACGATTTCAACATTACGTTTGGCGTTGGGCCCTATTTTGGATACGGTATTGGAGGAAAAACCAAGCAAAAATTAAATAGCGGTTCTTGGATTGACGGAATTACAGAAATAGAATGGGAAACATTTGGAAATGGCGTTTACGACCAAAGCCGAGACTGGCTGCATGGCACAACATTAAAGCGATTGGATATTGGTGCCGGGGCTAACATTGATTTTGAGTATCATAAGTTTGTTTTAAGTGTAGGATACGAACAAGGGTTGAGAAATATAGCCGTGCAAGAAAACGCTCCGGGCCTATCATACAGAAATAACGTGGTTCAGGTTTCTATCGGATACAAATTATAACATAAGAATTAGCTGCTACTGGCGAAGATATCTAACTGGGAAATAAGCATATAAACATTGAATTCTCCAGATAGTATAGTATACGCAACAAACAACCTTTTAATATTTTTGTGGCTATGTTAGCAATCGTTCGCCCAACCCCGCCCGTTGCTCTTCATACCAAATTAACTAAAGTTTCCTATTATTGCGTTTAAATATTCATTAATTGGCAGGAGTAAAGCAATTAGCAGGACAAGCCCTTTGATATACTTTAAGTAGAATTTTACCACCAGCATGGAATTGTGGTTGAGCGAACAAGTAACGCCAAAGCCAAAGTCCATTTCTGCGATAAGCTTAGCAGGCGTGTAATTGTGGTTTGGCTTCTTAAGACATTGTAGAATAATGGCTTTCGTATGTCGACAGTTTTGATTGTCAAACATGCCATTTATCGCAGCATTTTTTTGCCATTCGGCACCATATGCGTTTCTATAGACGGTGTTAACCTTGTTTCGTAAGGCAATTTCAAAGCAGCTGATAATTGTGAATAATTACTGTGATAATCTGAGGTTTTTCCGATATAGCGTCATCGCTTTTTTGCTAGCGCCATTACAGGTGTCAACTTTACGGAATCTTGGGAGAAGCGACTTTCTAATAGGTATTCGATTTTTACACTAAAAAAAATGTCAGCCCCGGTCCCGTATTGGAAGTCATAGCCTTTGTCCACAAGGATAGTATCTAATGTGGATAAATCATTTGAAAGGAGAGGCCTACTTCTATTGGATAGATGTTTTCTTTCCTTATTAAGTGATATGTTATACGTTTTAATTTCAAAAGTTCTTGATCGCTCGATGATATCCTGCGAACAACCAACTAAAGATAATAAAATACACCCTACAAATAACAGTAAAATTTTCATATCTTGTTATTAACCTAGTCGGTTCGGAATTTAGACTAATCAAATAAAAATTTTTCTGTGCAGCATCAGCATTCTGTGTTTCGCTTGCCTATCAATTTTGACTCCGAATAAGAGATGTTGCCTTCCGGAATAGACCAACCTGTAACCCGCTAACTTATATCAAGGGCTTTTGATTTGAATTATTTAGTTTTGGAAATAGCTAACTGAGGGAGCATTACAAGCGAGGTCAAAAATTTAAGCAACTACGATAAGATGGAGTTGGAATTTGGAATTACATTAAATATTATCGTATTTATTATCGCGTCTGGTACCATCTGGTATTTTTGCACCAAACTTTCTGATCTTGTCGATTTCATAGATGCGGAATTCAAGCTGGGCAGCGCATTCGGCGGGACGCTTATCCTAGCAGTGGTCACCAATTTACCGGAAATAGCTATCATTACGAATGGAGCACTGAAAGGCGATGTTGGCTTGGCGACGGGAAATATCCTCGGAGGTATTGCCATACAATCGGTGCTGTTGGTCTTATTCGATTTTGCCTCAAGAAAACAACGCAAACCACTATCCACACTAACCAGCAGCGAGACCAGCATCCTCCAGGGGCTCTTCCTGGTTGCTATCTTAACCATGGTCGTTATTGGGCATCAATTCCGCACGTCCCTACTTTTTGCAAGAATAACGCCCCCCGAGGTGCTCATCGGCTTCATGTGGGTCCTTAGTGTCTTTGCGATGAAAAAATTTCAGAAAAGCAATCCGGTTCCACCTAAAGATAAGCCGAAAATAGCATTTACCCGAACTTCTGCACTAATATGGCTCATTGTCGTGTCTGCCATCGTATTGGTGTTTGGTGTATTATTGGAGGCCACCAGTTCCGCCATTGCATCCCACTATCAGATAGACGGCGTTATCTTTGGCGCAACGATATTGGCACTGGTAACCTCGTTGCCGGAAATTTCCGGGGGGCTGGCTTTTGTTCGCAATAAATCCTATCAACCCATTATCAGCGATATATTTGGCGGCAACGTCTTCCTGCCCGTATTATTTATCCCCACTACGCTTATTACAAATAATGCGGTATTGCCTAGTGCAGATAACGTAAATATATACCTTACCGGCGTGGCCATGCTGATTACGCTCATATTCCTCTCCGGAATGCTCATCAAAAGCAATAAGCGATACGGGGGTATCGGTACGGATTCTTGGATAGCCGCGGGCGTATATGTTATCGCAATGATCGGACTTTTCTATTTGTAAATGTAGGGCGAAAAGTATAACGCGACCATCTTTTAACTAACCCCATACAAATACACTCGGTATGATGGCTACACGCTTCCTTTTGTACCAGTACGGAAGCCCGCGTCTGCCGTTGTTTTTTTCGAAAAAGATTAACACACCAAAGGAACTGCCTAATGACTTTTTTAACGCCCAATATGTTGTTTGTCGTCAGGAATCGGTTATCCATCTTTGATAATTGGCACAGTTATCAGGTAAAAGTAGCTTCGCTTTTTTTACGAACAGAATATGAAAAAGCAAGAACTGATGAAACCGAAATTTTTACAGCCACTAACTATTTTTATAGTAAGCTTACTGATTATTTCCAGTTGTAGCAAGGACAACTACCAGCGTGACGACGAAGAGGACACCTCCGATTTTGTACCCGCCAAAGGATTCGCTGGTTCAGAGGAAGAACCGGAAGGGACACCGCTTATATTACCTACAGGTGTAACTTTGGAAGGAATAGAGCCATACAACCCTATAGATGAAACCGATTGCAATGGGGAACCCAGGGTAGGAGCTCCGGCAGAGGGATATGTTCCGTTATGTCTGTTATTCAGAAATAGCTCAAAACACCCGTTAATTTACAGCTTCCCCCAGGGCTGATTTTTATTTCCAAAGAAACAAAAATACAGAATGGCATTCTTGTTCAAAAAGTCAGTCGCGAGATACCTGCTGAACAATATCTGTATGTTCCAATAAGGGCACAATGTTTAAATGGGTCAAGATTTTTTCCTGGCGTAGGAGATTTATACAGGATTGGACCGGTAACACAATACGCACCTGTGCTCGATCTTATGAAAAAATTGGAAACTAAAAACCTGGAGGCAAGCGGGGATATTAATAAGGACGGCCCTTTAGCCGCCGCTATACAGCAATTGGTATATATCGTAGCAGACAACGGAAAATTGGATACTTTTGGGAAATCCCTGCTTGATGAACTACCGAATAAATAAGATAACATCTGTGTTATATTGTTCAGCTCATTGAAGAGCTGTATGCAATCAGCCAAAAGATAAAAATAAATTCGTGCCTTCGTGCTAAGGGTTCTTTTTTAGTCATCGTATTGTCTATTTAACAAATCTTAACAGATTCGTTGTAACAATCCGCCGCTGTAACGCGTTATATAATCAGTTAATAAAATTTGTCTTTTCATAATTTAGGTTTATAATTGGTTAGTTTGCAAGCCCCGATTCTCCCCGTTTCGGGGCTTCTTTTTGTCGGCCTCGTCTTTGTTGTCCGTATTGATCGATAAGGAGAAATTGCTCGTTGACACCGGTTGATTAAACAGCGCCGTATTGTCTGCACCCATCAATGTGGTTTTGCTGCTGATCGGAAGGGAAATGTGCATAATCTTATGGTCCTGGTCAGTAAACAACCTGCGGTTATTTTGCGGCACATCCTTATATCGGCCTATAAAATTGAATTCAGATTTAAATACTGATTTGTAGAAATCGAAAGCCTCTTCGCAATTCCCGTTGAAATAGAGGTATGGGTTTACGGTTATCATAAATAGTTAGTTTCAGTTTGTTGATCCTCTGATTCGCTGTTAAAATTAGCAATCAATTTCTATTCGTCAAACCGTGTATAATGTTTATGTTTCCGATTCTCCCCGTTTCGAGGCCTTGTTTTTAGAATCTTTTGTTTTGTGGAGACCTTATTTTTCAACCAAATACGGATTGTCGTTTCTGTCCTGTTTTACCCAAATCAAATTAGTGGTATCAAAGCCAATTTCCTCGGCAAGCCTCAGGTAATTAGTCTTAACCTCCTCGGGAATCGTCTTCTCTCTCGATAAAATCCACAGGTAATTCAAGTTTTTTCCACAAACCAACGCATATTTGTAATTCTCATCCAACGCCAGCACATTATAACCGGCATAAAAAGGACCAAAAAAACTTACTTTCAATTCTGCAATATCTTTATCTCTTCTGAATTTCGCTTTTCCTTGCGCTTTTTCCCATTCTCCTTTTTTATAGTTATAACCACTATTCAACACCGTAATATTACCTTTGTTATTAAGGGTATACTGAGCGGAAACATTGTCCAGATCCTTTTCAAAACGAAAATCAAAACGGGCAATTTCATACCAAGTGCCTAAATATTTATTCACATCAAAGTTCCTTATCGCTTTCGCGTTTTTTGGGATAGAGACACAGGAATTGAAAAGAACCACTAAGCCGGCAGAACAGACAATTATTAAAACTTTATTTTTTGCTTTCATCGTAAGTATGTTTAAATCGGTAAAAATACAATGCCAAAATCTTGAAATAGGCTATTTACCACAAGAAACCAAGTATAAATATACGGAACTTTTTCAAGGAATCGTCCGCCCTATCCCGCCCGTTGTTCTTCATATCAATCGAAAGAATCTTGCAATTTGCAAAAAGTCTTTTCTGAGCGGCAGTTATATTCTTCGGCTTCATAAAACTTATTAATTCCACCTGTTCCTCGCGGAGGAATACGTCCTTGTGCGCAAGCAGCATCTCCCTTATTTTGGTGTAGATGCGCATAATCTGGATATTTACCTGTATCGCCCGTTCGCTGTTTAACACGCTTGATAGCATTAGCACGCCATGCTCGGTAAAAGCGTTGGGTAACTTGCGCCTACCTCCCCAACTTGAAGTCGCAATTTGCGACTTCAAGTTTTCAAATTCGTCGCGGGTGAGGGTGAACATGAAATCCTCCGGAAACCTCGCCATATTACGGCGGACCTGTTCGTTCAGTCGCTTGGTTTCGACCTCGTACAATTCTGCTAAGTCGCTGTCGAGCATCACTTTTTGATCACGTACAAGGTATATTTTGTTGATAACTACCTCGTCAGGTATCACGGTTTTCTTGGTGGTTTCGTTTTGTGTTTTACTCATAGGCTTACATGTCCTATTGTTGTTTGAGGTCGCAATTTGCGACTTCAAGATTGTTTGGATTATTCAAACCTCGGCACTTTTAAAGAACTGGAAATCGCTATAACCATTAATTTCTAAATAGAGTGTCCAACCTCGCTATACAATGCGTTAAACAATCACCTGTTCTATTCAGCAAAATTCCCGTTTACATCATATATATATTTGACCGGGCCTACAACAACTTTAAGATGCTGTACAAGATCCATCAGATAGGGGCTTATTTCGTTATCAGGGCAAAGAAGAACCTGCAGTACAAATCCATCAAATGGAAACGCAGGTTGCCCAAGAACGTACTTTCAGATTTGACAATCGAATTGACCGGCTTTTATCCAAAACAATACTACCCCACGCTGCTTCGCTTGGTCAGATACTGGGACGAGGAGCAAAAACGTGAATTTGTATTCTTGACCAATGCCATCCACATATCTGCTCTGCAGGTCGCTGAACTTTATAAGAACCGCTGGCAGGTAGAGCTGTTTTTCAAATGGCTAAAGCAGCACCTCAAAATCAAAAAGTTCTGGGGTACTACCGAGAATGCCGTTCGAATCCAGATCTATGCCGCAATATGTACATACTGCCTGGTGGCAATTGTTCAAAACGACATGAAACTCAAAAGAAGCACATACGAAGTTCTCCAAATATTGAGTATCTCACTGACAAATAAAACCAACCTTCGAGACCTCCTTAGCAAAACTAAATTTCAATATGACAAAGAACGATTTGCACCAAATGGGCCAACTTTATTTAATTTTTAACAACGTCCCAATTTTAATGGGACACTAGTGAAAAGTACCTATTGACGTTAAATGAAGGTAGTGTTAAGCAACAGACCCAACTCCAAAGATTCAAATTCTATTTAATAACACATTACGGTTTACCGTAAGTGTATTACTTGAGTCTGAACCGTTCGAAAATATCTACGGAATTTAAAGCGCCCTACATTCTTGTTTATTCACCAATCGGTTTCTGAATTTTTGTTTGTTTTTGAAATGCCTTGATAAATTCTGAATCATTTCCGTGAAATTATCCGTGTCGTCCGGCCGTTTCCAATAGAACGGCTGAATAGCTGCACAATTATCGTGTTCAAAAATCATATTTAGTAAGGTTCTGTCTGATAAGCCGCAGGAGTGCCCCCATATATAAACACAAAATGAATCTGATTCGATGAAGCGTATCAGGTTGGCGTAATTGTTATTCTGGGAATACGCAAACGATTTGGTAAAGGTTAAAAACCTGTTTTCGTTGGTTTTCTCCATGTTTGAATATTCTTCGCCTACTTCGTCACCGTATCCGAATGTCGGAGGGGTATTTTGATCATGAATGGTTCCATGGATATTAATATGCCTGAATTTTTTAAACCTATCGTGTAACCTATTGGGAAGGGTTGTGTAATTGAAATTCAGGAATAACACTTCCTTTGGCTTGATATACCGTTTGTTTTCCGGGTCATCATAATCGTCATTTTGTAAACGATTCAAATGATGCTTGTCTTGTATTACATTGGAAGGTATAGGGTCACTTGCTATATCTCCAAAATGATCATTTGCCATAGCATTTCCTGCCACTTCTCTGAGGTAATCCCTCAGTTTTGCGGTCAAACAGGTCAAATTTCGATTCAATGTGTCTAAGTCAATGGATGCGTTGTAATTGTTTGATCCATTGGCCTTATTGGGATGCTCTTGACTATAATTTTTAAGTATGATGGAAAGCTGTTTAAAATACTCCATCTCAATATCCACCCACTGGCGAGTCTGTATGTTTTCGATTATCTGGCTTGCAAAATTTCCATTCGGACTCAATTTGCATTTAAATTTCTTAAATGCTGTTGTGATAATGGTCATTTCTTTCTTGGCATGATCCTGAAGTAACCGTTCAACCAATTCATCCATAGACGGTGGGTTGATTGACATCTCAGAGACGTATGAATTTTCTTTTGTTATTACGAAGAGGTCATCGTCACCTTGTTCATTAGTTAATACATTCTTCAGGTTTTGTTTAACCAGCCATTTGATAAACGAACCGTAGTCTGTTGGAAGGCTGTGGTGGAGGTCGAAACCGTTTCCTATTAAAATAAGTAGGTTCATAGCAATGGTTAGCGTTAAGATTAAGTCATGATTGACACTGGCACAAACGTTTCAATCATTTGCACCACTGGATTATAAATATCCACGTCTATATTTGGAGCTTCAATGCTTATCACCATGCCATAGCGTACCGTATTTTCATATCGCTTCAACTTCTTGCGGGTTTTCCACCAGCCTCCTACCGGATGAACGGCGATAATATGACGTGTAGCCAGATCAGCAGCCGTTCCTTCCCAAATGTCTTTATGGATGGAACCTTTGTCTCGGCATTTCTGTCCGAGTTGCCAGCCCGTTTCGCTACCTTCTTTTTCATAGCCATCCTCTTGCATTGCTCTGCTTACACGTCCCATAAAACCTTCGGGACTTTCCGTTCGGCCAATCATCTTAAACCGCAAGCCATGAGAAGCATAGTTGCTAGGTTCTTCGTAACGTTTATTGCCTGGGTTCGGTTCGATAAAATAAGATATTGTAACTTTCAGTCGAACAGTTGCTGCACCCAATCCTGATAATATTTCAGTAGGCCACGGTAATTGGTAAAGATGAAATTCGTCGGTTTTAACACGGGAGTCCTCCCATTTAAAGGGCTTCAATTCCGATTCTGCAATCAGTGTCAGCGCATTCTCCGCACTGTTGCTTGCTCGGTTTAGATTTGGAACACCATATCCCACTTGTTTTAATAGTGCAATGCGATCCGCTTCATTGAGGTTATTGGCGTTTACTAGTCCGTTACCCAACATCTGCGGCGTCCACTCTGCAGAATGTACGATGAGCGCGCGTATTGTTTCCGGCCGTAAGTGCGGATATCTGTGGTACAACTGTGCTGCCATTCGGCTCGCTAATGCTGTGGCACCACTGGTGTCGCCAAAAGTCGTAAGCCACCGGTTCATGATGCCGCCTTTTGCGGTGGAAAGCAGAAAAAGTGAGTCCGGTTCCAGCCTGCCCTTGACCTGCGCCTCCATCGCCGCCACCGACTCGGGCGGCAGCTGCAGGTTCCAGGCGA
>WKJB01000294.1_pt1 | contig 10721 bp, 10 predicted proteins | sample 5403331 | NCBI WGS metagenome assembly WKJB01 (sample SAMN13198853, study PRJNA488119) | plastic metagenome | isolation source: water-polyurethane dispersion (WPUD) containing a polyether... | place: Mexico: Mexico City | collected 2016 | reverse complement strand
ACGAATTTGAATTATTAAAGGTAGAATTCGCACTGTGCTGCCTAACAAAAACGCTGATTTACCCTGTATAAATAATGTCTATGTTTTATGCTGTGCGGTTTTGGTTTATTTTAAACAGTATTTAACCCTTTAAAATAAACAGTTATGATTTACGGCTACATCCGTGTAAGCACAGACAAGCAAACAGTAGAAAACCAGCGATACGAGATCAACCAATTTTGTGAGCGGCAGGACATCTTAGTTAGTAAATGGATAGAGGAAACCATTTCAGGCTCCAAAAATGTGGACGACAGAAAACTCGGCAAGCTGCTGAAAAAGATGAAGAAAGGTGATGTGCTCATCTGCTCAGAGCTTTCCCGACTGGGCAGGAATCTGCTGATGATCATGGGCGTTCTCAACGAGTGTATGAACCGCGATATCCAGGTATGGACCATAAAAGATAACTATCGGTTAGGCAGCGACATAAGTTCCAAAGTATTGGCATTTGCGTTCGGCCTTTCCGCGGAGATCGAGCGCAATCTGATTTCACAGCGAACCAAGGAAGCACTGGCCAGGAAAAAAGCCGAGGGCGTTATTCTTGGTCGGCCCAAAGGCAGAAAGTCATCCAAAACCAAACTCACCGGTCAGGAAAAAAGAATTCAGGAACTGCTGGACAAAAAAGTCTCCTACAGTGCCATCGGTAGAATATTGAACGTGCACAGATTAACCGTATCTGCTTTTGTAAAGGAAAAATTATAATTGTTACATTTGAGAAACACAAAAATCTATGCGGCTATTTAGGAACGGAAAAAGCATATTGTCTGAGCTACGGGAAAAGCCGTTTAAGCTTGAAAAAGACATTCAGACACTGTTTGAGGACAATTTAAAAAGTGCAACTGATTTAAGGTTGATTAAATCTGAGTTTATCATAAAAAGTAACCGTATTGACACCTTGGCTTTTGATGAAGAAAGTAAGTCTTTTGTGATCATTGAATATAAGCGTAACCAGAATTACAGTGTGGTCGATCAGGGCGTTTCCTACCTGAATCTTATGCTCGAATATAAAGCGGACTTCATAGTAGAGTATAACGAAACCCAAAAAGAAAGCTTGAAGAGATCGGATGTTGATTGGTCGCAATCTAAGATTATTTTCGTGTCTCCCTCCTTCACGGACTTTCAAAAACAATCTTCTAACTTTAAGGATCTGGCGATTGAATTGTGGGAAATCAAGCAGTTTGAAAATGACGTCGTGGTAATTAATCCCATTAAAAAATCCAAATCCGCTCCTAGTATTAAACAGGTTCAGAAGGATGACAGTTCGGAAATAAGTAAAGTCATACAACAAACCAAAGTCTATACAGAAGAGGAGCACTTACAGGGAAAACCCGATGAGACTGCAGAACTTTATGAAATTTACAGAAGTGCAATCCTTAATCTGGGTACTGACCTCGACATCAAACCAAAGAAGCAGGAAATTGGTTTTACCGCAAAAGGGAAGATTTTTGCTGATGTCTGTATTCTTAAAAGCAGCCTGAAGCTCTGGATCAATCTAAAGCGTGGACAACTGGATGATCCTAAAAAGCTGGCGCGCGATGTGTCATGCATAGGACACTGGGGAAATGGCGATTATGAGATCATTGTTTCCGACACAACTAATTTAGAATATGTTATGAGTCTTATCAAACAGGCTATAAATAATTAGGTTACCTATGGCAGAATTTTTAAATAGGAAAAAACTTTTGGAATGGGTTCCAAAGCTTATTGAAACAGCTGAAAAGACTCATCATCATAAGTCCCTATATCCTCCAGATATCAGAAAAATATTCGCGCTCTTAACGGAGGCACAAAACGCGGTGTCGAAACTACACTGATTTACAAAGAGGGAGAGCTTTCAGAGAAGGAGCTTATCAGGTCCTATGCATTTTAACTTTATATTTGTATATCATCACCTTTTGCTATTTCTGGATGAAGGTTTTGCAAACAATAGAAAGTATTCACAGCGTATACGAAACAGGGAGCAGGCCGGTGCTTGTGACGTGTGATGATCGTAATTGGTGGGTTTGCAAAAGCGGATACCAACCCTCCGTCATTTTCAATGAACTTATAGCTGCACAGTTTGCAAAAATTTGGGGCATTCGCGTTCCGGATTCAGCTTTCATCCAGGTGCAGGAACAGCATATTCCAGCAGAATATATTCCTTTTATCCAAAAAAGCTGGTTTAAGAAGGAGTGCTTTGGCTCTTTCTACAGTGAAACTGCCAAGGAATTTGATCACGCAACACTTCCTATGTTTAGGGAGAGGAATTTTAGAAATAAATTTAAAAATAAAAGCGATTTTCTTAAGATTGCTTTGTTTGACCTTTGGCTGGGAAATGAGGACCGCAATTACAATAACTTTAACCTCTTGTTTGATACAGGAGCTGACGGGAATTATCATTTTTTTGCTATTGATCATGGAGCGATTTTTAATACGAGCAGTCTGGATTACGGCATGTGCCAGCTCACGGAAGATGACTCTATTCTAAAGACCGACCTGGCCAAAGTTTTGTTCTCGAAAAATACCGCAACTCATAGAATTGTAGATGAGCTGATTGAAATGTATTACCTTTGCACTCTCGAATGCAAGGACAAATTACCGGAAATACTGGCGTTAGTGCCTCAATCCTGGAATCTGAACATGGAGGATCTTGGGAAAAAGATTTCCGACGCTCTCTTCTCAGATCAGTGGCTCGCTGCTTGTGAGGATACTTTTAGAAATTATATAAAGTATTTTATTCTTAATTAAAGTGAAATCAATTTATTCCATAGTATTCATACCCTTAAATGCTGCTCTTAGCGAGAGAATAAGCATAGGAGCGATGATGACGGACGGGACTGAAATTTACTTTAAATATTCAGCTTCCAAGCTGAATGCTGTAAAGAGTATTCTGAGCCATGACAAACTGCAGCTGGTAAAAACCTTTTTACGCAATCTGGACAAGGATATAAACAGCGCACATCCTGCCGTCCTGTTCGCTAAGGAGATGGCAGATCATTCCCGATGGGCGAACGCTTCTTACTTGTCTTATCTTTCCCGATACAGTAATAACGTCGTGCAGTTTTCTGCTCCCAAGGAGATCGACCTGCCTGCAGGCGAAAGTGATTTTCGGTGGCTGTTTGAAAAATATGTTTTCAAATATGAGGAGGCGGCGCAGGAGGACCGTGAATCTGATATTATTTCGCATGTTAAAAAGTCTCTTTATCCAGCCATTGCGGAAAACGTAAATATCGATATTACGTTGGATTCAAATGATTTGCAGAATCTTTTCGCTTCCATAGAAGTCAACTTTTTGGGTGCTAATGGTGTTCCTGTGGCCGGTCAGACCTTCGATTTTGAGAAAAAACATCATTTCCTGGAAAATGATGTGTCACGGTATGTCTCACTGGTCAAGGCGTTGGAGCTGGAAGGAAAACGCAACGGAAAGTATTTTGTACTGGGCAGAGAACCTCAACAGTCTAATCAGAAAGGCCACGGTTTATGGACCCATATTCGTGATTCCCATTTTTTGGAGTTTATTGATATTGATGAATACGAAATTGTGGAAGAATATATCAAAAGGAACGATGTACGGCCTTATTTCAGGTAAAATAATTGGTTTTATTCATAACCTCTATATCACCCTGGAGGTAGTTTTTATTTTACAAATTATACTGCGCGTATCTTTTCTTGTGTTCATCCAATTATCGCATAGAGAATTTTTATGCGATCTCAATTGAAATCTTGTTTGCATCGTAGCGTAAGAACGCGGGCATCTGTGGCTTAAAGTGAGGACACTTTGCGCAACAGATAACAAATAATTCCCATTCTAGTCGGACATCTTACAACTCCCGCCGATACTAAGTCGTAAGTCGAGGTCATTGGTCAAAGGATAAGTTCCTCAATAATTATAAAAGTACCAAAATCAATTTCGAACGTGAATCATTTTATTTTGTCGTCTTTGATTGTCTAGCCGTTGTTTTTTCAGCCTTGCTGCCTGTAGGCTTATAATAAATAAGAGCTTTTTGGCAGTTCCAAAATACTGAGCGAAGGCCTGAAATATTACGGATAAACAAGTTAGGAAAGATGGCTTTGGCACCATCGAATGCATCTAAGCATACGTCAATTCGCTTTTTTCTCAATAATATTGTAGTAATAGCTGAAAGGCTTACCGTATATTGGTACCATACGTTCTTCAGCGGTGTCGTTTAATAGACATTCCAAAACTTCTTGCTCCAGATGAGCGTACTCTTTAGAGAAAAGTAAGGTTAAACTCTTGTCTCGTAATTTTTCTCTCTTAGCGAAGGGTATGAAAAATTTTGGTGATAGAATGCTATTATTGACGAGTTCTTGCCTTACCGCTATAGAATTTTCATCTTGAACACTGTAGATTCTACTGAAAAAATATTTACCGATATATTTTGGCCGACGCTGGGCGGTATTTGCAGGTGACATTTGTTGCAGCTTCCGTTTGAACCTTGATAAGTATTTAGCTCTGTGCCGATCGAGTCTTTTAAGCTGTACTTTCAGGCTCTCGTTCGAATTAAGGCATGTGAAGCCGTTGGCCCAGCACATGTCATTATCTATTTTTCGATAATTTCTCATTGAAACTCTACCCACAGACATTCCAATAAGCTTGTTGCTAATGGACTCGATAATTGTGTTATCTGACTTCCTCTTACCTTTTTTCAAGCTCTGTAGTGTGCCATTTATTAATTTCTTGATCTTCTGCTTTTCTTTTATCAATGAACTTCTTCTTACGCGCAACGTCCCATCATAGCACAGTTCATACCCTACAAAGCCTATTCTGTACATACTATTGTTTCTATCTTTTGACCACTTATATATTCGCCAAAACGAAACGTCCAAAAATATAAAACGAAACGTCCAAGAAAGACCACCGGTGGCGATCTTTTTATTGTTATTACAATGCAATTGCAACCATGTCAAAAGGACGTTGAAATAAAGCAGTGTAGCGTTGCCTCTTAGTATTCTCAAATTAATAAACCCGAGGAGCATCGGCTCGGTTATGTCGCCGTTTTGCAGTGTGAAATCAAATCTTGCCATAATTTTTTGGTATTTAAATTGTTTGTACATTTGTCATTCATAACCGCGTTGAGTGTGACTAATGGGAGCTAAATCCCAGGTGTAGCTGCAGCGCGGTTTTTTCTATTTGATTTATTTAGTTTTCTCAATCAATGAACCAAAGAGCAACGGCTCGGCTATGTCACCGCTGCGCAGTATAAATCAAATCTTGCCATAATCGGTTGGTATTTAAAAGTGTGTATATTTGTCTCACGGGAAGGACATGCTTGACCATGCCCATGCCGTGCAAGAGTTCAGGCTTACAGTCTGAACTTTTTTATTTCTCCCTTTACTAAGACCCACATTTCTGCTATAAGATGCTCTTTGCGATCTTTCTTTAGGACTTCTTTGTATCGCCTGATAGACTGTAACACGAACGTTTCATCATAAAGCTCCGCATTAGGGAAATATAAAGTCACATTTTCGGCTCCTTGACTATTGCCATCTTGGAGCTTGTTCTTAATGTTATTTCGTCCCAATTGTCCATTTTCACCAATAACAGTCTTTATGTCGAACACTATTCCGTTCTACAACGCAATTGCAACGATGTCAAAAGGACGTTGAAGTAAAACAGTGTAGCGTTGCCTCTTAGTTTTCTCAGATCAATGAACCCAAAGAGCAACGGTTCGGCTATGTCACCGCTGCGCAGTGTAAAATCAAATCTTGCCATAATCGGTTGATATTTAAATTGTTTTGTATATTTGTGTAGTGAAAGTTTCGCGGCGTACCATACCAAGAAGGCAATCACTAAAACCGGAGTCAATCTTGGGCTATATCCCCTCTGTTTTGAACTCCGGGTTTTTATTTCAAAAGGTCCTGCGTAACATTGGCGTTGGCAGATATACTGTAAAACCGTTTCGCCCCGTCTGCCCATTCTCTTACAATCAGATACAGAGGCGATTCACGAACGTCATATTGAAAGGTATGAGCCCCTTTAATTACACTGCGAGCCTTATGGGAAATAGAGAATGCAAATCTGAGCTCCTTTAGCCCGGTCTTTTACCTACTCGCAACCTAAACGGTTGGTATTTAAATTGTTTTGTATATTTGTAGAGAAAGAAGCGGCTTGCGGTTAGGGAGCGTTTTGGTTTAACAGCCGAACGCCTATTTGAGTCGCTATTTTGTATAATAACTTTACCGCTGATAACGATTATTTCATTCGGCTTCTCCCCGAAATAATCTTTAAATACATCATCAAAATCCAGCTGCACCATTCTCCCAAGGAATGGTTTAACTTTTTTACTATCCGCACCATTTTCCGTCACGTGGATTTGTAGCGTCCTTATTTTAATACTACCCACATAAAAATTATATTTGTGACAACAATTAAGCAATGCGGTCCAGCTTGCTCCAATTGTAAGCTTTAACAGGAAAGCCCAACCGTTATACGGTTGGGCTTTCTGCGTGTTTTTTGGATAGCGTTTTGTCTCAAGCTGGCATACTTAATATTTTTCGGACAAAACTTTCGGTTAGTGGCTCACCGGCACGGTCAGCCTCGCGCATTGCCGGGACTAATACGTCATGGAGTTCGCCGTAATTCTCACAATTCATCTGCAGGAACTTAATAGACTTATTATTGTACAAGTATTGTTGAGATTCCTGCGGAATGACAAGAAAGGCGCTGTTTTAAACCACAATAGACACAAAAGCTTTTGACACGTAAGTCACTTTAGAGCATAGTTTCTGCCATTTGAAGTTCACGCAAGTTTTAAAAATCTGTGATTTTTCGCTGTGGCAAGGAAGTGAGTCTGGCGAAATGACGGTTTCCTCACCCCAGCCCTCTCCGAAGGAGAGGGAGTTTTGTTTCGTTTACTTTTTGATACCAGTTGCAAGGATGAAGCATCCGAGCGCTGTTGAGATTCCTGCGGTGTGATTTAAACACAGAGGGCACGAGGAATGCACGGAGGGCACAAGGGTCCTCACCCCAGCCCTCTCCAAAGGAGAGGGAGTTTTGTTCTTGTCAATTGATGTAATGGAAATGATTTGCCCAAGTGCTGTTTGGATTCCTACGGAATGACAAGAGGGAGTGCTTCCTTCGGTGCAGGCAGTAGCAAAGAGCTAAGGAAGCTGTCCTCACCCCGACCCTCTCCAAAGGAGAGGGAGTTTTGTTCTTGTCAATTGATGTAATGGAAATGATTTGCCCAAGTGCTGTTTGGATTCCTACGGAATGACAAGAGGGAGTGCTTCCTTCGGTGCAGGCAGTAGCAAAGAGCTAAGGAAGCTGTCCTCACCCCGACCCTCTCCAAAGGAGAGGGAGTTTTGTTCTTGTCAATTGATGTAATGGAAATGATTTGCCCAAGTGCTGTTTGGATTCCTACGGAATGGCAAGAGGGAGTGCTTTCCCCTCGTGAGGAAGTAGAATTGCGCTCCGTAAGGCGAAAACGGGATGTTCCGGGTTCGCAGATTTCCTTATTCGGCCGGGGTTGAAAAGCTTTTGCTTTGTGTATGCATCTTATGTCGGGGCAGTCCGATTTCATGTTCCTGCGGATAGGGTGCGCGCCACGTCATGCTGACATCTTCATTGATTCGTCGATGGACTTCGAAGGCTTTTTCCTTGTCTGCGGCGTAGCGAGGATCGGGGATGAACGGCATCCGTGCCATTTTTTGAATGGTGAGAGTCGGGAAATGAAAATCCACCTCCACCCTGCCCAGCAGCAGGTAACAGCCGCCGCCTTGAAACGGGTATTGCCGCAAATTGTCGGCGAAGTGCGCGGTATCGAAGTATTCGCCCTCGGCATCGATCCACGTTCCGAAATACATGGTGCCCTGCTTGGTAGGTACATGCTTGCGCGAAACCAGATAAGCCAACATTTTTACCTGTTGTTTATGGAAACGAACCAGATCCCTCGCCATCACTGCACCGCGGTACTTGGTCTGCAACAGATCGAAAGGACTGTTTGACACAGGGAAGCCCAGTATCTCGATCTCATCAAAGGCATCTTCCAAAGGATGCCGCTGCGCCAACGGCAACTCGTATTGAACGGGTGGCTCTTCCAGCAGTGAAGCATTGCGGTGTTCGGGTTTGAAATTGCTCAGCAGCAGCCGGGCGAGAATCAGCAACTCGCTTTTGGACCGACCCGTGAAACGAAAAGCGCCGATGAAAATCAAGGTCTGGAGCCCTTCTATAGCGAGGGGAACGCGTTTGACAAAGTTTTCGAGCGAGGTGAAATCTCCGTTTCGGCTGCGTTCTTCGGGAATAAAGCAGGCAATGCGCGCTTCGAGCTTTTCGATATGCATGAGCCCCAAATACACCTCTTTGCCGTAAACCGTCGTTTGAAGCAGACTCTTGTTGACGCACGGATTGTGGATGACGGCACCTGCCATTCGGCACTCGTGTACATAGATCTCGGTGCGGTAGAAGCCGCCGCCGTTGTTGATGGCTGCCACCATAAACTCTATCGGGAAATGCACTTTCAGATAAAGGCTCTGGTAACTCTCCACCGCGTACGAGGCCGAGTGAGCTTTACAAAAAGAATAGCCTGCAAAGGATTCGATTTGGCGGTAGACTTCCTTTGACAGTTCTTCGGGATGACCTTGCCGCCTGCAGGAAGCGAAGAAATGATCTTCTACCTTTTGCAGTTCGGCTTTGGAACGGGTCTTTCCACTCATGGCGCGACGCAAGATATCGCCTTCGGCTGCACTCACGCCGCCGTAATGCAACGCAATCTTGATGACATCTTCCTGATACACCATGATGCCGTAGGTCTCGCGAAGCTGCTCTTCGAAAACCGAATGGAAATATTCGAACCGGTCCGGGTGGTTGTGGCGGAAGATATATTCGCGCATCATGCCGCTTTGGGCCACACCGGGACGGATGATGGATGAGGCGGCCACCAAGGTTTTATAATTATCGCACTTCAGACGCCGCAACAATCCGCGCATGGCCGGGCTTTCTATGTAAAAGCAGCCCAAAGTTTTGCCTTTGGCCAGATATTCATTGGCGGTTTTCTCGTCTTTGGATAGCCGTGTATCGCGAATGTCGATCTCCACACCTTGGTTCTCCTTTATAAGCTTTACCGCATCTTCGATGGTACCCAAGCCTCGCTGTGAGAGAATATCGAACTTCTCCAGACCGATCTCCTCGGCTGTGTGCATGTCCCACTGCACGATGGGAAAGCCCTTGGGCGGCCTCTCCAGTGCGGAGTAATGGGTAATCGGTTCTTCAGAGATCAGGATGCCGCACGAATGCATGCTGCGCCGGTTGGGGAATTTCTCAAGCAGCTTGCCGTATTTGTGGACCAATCGTACCAATTTACTGTCGTCGTGGTTCTCCATCGGTTGGCCTGACAGGGCATCCAATTCATCCTTTGGAAGACCGAAAACTTTGCCCACCTCGCGGAAAATCGATCGGTATTTGAACTCCACATTCGTACCGCAGAACGCCACATGGTCTTTGCCGTATTTATCAAAAATGTATCGCAAGATCTCATCGCGTTGCTGCCAACTCCAATCGATGTCGAAATCGGGCGGTGTCTTCCGATTCAGATTCAGAAACCTTTCAAAATAAAGATCCAATTCCATGGGACAGATATCGGTGATGCCCAAGCAGTAACTGACGATACTGTTGGCACCACTGCCCCGGCCCACGTGCATAAAACCGCGGCGGTTGCTGTATTGCACAATGTCCCAAGTGATGAGAAAGTAAGCGCAGAAATCGAGTTCTCGAATGACTTTCAGTTCACGTTCCATGCGTTGTCCGGCTCTGCCGTCATCGCCGGCGTATCTTTTTTTCAAACCTTCCCGCGCGAGTTCTTCTAATAATTCAAAATCCGTATCGGCGCTTTCGGTGAAATGCTTCTTGTTTTTGGGCGTGGAGAAATCGAAATCGAAACGGCAGTTATCGATGATGTACTCGGTGTTCTCGATGATTTGGGGGTAATTCTTGTAATGCTTCAACACATCGACGGTCGGTTCAAGAAATTCACCCTTCCCACAGATGTCTTTTTCTTCCAACTTGGAGACCAAGGTGTTGCTGTCTATCGCCCGCAGGATACGATGCAGATTGTACTCTTGTTTCGTCGAGAAAGTGACGGAACGGAAAACCACCATCTTATGAAGCCGGGCTTTCCATTCTCTTTTGACCAATAAATTAATTTCCTCGGGCCGAATACCGATAAACTCGTTTTCGCTCAGCCGATCGGGAACTTTATCCAATGGATAAATAATGAAAACTTCTTTTAGTTCCGGATGCTGCTTCGGTAACGGAATTCCGTCGCAATTGTGCGCCGTAATCATTCGGTTGATCTCTGCCACGCCTTTGGGGTTTTTTGCCAAAACCACATAATACGGCACATTGCCGAACCGGATGTCTACACCGATCAAAGGCTTTATCTGATGCACTTTGCAAAGTTTGTAAAACTCGTACATTCCTGTCACGGTATTGATATCCGTCAACGCCAACGCCGAGATTCTTTTGTCGGCAGCGCTTTTCACCAACTCTTCAACGGACAGAGTGCCGTAGCGCAAACTGTGGTAGGTATGACAATTCAGGAACATGGCAGTGGCAGGTTTAATGAAGGTTCAATGGTGGTTAGACAATAGGTTCAATGTGTGGACAGACATCGCTACCGTTATCGGAAAGCGGAGGCTCTCGCCACGGCTGTATCTCCGTATCGGGCTCGTAATTTATCCATGGTTTGGTA
>WKJB01000292.1_pt1 | contig 10739 bp, 11 predicted proteins | sample 5403331 | NCBI WGS metagenome assembly WKJB01 (sample SAMN13198853, study PRJNA488119) | plastic metagenome | isolation source: water-polyurethane dispersion (WPUD) containing a polyether... | place: Mexico: Mexico City | collected 2016 | reverse complement strand
ATTTCAATTCCAGTGTGGTACGATTAAAAGAGCGCTTCGAGTTTGTGCTGGAACAGCAGTACGGTTATTTCAATTCCAGTGTGGTACGATTAAAAGTTTAGTACATGAAATCATCGCGAGCGCCTATAAACATTTCAATTCCAGTGTGGTACGATTAAAAGCCGTTATTTCAGGGCAGTGTTGCCGCCTGTTGATCGGCCTTGGCAAAGATAAAAAATTGTTCTTGACCGCCGCTGTGTCGTCGATCGTCAATACTACGATTTTACCCCGAGTTCGACGACCGACGGCTGCGCGGCGGCCGGCGGTGCTTTTTGTGTTTATTCCGAAGATGTCAAAGAACACCTTTGCCGGTCTGTGGACCTCATCGACGACTTACAACAGATTCGTCAACTCGTTCTTCTCGCAGCCGATCACCTGTTTGTCCAGCCATTTCTCCTGGCGGCTGCTGAAGATAATCAGGCTGTCCCTCTCCTCATCCATAATGCGCTTCGCGGCGGTCACCAGTTCTTTCAGCTTTACCTCGGTCAGTTCGCCCTCAAAAACGCTGTTCTGAATCCAGTTCAGGTATTTGCGGCACAGTTTCAGCATTTTGGCCGTGCGCCGCTGTTCGATGTCATAAACCAAAATCACATACATACTACCACCAGGCTTTAAAAGGTTTGTATTCTTCCATCTGCATCAGATGCTTCACCAGTTTATAGCATTCCAGTTTCACCAAATGTTTATAGCTCACACTGCGGCCCAAACTGCGATGCTTGAGGGTTTCGCCGAGCTTCTCGTCCCAAGCCTTGACGACTTTTTTCCTGCCTGATTCTTTTAATAAACAACAGTTGACCTGACGGTCGAAATCATTAGGCTGAATAACCTTTTTGTTCAACAGCGAAAATAAGGTTCTGTCCACCAAAATCGGCTTGAAAATCTCGGCTAAATCCAAAGCCAGTGAGAAACGGCGTTCGCCGGGCGTGTGCAGATAGCTGATGGTGGGGTTCAGCTGCGTGTGGTAAATCATGTCCAGACACAGCGTATAGCACATCATATTCATAAACGAGATCAGCGCATTTACCTCGTTGGACGGCGGCTGCTTGGTACGGTTGCCCATGCTGAAGTCATTGATGATGAGGTCGAACGCCTCGTAGTACGACATCCTGATATTGCCTTCTATGCCCATAATGGCATCGATGCCGGTGTGCAACGGCAATTGCGCAGTTAGGGATTCGATGCGCTCTATCTGCACCGAGGCATCCTTTCCTCTGTTAGCGTAGTAGCGCAGGTTTTTCAGCATGTTAAAGGCAGCACCTTCCACAAATTTGCGCGCCAAGGCCACGCGGCGCAGCGGATTGAGAAAATGCTCAGTCTGGTGAATTAACACCCGGCCGCTGAGCAGATATTCTTTCGGGAGAAAACTGCCCGTGTAATGCTCGTAATAGTCGAAGAAATGAATGCTGACCTGCTGTTTGCCGAGGAAATTGTAGAGCGCACTGTTGGCATCCAGGGCGCCAAAACAGTACAGGTTGCTCACCGCTTCCACGGGGATGTACTTGGGCGTCAGTTCACGGCCGTCGCTGTCCATCGGCACAAATTTCAGCGTATTGTCTTTACGGCTCATGCGCCCGGCGTTGAAGAGGTAGTAGGATTTTTTCATGACAGAGGAAAGTGAGAGGGTGAGAGGAGTGAGAGAGTGAGAAAGTGAGTTATGGTGAGAATGCGGTTTTTATTTTTTGGCAAATTTTTAATATTTCTAAAGCTTCAGTCAGAAAATGGTTCACCTCAGTTTTGACACCGTAATCCATTTCGCGTATGATTTCCAGCCAGTACTCGCATTCGTCAGCTTCTTCCACAACAATGCATATTTTGGAGAATTTTTCCGCTTTCGATCTCCCTCTACAGAATGCGCGAAAATTGGCACCGACCGACGAGGCCGATTTTGCGAGTTGGTATGCAATAACCCGTGTCGCCGTGTTCGTTGGCAATGTACCAAGAAAAGTGAGAACGCCCACTGCAAAATTCCGCGTCCTTAAACGAAAAGAGTCATTAAACTCGGCATTTGTCATCTCTGTATTTTTTATCTTTTTCTGCCCTCTCACCCTCTCACCTTCTCACCCTCTCACCTCTACTCACCCACATAGCACAACTCAAAGTAGCTGCAACTCTTGCAAATTTTACTGTTGATTCTTGGCGGACAGTTTTCGGATGCAATCATTTCGCGGATTTCGTGGACGAGTGCTTGCAGCCGTTGTCGATCGGTTTCTGTAAATTGCACTTGGTTGGTTTGCCGAAGTTTCGGGTATTCCAGCGTTGCGGTAGCGTCGGAGATGCCGTTCAGTTCCAGCAGCCAAATGTAAAATTTAGCCTGCCACTCGTGTGCGGTTTCCACCTTGTCGCTGCGTTTGGTTTCGTGGATGGTTTTGGTGGCGGCGTCGTAGAAATCGATTTTGCCTGTTAGTTCAATGTCGCCATACTGTGCCGACAATTCCATTTCATTATGCTTCTGCGCACGCTGCGGATAGCTGTTCTCATGCAGCATTTTCCCGTCGTACACCGTGTCGGAGGTGTGCTCCATATTGATGCCGTTGGAGAACAGCCAAAGCTTACGCTTACAAACAAAAAAGTAATTGATATGTGTGGCGAGGAGAGGCATGGTATTACAGCAATTCAGCGTTCCATTCTTCTTGCTCGTCATAAAGCAAACCCAACTCTTCACTGTATTTCTTTGTCAAAACCCAATACGGCACAGATATGAGTTTGCCGTTTACCGAATCGAAATGATACGTTGTTTTATATAAGTTTTGATCGCTCTCCGCGATAAGTTGTGCAAATTTATTTTTTCTGATTTGCACTTTCAGACGCTCTGCTCCTATAAAATCAAAGCCTGATAAATACTTTTCGAAGCGATCTTTTAGTTTTACAGGCAATACTTTAATCCCATCAAACTGTTTATAATATTCTTCTTCTCTGTTTTTTGAATGTAAAAATGGTGCTAATTCATGCTCAACTGAATACTTAAGCAAATGGTAAATTTGGTCGAAAGCCTGCTTGTCTTTCTCAGACCACCACGGGTAAACGAAATCTATATAATCTTGTATTTTCAACTCTTCTACAAGCCCACCATTATTGTTTAGTGACTCAAATAACTCAATAGTTCTTGAAACTAATTCAGGATTATAGATATATTTATCGCTGGCGTTGGCTGATCTGAAAACCACAGCCGTGCAAATTCCTTTTTCCCTTTTGCGATTAACCCTTCCGAACCGTTGTATGAGAGCATCAATTGGTGCGGGTTCGGTATAGATGATGTCGTAATCAATATCCAAGCTAACTTCAATAGCTTGTGTGCCTACTAAGAGTTGAATAGGGTTTTCAGAATCTTTTTCGCCCTCTTTCAATATTCTTTCGTGGCGTGTTCTATCTTCTCCTGTGAATGCTCCGTGAAGCAAAACAGAGCGGGAAGCATTTTGTTTTAATTGGTCGTAAACCATTTGTGACTGTCGTACCGTATTACATACTACCAGCACTTTCTTGCCCGCGTTAAGGTCATCTTTAATAATGCCAAGATTATCCGACAATAATCTATCTTTCAGTAAGACACGGTGGCGATTAAATGCATTATATAAACCTTGATCCGCAGAAATTGCTGTAAAGCCACCGACAGATTCTTCTAATTCCTTTCTTAGGAAAGTCGGCATGGTGGCCGTCATGATAAACACCTTTCCATGAAAATGATGAGTGACATATTCTAAAAATACCTTTATCTGAGCAAAGACGTCAGGGCTATAGGCATGGATCTCGTCGAAAATAAAATAACCGCCCGACCATTCGAGAATTCCTTGTTCAAATCCTTTTAAACCGAAAAGATGTTTAATCAGCTGAAAAGGAGTGATGACTTTCAAAGGCATGGCGAGAATCCTGAATTTGTCATGAATCTCCTTGATGGCCTCTTTTTTAGCGTCTGCGTATTGAAGATCATCGAAGTAATCATACAGATAATCCTGCAGTTTACCGTGTATCATACCCACCTTCGAAGCACCGAGGTCATTCTGATCAGAAGACAGGCGTTCATACATCGCATTGATAGAAGCGGTAAAAGGCAGAATATAAAATGCGCGGCCTTGGCCAGATTCTGAAATTTGTTTTTGCAGCCAAAGCATAGCACTCTCAGTTTTTCCCGAACCTGTCGGCGCTGTGAGAATAACATTGCCTAAGGTTTTGGAGCTGGTTAACTGGTGCCGATACAAATCTTTGTTTTCTGAAAGCAGTTGTTTTCTCTTTTTCCCTAAAAACTCAAACGAAGTGCCGTCAAGATTCTCAATCGCTCGGACTTGCGCAGATCCTAAATGGTCACAGTGTTTTAACGCGCCCAGCAATAAAAGCGTTTTTAAATAGTTCTGACTGTAAAGATTAAATTCACCGTTGTCAGCTTTTACCAGATACGACGATATCAACTTCCTCGGCGAGTGAACCGTGAACGAATCTACCGTTGTCGCAAAATAGGTCTGCAACAATACAACAACACTTTCTTTATCTATTTTCGCAAATTCATCTTCAAAATCAAATAGGCCTTCGGTACCAAATTCATCGTTATAACCTGAAGCGTACGCTTTATTTATGTATTCTTTCTGTAGTTTGTCAAAATCTTTATGGTGGCCTGCCACTGCCAGCTTCAACAACCTCTTGGTTTCATTGTCAACAGTCAAGCCGTCCACAAACGGCACCGAGAATAATTCATGTCTTTGTCCATACCACTCATTAGGCAAAGCACGTAAAAGCTTATTAAACTCGCGGTGTGCCTTTCCTAAATCATGTGTAATGATCGCCAGCCTTACAATGTCCCAGAAATCATTCTCATCAACAATTGTCGGAATTTTCGGAAACGAATTTCGCAGATGAACCAATATCAGAAGACAATCGTCAATATGTTGTTTCAATGTTATCTGTGGATCAGATTTTGCCAAAATTTCCATACTTAAAATTTTTATTTTCTGAAATCCAGTTCATGCATAAAGATGTCAACCGTCTTGCCTCCAATTTCATCGCGAAACGCGCTTAGTTTACTATTCATAGTCTTTGCGCGATGGTTCACTACTGAATATGATTCCGTACCGATATTCCTCCGCGGAATTTCATCGGTAAAATATTTCGGCAAAGCTTGGATTACACCCGGCAAATAGTTATTGCTGAAAGGAATAATCTGACCTCTGATATTGCCGGCGTTTTCCACTTTTTCCAACTTCCTGCTCACAATCTTCGTCCGATCTACAGAGGCCAAATCATTCATTCGGCCTAAGACCAAAGGATAAGCAGGCGATTTAAAGTAATCGGCAACCTTTTTATCATCGGTGTAGACTCTTAAAAGGTTATCAAATAAAAATTCTCTTTTGATAACATTGGACTTGGCAGCATTATTGGGCTTTCCTTTGGCAGTGTCCATCATGTATATCGTTTCCAAATCCATTTCTTTGCCTTGGAATTCAAAATAATATCCGAGAGAAAGCGCCTCATGCTCGATATAAAAACCCGCAGCAGCATTGATCAAACCCAAAACAGTGCTGATCGGGGGAACCTCCAGCGTTGGCTGTATCCCGCTGATAATATTCGGATATCGGAAGCTGGCAGTCCAGCTTCTGATATCTATTGAATATAGCTCCATTATTTAAGCTGACTTTTTAACTGTTCACAATAATTGTCAATGGTTTCGTTTACGGAGCCGATTTTGACAGCCGGGTAGCCATCACCCAATGACTCCAGCGCTCTCAGCTCGTCACTGTACTCGTCCAAGAAACCACTTCTTCGTCCGATAAATACTATACCGACAAACTGATCGTTATAATCTCTTAGCACCTCCTTAATTCCGTTGACATTCAGGTATACTTTCTCACTGTTCATTCCTTCACTTGAAGCAATGTGCGAAAACGGATGATTGCCTGTATTTGTAGTGGCTAAAACGATAAATTTGGGGGTGACATCACCCATATTGTTCGTTTGCATTGCGCCGCCAGATATTGACTTTAATGCTTTAATGGTATCCTCGATCCGCTTTACTCTTATTTCAGGCTGTAGCCGCACCAACTTTTGTCTATTTCCTTTACTGTCTTTAACATAGGAGTCTTCGATTTCAGAAGCGCCATTTTTTAAGGCTTCTTCTTTCAGCTTCTCGGTCAGGTTTTTGAAACCTGTTTTGTTATAATTCGAAAATGTTCCCGCCTGTTCCAAGTCGAGTGAAAACATTCCTTTCATTATTGCACTATATTCCTCTTTCACATAAGGAACCGAATCTCCTTCTTGCCGAGCCATGCTTGACCAGTTTTCAACAGGTTGGGTAGATCCTACCGAGACTATTACCGAATTTTTCAAGGGCGAGACGCGTGTCACAGTAACATTCTCAGTTTGTTCCCGGCCATTTTTTAAAACAGGATTTCCATTTTCATCAACAATAACATCTTTGGCAGCTTTCATATAGCCGAAGATGTCATCGTCAGCATATTTTACAGGGTTTGCCGCCGTGAATGCAATTTTGCTTTCCCGCGTGACGGGAGACAGCTCCCATCCGTGATTTTTTTGTAATGCTTCGCGCCACCAGTATCTCCATGCTTGCCCTGAAACATAGGTATAAGCTCTGCCGTTTTTATACACTTTTTTCGTCGCGACGGCATTGTCAAAATTACTTTTATTGTTTTTTCCTGCGTTGTTTAAGGCAACAACATCTACATCCAAAAGGATAAAGCCTTGAGTTTTCAAATTCATAACTATTAGTTTAGATTGGATATTTCCGATTCTTCATCTTCCAAAATTGGTGCATCTACAAATTTGTTCTCTTCATGGAGTTTCTCGTAGATGGCAATCAATAACACATCGCGCACTTCCTTCCAGTTTGCTCCGTCAGGGAAGAGATAATCGGCGTAGTCCTGCACAGTAATGAGAGGATCTGCTCCGCCGTTTTGATAATTTTCACCATTTAGCTTAATAATAAATTGCCGCATACCATGGGCAGATTTTTCACCATTAAGGCGCTTGATACTCTTGGTGATAAAATCAGTGTCACGGTTTACGACGATGTAATCCGCAATCTGTTTTATTTTTTCAATTGTTCTTTTTTCCATATTTCTAACGATTGTTTGATATACTTCGACAATAATAAAAGGGAAAGAATGGTCTACATTCCATTTTAAAATAGCCCCGAGAATGGATTTGCCATTTAAAAGGTTATCCAGCACACTATTGCGCCAAGTCTTGTAAGCAGAAAAGTCGAAATTTTGATCCTTGCCTCTCCATTCTTCTGTCAACTCAATGTATTCTATACCCTTGACCTTAGAATTCCTGTAATGGCTCCGCAGAAATCTATTCCAATCTTTTTTAACCTTTATGCTGTTACAAAAAACGTAAAACTTAAATACTGTAGATTCTAAAACATATAAGTTAACTTCAGGACTTGCACCAAAGTTGGTAAAATGATAGAGATTCAAGGTAATGTTCGCCGCTTTCCACAGTTCATCCTCATCCCCATCAATCAAACGCTGAAGGCGCGTATTAAGATCATCCGCAAAATTGAATAAAGCATTTGCAGGGTTGTTAAATTCGCTTTTAAGGACCCCTTCAGCAATTCCGCTACTGAGCGCCTGTAAATTTTGAGCGCAGTTCCTCTTAACAAAGGATTCTGTAACCTGTTGATCGTTGCTCGTAAGCATCGCAACCTTATCACTCAACTGCACCAAGCCAAGTGGAACGAAAAACATCCTGATGAGAATCTCTTTCGATAAAAACAGACCGGACTCAAAACTATGGTGAAAGTTGACAAAGGTTCCCGAACCTGAAAGGATATGGTTATCGCGCCCCGCCGCAAATAGCTTCGTTTCTCTGCCGCTGATTCTACAATATCCTATTTGGGAATCCCTCGACTCATCCAGAAGGCTTCGATAAAACTTTAAAGTCTCATCAATCTTCTTTTGGCCTTTAAATGCAGGCTGCGTAATGGTAGAGTTAAGAAAAAATGCATGAAGTTTCCCGTTCCAGTTATTCACATAGATTTTTGCTGCATATTCTATCAACTCCAATATACCCTTATCCCTTAAATGTGGTAACGACCACAGATGTTTTATCACGAGACCGCCTGTGTCGGCAAAAGGGTCGCCTGTAGTAGCTGTTAACAATTCTTTGTCCATGTCTTAAAGTTGAAAAGCAAATATAAATATTATTCCGTAATTACAAAATGTTGAAGCTGCTTATTATATATGATCTGTATTTTTAGCCGCTAATTGCTATTTTTGCAATACTGTCCCTTTTCCTGCGAATCGTACAAATTTTGAATTGAAAATAATTACAAAAGGTTGAGGGACAATTTATTATATCGCACTGAGCACCATCCCACACCCCATCGAGTTGTACACCCCAACCCCCGCATTCATCAGCAATTCCACAAACCTTCTCTCAGCCGTTACTTCTAGTCCGAAGTTCATCCAGCCGCGGATTTTGGTTTCTTGTGGCGTGTCCGCTTTTATGGTCATCAACCGCGATTTAAATGCATACTTTTTTGGTATAATTTCTAACATTAACAATGCACTGTCTGCAATCCGGTCATCGTAGCAAGCGGCAATTTTGCTGCGCCAGTTGTAGATTAGTGCCGAAGCAAATCTCGGGTCATCGGGAGCCAAAAAGTCGTAGTGTCCGCGCTCGTTTTGAATTCCCGCAACCACCGGCGACATCGGCTTTAGCTCTAAGTTTACAATTTCATTTTCAGACTGGGGCATCAACGGATTCCCCAAACTCTCCACCGACTTTACCGTAAAACTTACCTTTGATTTTTTATCGGCGATCTCTATGCGTTCACTTTGAAATAACCCTTTTACAAAACTTTCGGCTGCTTGTGGCAAATGAAAGCTGATTGAAAAATCGACTTCATCAGTCAACAATTTCAGCCGATCGTCCACAATTTTAAACGGCACATTCAACTGCGAGAAGGTGAAAAACTTGAAGCCTTTTCCGTAGCCTTTCTCGTGCAGGAATTCCGCATATTCCACGTCGCCTTTCTGCAATATTTTGTATACCGCTGCGCTCAGCGGATACGCATAATTTATCGGAATTAGACGGGATGATGAATTACTGGAAAGGGTAATTTTCAAAGTCATTGATGCTGTTGTATTGCTGAGTACATGATCGGTTAAACGGTGAATTCCCAAACAGGGCGCGTCATTATGTTAACTCGAGAACAAACAATAGACGTCTGAACAAATAGTCGTTTTGCAAATACTTATCATCATTTGTGTTTTGTTGCTAATGTAACAATTATTTACAATATAAACGATGTTAACCTTAAACTTTAAACAGCTTCACAATCTAACACCCAAATAAATTGCTTCTTAATTATTGCATACTGTGAATTGGACGTTTAAAAATCCTGTAAATTTCTTACGCCACCTCGTTCACAACACAAAAACGAAAAAAGCCGGAGAATCCTCCGGCTGTATAGATGCGAACCGCTTAATCTAAGGTAGAGCGGTTCTTATTTAAAATTTATTTAGCTGCTGATTTCAGGTATTCGTTGTAGGTATCGTTGTTTTCAAAATAGGCCACGGCACCGTTTGCGTCCGTCAGGGCAATGACCGCCGTAGCTTTGTCGACAGGTTTGTTGGAAACCGGATCTATGGCTTCTCTAGCCGTCGGGTCGTTCGGCAAGCGCTCTTGGCACATCTCGCAGCAGCCGTAATAGGTCTTGCCGTCTACTTGCACTTCCAGCTGGTCTCTGCCCATGTATTCGTTGTTCACCATGCAGACTTTGTCGTTCGGCACAATGTCGCCTATTTTATAATCTGCAAAGCCGGCTTGTGTTTCGGCACTCGCATGCATTGCGTGCTCATCGTTTTTTGCAGCGTTCTGATTGCAAGCCGTAAGCGTCAGTGACAGGGCCGCCAAAGCGCCTACTACAATTTTTTTCATAGGAATCGAAAGGTTAGAAATTAAAGTTGTATCCAAAGTTAGCCATTTTGTGCAGCATATGCCGACGGAATGATAACGCAGGAATCCGCACGATGGTATTGCGGATGACGAAAGTCATTTTCCGATGCTCCGGACGAAAATAAAAAGCACCTACATTGCTGTAAGTGCTTTTGTGGTCCCACTTGGGCTCGAACCAAGGACTTGCTGATTATGAGTCAGCTACTCTAACCAACTGAGTTATAGGACCGGCTCCGTTGGAGGTGTGCAAATTTAAAATTTATTTTCAAAAATAAAAAACTAATTGTTGACTTTTTCTTGGCAAAGCTCTACCAATACGCCGTTGGTGGATTTCGGATGCAGAAAAACCACGCGTTTATTGTCGGCCCCGTCCTTCGGGGTTTCGGAAATAAACTCGAAGCCTTCGGTTTTCAGACGTTGTATCTCCGCTTCCATATCGTCCACCGCCAGTGCAATGTGATGAATGCCCTCACCGCGTTTGTCGATAAATTTGGCAATCGGGCTGTCTTCACGGGTCGCTTCCAACAATTCGATTTTGCTCTCGCCTATATGGTAAAAAGAGGTCTTCACGCCCTCGCGTTCCACCTCTTCCGTTTTATAGTTGTCCTTGCCCAAAAGCCGCGCAAACAGTGGATCTGCATCATTCAGACTTTTTACCGCAATGCCCAGATGCTCTATTTTTATCATGAACCGAATGGATTTCTGTTACGCTCAAAAATAGTAAATTTGCCCATTATGGAAAGTAAACGAACAGAAAAATGAAAGACAAAATGCCAACGCTTCTGCAAAATCAAAAG
>WKJB01000291.1_pt1 | contig 10786 bp, 9 predicted proteins | sample 5403331 | NCBI WGS metagenome assembly WKJB01 (sample SAMN13198853, study PRJNA488119) | plastic metagenome | isolation source: water-polyurethane dispersion (WPUD) containing a polyether... | place: Mexico: Mexico City | collected 2016 | reverse complement strand
GCCCGGCAACCCGCGCCCGAACCCCGGCCGCAAAAGCCTTGCCGTCGATGATCGCGCCGCCATTCCTTGCAGCCATGTTCATGTCCTTTCTCCCTTCAGGCGCCCGGCGGTTTCCCCGAGCGCATGCCAGAGCGCGCCGGCCAGGGACCGCATGCCGATCACCGCCAGCCGGTCCTCGGCCCGGCGGATCAGGAAGACGCTCATGTGATGCAGGCCGGTGCGCGTGGCCGAGCCCGGCCCGAAGGCCGCGGCGTCGATGTTCACCAGCTTTTCCAGCAGCGCCCGGATCGGGGCGCCGCCGCGATCCGAAGCGATCTCGAACGCGGTCCAGCCGTCGGTCTGTTCGGTGACCGAGCAGCCCGGCGCCTCGGTCGCCAGCGCGGCGGCAAAATCCTCGGCGGCGCGCTCCTCGGCCTCGATCATCCATTGGCCGGGGCCGGTCCAGAAGGCGGCGAGACCCTGCCCCGCCTGCCAGGCGCCCGGCCCCGGCAGCGCCAGGCCCAGCGGCGCGGGCTGCGCGGCATCCCGGCGCAGCGCCAGCGAGGCCAGCGCCAGGCCGGCATTCTCGGCGATGGTCAGGGCACCGAAGGCGTGCCGGGCGGGGGCGCGGGCACCCAAAGCGGTAATCGGAACCAGATCAGTCACGCAGGCGCCCTCCTTCCGGGTCGACGAAATGCGGCGAGACGACGCGCAGGGCCACCTTCTGGCCTTGCAGCGGGTTGGCGGCGATCACCGTCTCGCCCATGCGGGCGCCGCCATGGGCCAGAAAGCCCAGCCCGATGCTCGACCCCACATGCGGCGAATGGCAGGCCGAGGTGATCCAGCCCTGGTCGGTCTCGGTCCGGTGCGGCGCGCCTTCGGCGAAAAGATGCATGCCCGCCAGCACCGTCTGCGCCGGATCGACGGGTTGCAGCCCGACCAGCACCCGGGTCTCGGCCGCCAGCCCCTCGCGCCGGGACATCACCGCGCCGATGCTGTCCTTCTTGCTGCTGACCATGCGGCCCAGCCCCAGCATCTGCGCCGTGGTCTGGCCGTTCAGCTCGTTGCCGGCGGCATGGCCCTTTTCGATGCGCATCACGCCAAGCGCCTCGGTGCCGTAGGGGGTCGCGCCCAGATCGGCGCCCTGCTCCATCAGCCGCTCGACCAGCGCCTGGCCGTAGCGGGCGGGCACCGCGATCTCATAGGCCAGCTCGCCCGAGAAGCTGATGCGGAAGAGCCGCGCCTTGAGCCCGCCGCAGACCGTCAACCCGGCGCAGGCCATGAAGGGAAAGGCTTCGTTCGACAGGTCGAACCCGTCCACGATCCGCTCCAGCAGCCGGCGGGCATTGGGACCGGCCACGGCGATCTGCGCCCAGGCGTCGGTGGTCGAGATCAACTGCACGTCCAGCTCGGGCCAGAGGCATTGCCGGGCGAATTCCATCTGCCGGTAGACCGGCCCCGCCTGGGCGGTGGTGGTGGTGACGACGTAATGATCCTCGGCCAGCCGCGCGCAGGTGCCGTCGTCCCAGGCCGTGCCGTCCTCGCGCAGCATCAGGCCATAGCGGACCATCCCGACCCGCAGGCTTTTCATGGCATTGGCATAGATCCGGTCGAGGAATTCGCCGGCATCCGCGCCCTGCACGTCCACCTTGCCCAGCGTGGTCACGTCGCAGATGCCGACGCCCTTGCGGGTGGCCAGCACCTCGCGGTCCACGGTCTGGCGCCAATGCGTCTCGCCCGGGCGGGGGAAATATTGCGCCCGCATCCAGGGGCCGACCTCGACGAAGACGGCACCCTGCGCGCGCGCCCATTCATGCGTGGGCGTCAGGCGGCGCGGCCGGAAATGCGGCCCCGTGTCGCCGCCGCCCAGCACCGAGAGCGACACGCCGCTATAGGGCGGGCGAAAGATCGTCGTGCCGGTTTCCGGGATCGGCCTGCCGGTCAGCTCCGACATGACCGCCAGGGCGGTGACGTTCGCGGTCTTGCCCTGGTCGGTGGCCATGCCCAGCGTGGTCCAGCGTTTCAGGTGCTCGACCGGGCGCATGTTTTCCTGATGCGCCAGCTTGATGTCCTTGACGGTCACGTCGTTCTGGAAATCGACCCAGGCGCGGCCCTTGCCCGGCACATGCCAGAGCGGGCGCAGACCGGCCGGCGCATCCTCGGCCGCCGGCAGCGCGGCGGGCCGGGCCTCGATGCCGATCTGGGCCAGCGCCTCGGCCGCCGCTTCGGCACCCGAGCGCAAGGCGGCGGCGGTGCTGCCTTGCCCCTTGGCGGCGCCGGCGGCGATCAGGCCGCGCGGCCCGCCCTCGCCGGGAACGAAGGCTTGCAGCGCCTCGTCCCAGACCGGGCGGCCGCGGTGGTGCGAGGCCAGATGCACGTTCGGGTTCCAGCCGCCCGCGACGCCGAGCGCGCCGCAATCCAGCCATTCCCTGCGGCCGTCGCTGTCGATCTGGACCCCGCGCAGCCCCAGACGGCCCCTGGCATCGCTGACCATGCCATGGACCAGCCGGTAATTGCCCTGCGCCCGCGCGTCCGTGCGGCTGTCGATCACTGCCGCGACCTCGACCCCCTTGGCGGCCAGATCCAGCGCGGTGCGGTGGCCGTCGTCGTTGTTGGTAAAGATCGCCACGCGCTTCGCCGGGCTGACCGCCCAGCGGTTGGCATAGGCGCGCATGGCGCCGGCCAGCATGATGCCGGGGCGGTCGTTGTTCCGGAACGGGATATGCCGCTCGATGGCGCCGGCGGCCAGCACGGCGCGACGCGCGGTGATCCGCCAGAGCGTCTGGCGCACCTGCCGCCCGGGTTCGGGCAGGTGATCGGCGACCCGCTCGACCGCGCCATAGACGCCGTGGTCGAAGGCACCGAACACCGTGGTGCGTCGCAGGATGCGGACATTGGGCAGCGCCGCCAGCTCGGCCTCGGCCCGCGCCACCCATTCGGTCGCCGGGGCGTCGTCCAGCGCGTGGGATTCCGCCAGCAGACGGCCGCCCAGGCGGAAATCCTCGTCGGCCAGGATGACCCGCGCACCGGCCCGGCCGGCGGTCAGCGCCGCCGAAAGCCCCGCCGCGCCGCCGCCGATGACCAGCAGGTCGCAATGCAGGAAGCCCTTGTCATAGGCATCGGGATCGGGCTGCATCGACAGGCTGCCCAGGCCCGCCGCCCGGCGGATCGCCGGCTCGTAGAGCTTTTCCCAGAAGGCGCGCGGCCACATGAAGGTCTTGTAATAGAAGCCCGCCGCGAAGAAGGACGAGAACAGGTCGTTCACCGCCAGCAGGTCGAAGCCCAGCGGCCCGACATGGTTCTGGCTGGCGGCTTCCAGCCCCTCGTAAAGCTCGGCCACGGTGGCGCGGGTGTTCGGCTCCTTGCGGGCGCCGCTGCGCAGTTCCACCAGCGCATTCGGCTCCTCGGACCCGGCCGAGAAGACGCCGCGCGGCCGGTGATACTTGAAGCTGCGGCCCATCAGCCGCACGCCGTTGGCCAGCAGCGCCGAGGCCAGCGTGTCGCCGGGATGGCCGGAATAGCTCCGGCCGTCGAAGGTGAAGCGCAGGCTGCGGGCGCGGTCGATCAGCCCTCCGGTCAGGCGGGTCATGCGGCACCGCCTTTCAGCTTGACGTCGCGCGCCAGCTCGGCGCCCAGGATCTCGTGCGTGGTGGTGTCGCGGGTCACCACCAGCCAGGAGCGGTCGCCCTGCTCGTGGAACCACAGTTCCCGATGCACGCCGGCCGGATTGTCGCGCAGATAGACGTATTCCGTAAAGGCGGCCTCGGCGCCCTCGGCCATGCCGTCGGGGCGGTTCAGCAGCGCGGCATCGCCCAGATAGGTGAATTCCTGTGCGTCGCGCAGGCCAAGAAGGGGATGGGGGATCAGCATGGCGGCCTCAATGCAGGTTCGGTTGGGCGCCCACGCCCTTTTCGTCGATGACATAGCCGCGCGCGAAACGGTCCAGGCGATAGGCGCTTGCGGTTTCGTGCGGGCGGCCGGTGGCCAGCAGATGGGCGAAGGCATAGCCGCTGGCGGGCGTCGCCTTGAAGCCGCCATAACACCAGCCGGCATTCAGATAGAGCCCCTCGACGGGCGTGCGGTCGATGATCGGGCTGCCGTCCATGGACATGTCCATGATGCCGCCCCAGACCCGCAAGAGCCGCGCCCGGCCGATCATCGGCATCAGCGCCATGCCGCCCTCGGCCACGTCCTCGATCACCGGCAGGTTGCCGCGCTGCGCATAGGAATTGTAGCCGTCGATATCGCCGCCGAAGACCAGGCCGCCCTTGTCGGACTGGCTGACATAGAAATGCCCGGCGCCGAAGGTGATGACCCCCGGGATGGTGGGCTTCAGCCCCTCGGAGACGAAGGCCTGCAGCACGTGGCTTTCGATCGGCAGCCGCATTCCCGCCATGGCCATGACCCGGCTGGACGAGCCCGCCACCGCCACGCCGACCTTGCCGGCGGCGATATAGCCGCGCGTCGTCTCGACCCCGCTGATGCGGCCGCCGTCGATGCGGAAGCCGGTGACCTCGCAGTTCTGGATCAGGTCCACGCCGCGCATGTCGGCGCCGCGGGCATAGCCCCAGGCCACACCGTCATGGCGCGCGGTCCCGGCTCGGCGCTGCAGCAGCCCGCCCTTGATCGGGAAGCGGGCATTGTCGAAGTTCAGGAAGGGCGCCATGGCCCGGACCTGCTCGCGGTCCAGCAGTTCGGCATCGGCGCCGGCCAGCAGCATGGCATTGCCGCGCCGGCGGAAGGCATCGCGCTGCGCATCGGTATGGCACAGGTTCAGGATGCCGCGCTGGCTGACCATGGCGTTGAAGTTGAATTCCTGCTCCAGCCCCTCCCAGAGCTTCATCGAGAACTCGTAGAAGGGCTCATTGCCCGGCAGCAGGTAGTTCGAGCGGATGATCGTGGTGTTGCGCCCGATATTGCCCGAGCCCAGCCAGCTTTTCTCCAACACGGCGATGCGCGCCCGGCCGAAGGTCTTGGCGAGGTAATAGGCCGTCGCCAGCCCATGCCCGCCGCCGCCGACGATGATGTAGTCATAGGCCGGCTGCGGTTCGGGATTGCGCCATAGCGGCTTCCATCCCTTGTGACCGGTCAGCGCCTCTCTGATGACCCGCAAGCCCGAGAAATGCATGGCGATAATCTCCTTCGTCGATTCGAATCTCGCACAGCCTGACCCGGCCGATGCGCCCGAAAGGGACATTGCCTTGCCTGTTCCGGACATGGATGGCAGGCTGGCGGCGAAAGCCCAAGGTCTGCCATGCGTCCCGATTCCCGCCCCCGCCGCTACGGCTTCCTGCTGCTGCCGGATTACGCGCTGATGTCCACCGCCTCGGCGGTCGAGCCGCTGCGCGCGGCGAACCTGCTGAGCGGCCGGCCGCTTTACGAATTGCAATTCGTCTCGACCGAGGGGGGCTTCATGCCCAGCTCGGTCGCGGGCGGGTTCGAGACCATCGCGCTGACTGAGGCCGACGAGACTCTGGACATCCTCTTCGTGGTGGCGGGGGGCGATCCGCTGGCGCAGCGCGATCCGCGGGTGCTGGCCTTCGTGCGTCGGCTGGCGCGGCGCGGGGTGGCGCTTGGCGGCATCTCGGGCGGGGCGGCGATCCTCGCGGCGGCAGGGGTGATGGCGGCGCGGCGCTTCACCATCCACTGGCAGCATCTCGACGCCATGCGCGAGACCTGGCCCGAGGCGCTGATTGAAAGGCGGCTGTTCGTCATCGACCGCGACCGCTTCACCTGCGCGGGCGGCATGGCGCCCTTGGACATGATGCATGCGCTGATCGCCTCGGCGCATGGGGCGGGGCTGGCGCGGGCGGTCAGCGACTGGTTCATCCATACCGGCATCCGCGAGGCCGAGGCACCGCAGCAGCTGGACCCGGCGCGCAAATACGACCTGCACCATCCGGCGCTGGTCGCCATGGTCGAGCTGATGACCAGCCATATCGCCGATCCTCTGGGGCTGGAGGACCTGGGCCAGCTTTGCGACATGACGCCCCGGCATCTGGAGCGGCTGGCGCAGGCGCAGCTGGGCGAAAGCGTGATGCAGTTCTATCGGAGGCTGCGGCTGGACAAGGCCCGGGAACTGCTGAGCCAGTCCGGCCTGCCGCTGGCCGAGATCGCGCTGGCGACCGGCTTTGCCAGCCGCAGCCATTTCAGCCGCAGCTTCCGCGCGCAATTCGGCATCAGCCCCTCGGCGCGCCGGCCCATGCGGGCGGAGGCAACAGAAAACCCCGGTGGCTGACGCCATCGGGGTTTCGCGGTGCCGGGAGGAAACCGCCGCTCAGATGTCCAGGGTGTTGTCCCGCTCCCATTGCGACAGATGTGCGCAATAGGTGTTCCATTCCCGGCTCTTGAGCTTGATATAGGCGGCCGAGAATTCCGCGCCCATGGCCGCCTTCAGCCCCTCGTCCTCGTCGAAGGCGCGGATCGCGTCCAGCAGGTTCAGCGGCAGCTTCGGCGCATCGGTGATGGTGTGCCCCTCGGCATACATGTCGATGTCGGACCGCGGGCCGGGATCGGCCTTCGAGCGCAGCCCCGACAACCCGGCCGCCATGATCGCCGCCTGCACCAGATAGGGGTTGGCGGCACCGTCGGGCAGGCGGAACTCGAACCGGCCGGGGCCGGGCACGCGCACCATGTGGGTGCGGTTGTTGCCGGTCCAGGTGACGCTGTTCGGCGCCCAGGTCGCGCCCGAGGTGGTGCGCGGCGCATTGATGCGCTTGTAGCTGTTCACCGTCGGGCAGCTCAGCAGCGCCAGCGCCGAGGCATGTTTCATGATGCCGCCGACGAAGTGATAGCCCTGCTGGGACAGGCCCAGCTCGTCCCGGTCGTCGGCGAAGGCGTTGGTGCCGTCGGCATTCCAGACCGAGATATGCAGGTGGCAGCCGTTTCCGGTCAGGCCCATGATCGGCTTGGGCATGAAGGTGGCGCGCAGCCCGTGCTTTTCGGCGATGGCCTTGGCCATGAACTTGAAGAACGAATGCTTGTCGGCGGTCGCCAGCGCATTGTCGTATTTCCAGTTCATCTCCCACTGGCCGTTGGCGTCCTCGTGGTCGCTCTGATAGGGCTCCCAGCCCAGTTCGAGCATGTAGTCCGAGATCTCGGCGATCACGTCCAGGCGGCGGAACATCGCCTGCTGGTCGTAGCAGGGCTTCATGGCGGTGTCGGCCGGGTCGCCGATGGCCAGCCCGTCGGGCGTCATCAGGAAGAATTCCGGCTCGACCCCGGTCTTGACGGTCAGGCCCATGTCGGCGGCTTCGCGGCACAGCCGGGTCAGCACGTTGCGCGGCGCCTGCTCCAGATCGACCCCGCCGCTCATCACGCAGTTCGAGGCGACCCAGGCCACCTCCTTCTTCCAGGGCAGCTGGATCACGGATGAGGCGTCGGGCAGGCCCAGCATGTCGGGATGGGCCGGCGTCAGGTCCAGCCAGGTCGCGAAACCGGCAAAACCCGCGCCGCCCGCCTGCATCTCGGCGATGCCCTCGGCCGGGACCAGCTTGGCGCGCTGGCTGCCGAACAGGTCGGTGAAGGAGACCATGAAATGCTTGATGCCCCGGTCGCGGGCATAGGCGGCCAGGTCGAGCGGCTCGGCAGCCTTCTGCTGCGGGCCAGAGGCGCCGTGCCGGGGCTTTTCCCGTTTCTGGACCATGTCGGCCTCGCGGGCGAAGGTGGCCATATCGGTCATTCGATATTCTCCCTGTTGAAGGATGTCCGACCCGGGGCGGGATACTTTGTCCCGCCCCGTGGCTGTCTGTCGTCAGTAACCGGCCTGTCCCGGGATCCAGCTCGTGCCGGCCAGCGGGACGCCCGCCATGGCGGCGGATTCCACGGTCAGGGCGCAAAGATCCTCGGGTTCAAGGTTGTGGACGTGGCTCTTGCCGCAGGCGCGGGCGATGGTCTGGCATTCCAGCGTCATCACCGCCAGATAGTTGCGCAGGCGGCGGCCGGCCTCGACCGGGTTCAGCCGGGTCATCAGCTCGGCGTCCTGGGTGGTGATGCCGGCCGGGTCGCGGCCCTCGTGCCAGTCGTCATAGGCGCCGGCGGTGGTGCCGAGCTTCTGGTATTCCTCTTCCCAGCGCGGATCGTTGTCGCCAAGCGCGACCAGCGCCGCCGTGCCGATGGCGACCGCGTCGGCCCCCAGCGCCAGCGCCTTGGCCACGTCCGCGCCGGTGCGGATGCCGCCCGAGACGATCAGCTGAACCTTGCGATGCATGCCCAAATCCTGCAGCGCCTTCACGGCCGGGCGGATGCAGGCCAGCGTCGGCTGTCCGACATGCTCGATGAAGACGTCCTGCGTCGCGGCGGTGCCGCCCTGCATGCCGTCCAGCACCACCACGTCGGCGCCCGCCTTCACCGCCAGCGCGGTGTCGTAATAGGGCCGCGCGCCGCCGATCTTGATGTAGATCGGCTTTTCCCAGCCGGTGATCTCACGCAGCTCCAGGATCTTGATCTCCAGATCGTCCGGGCCGGTCCAATCGGGATGGCGGCAGGCCGAACGCTGGTCGATGCCCATCGGCAGGTTGCGCATCTTCGCAACCCGCTCGGTGATCTTCTGGCCCAGCAGCATGCCGCCGCCGCCGGGCTTGGCGCCCTGCCCGACCACGACCTCGATCGCGTCGGCGCGGCGCAGGTCGTCCGGGTTCATGCCATAGCGCGAGGGCAGATACTGATAGACCAGCTTTTCGGAATGGCCGCGTTCCTCGTTGGTCATGCCGCCGTCGCCGGTGGTGGTCGAGGTGCCCGCCATGGTCGCGCCGCGACCCAGCGCCTCTTTCGCATGGGCCGAAAGCGCGCCAAAGGACATCCCCGCGATGGTGATCGGGATCTTCAGCTCGATCGGCTTCTTGGCGAAGCGCGTGCCCAGCACGACCGAGGTGTCGCATTTCTCGCGATAGCCCTCCAGCGGATAGCGGCTGATCGAGGCGCCCAGAAACAGCAGGTCGTCGAAATGCGGCACGCGGCGCTTGGCCCCGCCGCCGCGGATGTCATAGATGCCGGTGGCGGCGGCGCGGCGGATCTCGGAATTGATCTCGTTCGAGAAGGTCCAGCTCTGGCGCGGCAGGGTGCGAGGGGTTTGGTCCATCGTGTGATCCTCAGTAATCGCCGGCGTGATCGACGTGGAAATTGTAGAGCTTGCGGGCCGAGCCGTAGCGGCGGAACTCGGACGGGTCGGCATCCGCCCCGGCGCGCTTCAGCAGGTCGGCCAGGATTTCCAGATGCTCGGGGCGCATCTCCTTCTCGATGCAATCCGCGCCCAGCGACTTGACCTTGCCGCGCACGAACAGCCGCGCCTCGTAAAGGCTGTCGCCAAGCGCGTCGCCCGCATCGCCCAGCACCACCAGATTGCCCGATTGCGCCATGAAGGCCGACATGTGGCCGATATTGCCATGCACCACGATGTCGATGCCCTTCATCGAGATGCCGCAGCGCGAGCTGGCATTGCCCTTGATGACCAGAAGCCCGCCATGGCCGGTGGCGCCGGCATATTGGCTGGCATCGCCCTCGACGGTGACGCTGCCCGAGATCATGTTCTCGGCGACCCCCGGCCCGACCGAGCCGGTCACATGCACCCGCGCCTCCTTGTTCATGCCGGCGCAGTAATAGCCGGTGGAACCCTTGATCGTGACCTCCAGCGGCGCCTGCAACCCGACCGCCAGCGCATGCGCGCCGCGCGGGTTCTCGATCACCCATTCGCCGCCGGTCTGCGCCTGAAGCGTGCTGTTCAACTCGCGCAGCTCGGTCCAGGCCATGTCGATGGTCCGGGGCTGCACGCCGATGTCAAGGTCTTCGCGGATCTGCGTATTGGCCATGGTGGTCATGTCAGCGCTCCCAGAAATACACGGTGGCGGGTTCCGGTTCCCAGATGCGGGCATCCTCGATGCCCGGCAGGTTCGCGAAGGCCCGGTATTCCGAGCCGAAGGCGACATAGCTGTCGGTCTCGGCCATCACCGCGGGCTTGCAGGCGATGGGATCGCGCACCACGCCGAAGCCGTTCCTGGTGCCGACCACGAAGGTGAAGAACCCGTCCAGATCGTCCAGCGTGCCTTCCAGCGCCTCGCCCAGATTGGCGCCTTCGGCCAGCCGGGACGAGATGTAGCAGGCGGCGACCTCGGTGTCGTTCTGGGTCTGCGGGACGAAGCCCTTGCGGGCCAGTTCGCGCCGCACCCGGTTGTGGTTCGAGAGCGAGCCGTTATGCACCAGGCACTGGTCGCCGTCGGTCGAGAACGGATGCGCGCCCAGCGTGGTCACGGCGCTTTCCGTCGCCATCCGGGTATGGCCGATGCCGTGGCTGCCGCCCATCTGCCGGATGCCGAAGCGCGCGGCCACGTCCTTGGGCAGCCCGACCTCCTTGAAGATCTCCATCGACTGCCCGGCACCCATGATGCGGATGCCCTTTTCGGCCATATAGGCCCGGACCTCGGGCTCGGAGCCTTCGGGCAGCGTCAGCACCGCATGGGTGTCGACCACCCGCACCTGCACCGGCGCGCCCAGCAGCGCCTTCAGACTGTCCTCGAGGCCCGCGAAAGTCTCGTCGGGCGTATCGGACTGGATCGTCATCTTGAGACCTTGCGCGTCGTCCCCGTAGATCGCGATCCCCGCGCTGTCAGGCCCGCGATCCGTCATGGAAATCAGCATGTCGGTCAGCAGGTCCCCGAGCTGGGGCCGCAGATCATCTTTTTTCAGGAACAGGCCAACGATGCCACACATTAGCAACCTCCGTTCAGCTTGGCGTTGAAGCCGTCACGGATCAGCTAAGAGCAAAATTGATTGCCTAGCAAGATATTTTTTTTACCTGACAGAAAATTCTTGC
>WKJB01000288.1_pt1 | contig 10835 bp, 9 predicted proteins | sample 5403331 | NCBI WGS metagenome assembly WKJB01 (sample SAMN13198853, study PRJNA488119) | plastic metagenome | isolation source: water-polyurethane dispersion (WPUD) containing a polyether... | place: Mexico: Mexico City | collected 2016 | reverse complement strand
TCGTCGGTCTGAAGGAGAACGTGATCATCGGCCAGCTGATCCCCGCAGGTACCGGACTCGCGAAGTACCGGAACGTGTCGGTGGAGGCGACCGAGGAGGCGAAGGCGGAGCGCTACCCGAACCGCATCTTCGCCGACGACTCCGCGTTCTCCGAGGCCGACCTGAGCTTCGTCGACTTCGACAGCTTCAGCTCGGACGACTTCCAGCCGGGGACCTACAACTAAGCCCCGACCCCTGGAGCAGCGGAAGGCCCCCGTGTCAACGGGGGCCTTTCCGCATTCTCCGGACGTGCGCCGCTCGCTAGGCTGGGGCGCACGAGCGAAGGAGCCCCCCATGGCCGAGCCCGCCGAGCCGCAGACCCCCGCCGATCCGTACGCCACCCGGGAACCCGTCGTCGTGGAGCCGGAGCCCCTCGTCGAGCCGAACCGCTACGCCGAGCCGCTCGTCTCGCCCGAGCCGGCCGTGCTCGAGCAGGAGGCCGTCGTCGAGGAGTACGCGGCCGTCGAGCCCGGCGCGGTCGCACCCGAGCCCGCCCCCGTCGCGCCCGCGGCGGTCCCGGTCGCGGAGGCTCCGCGCGAGGTCGTGTACGTGCAGGCGCCGACACCGCCGAAGGAGCGCGGCAACCGCGGCTTCGGCGTGCTCATCTCGATCCTCGGCGCGATCGCGTTCGGGCTCCTGTACCTTGCGGCCGCCGTCGTGATCTCGCTCGTGCCGGGCACGGGCTTCACCGCGTCGATCCCGGTCTTCCTCGCGAGCGACGCGTTCTGGGTGCCGATCGCCGCCTACGCGGTGTTCTCGTTGATCTTCGCCCTCATCGTCAACCGCGCGGCGTGGTGGGCTCACGTCATCTCGAGCATCTTCGTGGCGCTGCTCACCTACGGCGCATCGATCGGCGTGCTCGCGCTGCTGCGCGGTGTCGTCGGGATGACGGCGGAGGTCGGCCTGCAGCTCCTCGACGCGATGGCGACGAGCGCGCTCCTGCTCGCCGTGCTCGTCGTGGCCCGCGAGACGAACCTGTGGTTCGGCCTCGCGATCTCGACGCGCGGCCGCCGGGTGAAGGAGCGCAACGCCGTCGCGCGCGCCGAGTTCGAGCGGAGCGTCGCGGAGCAGCGTGCGGAGTATGAGCGCGCCCACGCCGCCGCCTGACGAGCCCCCGCGGCATCCCGAGCGGGTCGCCGGGCTCCTCGTCGCGATCGTGTGGGCCGCGCTCGTGTTCGCCGTGTTCGGCGTGCTCGCGGTCGTGCTCGACCGCGATCCGGTCGAGCATCCGGTCGGGCCGTACTTCGGCCTCGTCGCGATCCTGCTCGCCCTCGCGGTCGTCTACCTCGGCATCGTGCTCACGACGCCGGCCCGGACCCCCGGACTGGGGGCCGTCGCGACGGCGGCCGGCGTCTACCTCGTGATCGTGGTCTCCGCCCTCGTCGTCGACACGGATCTGGCCTTCGAGCAGGCCGCGAGCCCCTTCGTCCTGGCGGCCGCGCTGCTCGCGCTCGCGCCGCCCATCGCCTCCTGGGCATACTTCCGCGCCCGCGGGTGAGCGGGGTTGCCCCCCGCATGCGGGTATGGGCCTCAAGGCATGCGTCCGGATAGCCTGACGACCTCAGGGATGTGGGGTCCCTGATCGAGATGCCGCTCGGGGGGACGGCATCCCGGGTACCGTGCGAACACCTAGGGGGTGGCATGGCCTCCCTTTCTGAGATCCTCATCATCCGAGGGCAGCTGCCGATCACGTCGATCGACTCCGCGGCGAACGACGACGAGTCGCAGATCCGCGAGCTCGTGGCGCAGGGCCTGCTCACCGAGAGCCAGGTCGCGTCCGCGCGCGCCGCGCAGATGAACCTGCCGTTCGTCGACCTCACGGAGTACCCGGTCGACCACTCGGCCGTCGCGCTCGTGCCGATCGGCCTCCTGCGCCGTCACGAGGTGCTGCCCATCGGCCGCGACGGCGACCGCCTGCTCGTCGCGATGGCAGACCCGAACAACGTCGTCGCGCTCGACGACATCCGCGCCGCCGTGCGCTTCTCGGTGCGCGCCGTCGTCGCCGAGCGCCAGGACCTGCTCAACGCGATCGCCCGCTTCGTGCGCGCCGACAACGAGCTCAACGACCTCTCGAGCGAGATCGAGAGCGACGTCGAGCCGACGGGCACCGAGCTCGAACGCGCCGAGGTCGAGGACGACGCGCCCATCGTGCGCTTCGTCAACCTGCTCATCAGCCAGGCGATCCAGGACCACGCGTCCGACATCCACATCGAGCCGGCCGAGCACGACATGCACGTGCGCTATCGCATCGACGGCGTGCTCCACGAGATGCAGCGCGCGCCGAAGTCGATCCAGAACGGCGTCATCAGCCGCCTCAAGATCATGAGCGACATCGACATCGCCGAGCGCCGCAAGCCGCAGGACGGCCGCCTCTCGGTCATGCACGGCGGCAAGAAGATCGACCTCCGCGTCGCGACCCTGCCGACGGTGTACGGCGAGAAGGTCGTCATGCGTATCCTCGACAACTCGTCGACGCAGCTCGGCATCCAGCAGATGGCGATGCTCGACCACAACCTGGCCGCGTTCCGCCGCTCGTACACGAAGCCGTACGGCATGATCCTCGTGACGGGCCCGACGGGTTCCGGCAAGTCGACGACGCTCTACACGACCCTCAACGAGGTCGCTAGACCTGAGATCAACGTCATCACCGTCGAGGACCCGGTCGAGTACCGCCTGCCGGGCATCAACCAGGTGCAGGTCAACATCAAGGCGGGCCTCACCTTCGCGAGCGCGCTGCGCAGCATCCTGCGTTCGGACCCGGACGTCGTGCTCATCGGTGAGATCCGCGACCAGGAGACCGCCCAGATCGCGATCGAGGCGGCCCTCACCGGTCACCTCGTGCTCTCGACGCTCCACACGAACGACGCCCCGAGCGCCGTGACGCGTCTCATCGAGATGGACATCGAGCCGTTCCTCGTCGGGTCCGCGCTCGACTGCGTCGTGGCCCAGCGTCTCGCTCGTCGGCTGTGCGACAAGTGCAAGCAGCCGTACCACGCCAACCCGGACGAGCTGCAGGCTCTCGGGTTCGGCTTCGATCCGCGAATGGGGATCCCGACCCTGTTCCGTCCGGTGGGCTGCCAGCACTGCTCGAACACGGGCTACCGCGGCCGCATGGCGCTCCACGAGGTGATGACCGTCACCGAGGAGATCGAGCGCCTCGCGGTGGCCCGCGCCTCGAGCGCGGAGATCGGCCGCACCGCCGTCCAGCAGGGCATGTACACCCTGCGCCAGGACGGATGGGGCAAGGCGCTGCTCGGCATGACGAGCATCGAGGAGATCCTGCGCGTCGTCGCGTGACGGCGTCGGGAGGTTCCGCATGGAGGGGGAGGACCAGCGCGTGAACAACAACATCTACGAGATCCCGCTCACGGATCCCGCGGCGCCGCCGTTCGGCGCGCCCGGGGCGAGCGGGGCGCTGCCGCCGCAGCCCGGCGTGCTGCCGCCGGACGCCGTGCCGAGCGTCGACTTCTCGCAGCTGCCGCCCCCCGGGGCGGGCGCCGCGCCCTCGTCGGACCAGCCCTCGCCCGTACCGACGGCGAGCGTGCCTCCGCTGACCGACTCGATGCCTCCCGCGTTCCCCGCGTCGGCGCCGCCGGTCGACCTCGGCGCCCCGGCGTTCGCGGCCGTGCCGCCGCCGATGCCGACGGCCGCCGTGCCGCCGCCGATGTCGGCGCCCATGCCGACCGCGGCCGTTCCGCCGCCAGCGCCCATGCCGAGCGCCGAGTCGATCCTCGACGACGAGTTCGCCCGCGCCGCGCGCGCCAACGCCGACGCGGACCTGATCCACTGCCTGCAGGAGGTGCTGCTCGCGGGCGCCTCCGACCTCCACATCTCGGTCGGGACGGCTCCGCTGCTGCGCGTCGACGGCACGCTCACGCCCGTGCACGAGCAGCCCGTCTGGGACCGTGAGAAGACCGCGACGGCGCTCTACAGCATCCTGTCGCCGACGCAGCGCGCGAAGTTCGACGAGACGCTCGAGCTCGACTTCGCCTTCACGCTCTCGGCCAACGCGCGCTTCCGCGTCAACTTCTACCAGCAGCGCGGTGCGATCGGCGGGGCGTTCCGCATCATCCCGACCGAGATCAAGACGCTCACCCAGCTCGGCGTCCCGCCGCAAGTGGGGGAGTTCGCGAAGCTCCCGCGCGGTCTCGTGCTCGTCACGGGGCCGACCGGGTCCGGCAAGTCGACGACGCTCGCCGCGCTCATCGACCAGGTGAACCAGACCCGTCGCGACCACGTCGTGACGGTCGAGGATCCGATCGAGTTCCTGCACACCAACAAGAAGGCGCTCATCAACCAGCGCGAGGTGGGGGCCGACACGCACTCGTTCGCGAACGCCCTCAAGCACGTGCTGCGCCAGGACCCCGACGTCATCCTCATCGGCGAGATGCGCGACCTCGAGACGATCTCGGTCGCGCTGACCGCGGCCGAGACCGGTCACCTCGTCTTCGCGACCCTGCACACGCAGAGCGCCGCCTCGACGATCGACCGCGTCATCGACGTGTTCCCGCCGCACCAGCAGGACCAGATCCGCGTGCAGCTCGCGGCGACGCTCCAGGGCGTCGTGTGTCAGACGCTCGTCAAGCGCGCGAACGGGCGCGGACGCGCCGTGGCGACCGAGGTCATGTTCATCACGCCGGCCATCGCCAACCTCGTGCGCGAGGGCAAGACGTATCAGGTGACGTCGACGCTGCAGTCGGGTGCCAACCAGGGCATGCACACGATGGACCAGCACCTCGCCGAGCTCGTGAACGCGGGCGAGGTGCTCTACGAGCACGCGCTCGAGAAGGTGCAGGACCTCGAGACCTTCAACCGTCTCGTGACGCGCCGCGACCTGTCGTCGACCGGAGGGAGGACCGTCTGATGGCAGCCACCGCCTCCACCGCCGCACCGGCGCGTCACTGGGAGTACCGCGCCCGCGACGCCGCGGGGAAGATGTCGAAGGGGCGCGTCGAGGCCCCGACGGAGGGCGCGGCCGTCGACCGCATCCGCACGATGGGGCTCACGCCCGTCAAGGTCACGGAGTCCACGGGCGGCACGGGCCTCAACCGCGAGATCGACCTCGGCATCGGCGGGCGCGTCAAGCTCAAGGACCTCGCGGTGCTGAGCCGCCAGGCGGCGACCATGGTCACCGCGGGTCTCTCGCTGCTCAGGACCCTCTCGATCCTCGCCGAGCAGACCGAGAACAAGAAGCTCCAGTCGGCGCTGCAGACCGTCGCGCGCGACGTCGAGGTGGGCTTCTCGTTCTCGGACGCGCTCGGCAAGCATCCGCGGATCTTCCCGCCCCTCATGATCAACATGGTGCGCGCGGGTGAGACGGGCGGCTTCCTCGACGGCGCGCTCAACACGATCGCGATCAACTACGAGAAGGAGGCCAAGCTCCAGCAGCAGATCAGGTCGGCCATGACCTACCCGGTCATGGTGCTCGCGATGTCGATCACCGCCGTGATCATCATGCTGCTGTTCATCGTGCCGATCTTCGAGAACATGTTCGCGGGCTTCGGCACCGACCTGCCGCTGCCCACGATGATGCTCGTCTACCTGAGCCAGGCGATGGTCTACGTCGTTCCCATCGGCCTCGTCGCGGGCGTCGTCTTCGCCGTCTGGTGGAACGCCAACAAGCACACCGAGCGCGTGCGCAAGGTCGTCGATCCGCTCAAGCTCAAGCTGCCGGTCTTCGGCGTGCTCATCAAGAAGATCGCCATCACGCGCTTCTGCCGCAACCTCGCCGACATGGTCAAGGCCGGCGTGCCGATCCTGCAGGCGCTCAACATCGTCGGCGAGGCATCCGGCAACTGGGTCATCGAGCAGGCGGCGCAGAGCGTCGCGAACTCGGTGCGCGTCGGCAAGTCGATCTCGGGCCCGCTGTCCGAGCAGAAGGTGTTCCCGTCGATGGCCGTGCAGATGATCTCGGTCGGCGAGGACGCCGGTGCCCTCGACACGATGCTCGGCAAGGTCGCGGACTTCTACGACGACGAGGTCACGGCCATGACGGAGGGTCTCACCTCGATCATCGAGCCGCTCCTCATCGCCTTCCTGGGCGTCGTCGTGGGCGGCATGGTCATCGCGCTCTACATGCCGATCTTCAGCATGATCAGCGTCGTGGGGGCGTAGCAGGCCGGGTAGACAAGGTCGTCCAGTGGCCCCCCATCGTGGGATACCGCCGAGGGAATACGAGGGCCACCATCGAAAGCGTCGAGTCAGAACCGTAGGGGGGGACGGCTCGCGAACCATAACAATCAAGAGGAATGGAACAGCAAATGACTCGCATCACCGAGGCCCTCGCGGCCAAGCGCGCGGAGCTCGCCAAGAAGGACGAGGGCTTCACCCTCATCGAGCTCCTCGTCGTCGTCATCATCATCGGCATCCTCGCCGCGATCGCCATCCCGGTGTTCATCGGCGTGCAGAACAGCGCCAAGGACTCGGCCACCGAGTCGGACATCAAGAACGCCAAGACCGCGGTCGTCGCGTACTTCACGCGCGAGGGCACCCTGCCCGGCGAGGACGTCTGGGAGTACGGCGACGAGACCGGCCTCCACGAGGACGGCTTCCCGGGCGTGAGCCAGGAGGGCGAGACCATCGAGCTCGTCCACGGCGACACCTCCGGCACCTTCACCATCATCGGCGAGAGCCCGACCGGCACCCGGTTCGAGGCCACCGAGTCGACCGGCGTCACGAAGCTCGAGGACTAAGTCCTACCTCGGCTCCAGCCGAATCGCACGGTGGGGCGTCGCGCTCGCGGCGCCCCACCGTTCCGACTCAATCCGACGATGACTCCAGGGGGGTGGAGATGAATCAGCGGAAGACCACGGGCATCCTGCGCCGCCTCGCGGCAGCGGCCCGTGACGACAGCGGGATCTCGATCGTCGAGGTACTCGTCGCCGCGCTCATCTTCGCCATCGTCTCGGTGGGCGTCGCGCAGGCGACCGTCACCGCCATCCGCCAGGCCGCCGACCAGCGTGCGCGCATCACCGCGCTGAGCCTCGCGGCGAGCGAGATCGACAAGGTCCGCGCCTACACCGACCCCTTCGACGTCGATCCCGAGGAGTACGACGTCGAGATCGACGGCACCGAGTACACCGTCACCCGCAGCACCGAGTGGGTCACGAGCTCGGGCCTCGACATCCCGTGCGGCGCCGGCGGCACGGGCAACATGCAGTACAAGCGCGTCAACGTGCGCGTCTCGTGGGACAGCCGGATGGGCATGACCCCGCCGGTCTCGTCGGACACGATCCTCGCCCCCGACGGCCGCATCAACGACCCGACGCGCGGCACCATCATGGTGTCGGTCAAGGGCGCCGCAGGCACCGGCACGCCCGGTGTCGCCGTCACCATCTCGCCCGTCTCGGGCGGCGCCACGGCGCTCGACACGCAGCCCGCGCCCACCAACTCGCTCGGCTGCACCTACGCGCTCAAGGTCGTGCCCGGCACCTACAACGTCTCGCTCTCGAAGACGGGCCACATCGCGACCGACCAGGCGACGTCGCCGGTCAAGCCCGTCACGGTCGTCGCGGGCGGTACCGTGAGCGTGCCGTTCGACTACGACCGCCATGCGACGCTCGGCCTCGTCTACGGCAGCAGCTCGTCGTCCAACCGCTACGCGACCAACAACGAGACGACCTTCGTCAACACCTACGGCACCTTCTCCGTCACCGGCACGAGCTCGACCGTCCGGCTCTACCCGTTCGGTGGGTACACGGCCATCGCGGGCCACTACATCGCCCCCGACGCCGACGGCTCGGGCGGCTGCCGCGCGGTCGACCCCTCGGAGTGGACCGCCGCGACCGTCGGCGGAGTCGCCCTCGCCGCCGGCGTCGCGTCCGCGCCGATCGCGGCGGACCCGGGCGGCACGGCATCCGACACCGTGCGCATGGGCATCGTGCGCGTCAAGAACGTTCCGCGCACCTCCTACGTCACCGCCGTCTCGGTCGCCGCGCCGGCGGTCGCCGGGCAGCCCACGTGCGCCGTGGGAATGACCTACCGCTTCGACCGCGAGGCGAGCTGGGGCGCCGGCAACTCGAACCGCGACCTCGTGCTCCCGTTCGGCACCTGGCGCCTCTACTACGGGGACTCGCCCGGATCCACGACGACCTCCATCACGGCGGCCAACATCGAGGCGCTCACCAACGTCGCGCCGACCGGCTATGTGGGCGCGGGTGTGGTCACCCTCGACCCGAGGGCGGCGGGATGATGCGCCGGATCCGGGAGACCTTCCGCCGCGTCCGCGAGGACGACGGCTACACGATCGTCGAGGCGCTCATCGTGATGATGCTGAGCGCGCTCCTCATGACGATCGCGGTGACCTTCTTCACCCAGGTGAGCATGCAGACGATGCACGCGGTCGGCACGCGCCAGTCGACGGCCGATGCGAGCAACATCATGAACGTCGTCTCGACGTCGATCCGCGCCGCCGTGCGCAACCCCGTCGCGACCTCGCCGAACCCCGACCCCGCGATCGTCGAGGGCACGAAGACGTCGGTCACGGTCATCACCTACACGGACGCCGGCCCGAGCTTCGAGCTGCCCCAGCGGCTGCGCTACTCGATCGACGCCCAGGGGCGGATGCGCGAGGAGGCCTGGCGCGCCCAGAACGTCGGCGGGTACGCGGTGTTCCCGGCCATGACGGCGCCGCCGGACAGCTCGCGCGTGCTCGGCAACGTCGTCGTCAACACGGCGGCGGAGCCGCTCTTCCGCTACTTCGACGTCAACGGGACCCAGCTCGGCACGGCGGGCACGCTCAGCGCCGCCGAGCGCGCGGCCGTCACGTCGGTGCGTTTCTACGTGAAGGTGCGTTCGGACACCTCGAAGGAGGTCGTCGTGCTCGACAACACGGTCGGGATGCCGAACATGGACCTCGGGCTCACGGAGGGCTGATCAGGATGCTTCGACGTCTGCTGCGCCGCGAAGACGGCTACGTGCTCCCGCTCGTCATGGGCATCGCGCTCGTGCTCGTGCTCGTGACGGCGACCGCCCTCACCGCGACGGTCACGGGCGTGCAGAAGGCCGACACGGAGTCCGACTGGAACGCCGCGCTGGCGGCCGCCTACGCCGGCATCGAGGACTACTCGAGCCGCGTCGAGAACGACCCGGGCTACGTCAAGTTCGGCAACCCGGACTCGTCGTTCAGCTCCGCGAGCCCGCACCTCCAGCTGCCGACGGGCACCAACGAGAACCCCGCGTTCAACGTCACCGAGGGCGCCCCGTGGGCGGTCGTGCCGGGGTCCGACGGCAAGGCGAAGTACCGCTACGAGATCGACACCTCGATGTACCCGGCGACGGGTGTCATCCGCATCCGCTCGACGGGCCTCGTCGGTGACCAGACCCGCTCGGTCATCGCCGACCTCCGCCAGGACGGCTTCAGCGACTTCGTCTACTTCACCGACTTCGAGACCTCCGACCCGCAGGTCACCTCGGGCGCCGACGACTACTGCGCCAACTACTGGTGGAACCGCCCGCCGCAGAAGACGAGCGGCGTGCCGGGCTACGGCTGGGGCTCGCCCTCGTGCTCCGACATCCAGTTCGCCGGCAGCGACGTCATCAAGGGCAAGGTCCACACCAACGACCGCCTCTACCTGTGCTCGGCGACCTTCCGCGGCGCCGTGACGACCGCGAGCACCACGAACCCGCTGTACGGGACGGCGACCGGATGCTCGGCCCCGACCTTCGAGGCCGGCCCGCCCGTGCGTGTGAGCTCGATCCCGATGCCCGCGACGAACTCCCAGATGAAGATGGAGACGCGCAACGACCTGCCGTCCGAGGTGCCGGACCCCGGCTGCCTCTACACGGGGCCGACCGTCATCCAGCTCAACGCGAACGGGACCATGACCGTCTGGTCGCCGTTCACGCGCAAGACGCAGGTGAGCGCGTCCGCGGCGGGGGCGACGACGCCGTCCAAGTGCGGCATGCCGGGCACCGGAGCCGGGCAGCTCGGCAGCACGGGCGGCGCGACGATCCCCGTGCTCGACCTCAACCTGCTCTTCGTGCAGAACATCCCGGCGTCGTCGAGCGACCCGAACTACCCGACGACGAACCTCGGCACGGGCACGTTCCGCTACGGCAACTTCAGCTGCACGAACACCGGGTCGAACTCGGGCTGGTACATCGGCGGCACGACGAGCATCTCGTCCGCGACGCAGCGCTTCCCGATGTCGGGCGAGTCGATCCCGTCGAGCTCGAGCTCGGCGAACCCCGCCTACGGCTGCAAGAACGGCGACCTCTTCATCAGGGGCACGATCTCGGGTCGCATGACGGTCGCGGCGGAGAACAACGTCTACATCACCGGCGACATCCTCTACGCCGACCAGGTCGAGGACATGATCGGCATCGTCGCGCAGAACGTCATCTGGGTGTGGAATCCGATGAACTCGAGCAACCAGGCGCTGCTCGGATCCAACCGGACGATCTACGCGTCGCTGCTCTCGGTCGCGCACACCATCCAGGTGCAGAACTACAACGTCGGCTCGCCGCGCGGCACCCTCAAGATCGTCGGCAGCATGGCCCAGAAATTCCGCGGCCCCGTCGGTACGGGAACCGCGACGAGCATCTCGACGGGCTACGCGAAGGACTACAACTACGACGCGCGCCTGACGTACTCGGCGCCCCCGAAGTACCTCACGCCCGCCTCGATCACGTACGGTACGACCCAGATCGCCGGTGTGCCGTCGGCCTTCGACGCCAACGGGAAGCCGCGCACATGATGCCGCTGCTCGCCACCCTCGCCGGCGTCACGGGGCTGTCCATCGGGTCGTTCCTCAACGTCGTGATCTACCGCGTGCCGCGCGCGCTCTCGGTCGTGA